>Ga0210051_1005251_pt1 | contig 12450 bp, 10 predicted proteins | sample CryGey092014_all_FD_185464 | JGI IMG/M metagenome (GOLD analysis project Ga0210051, IMG submission 185464) | Groundwater microbial communities from aquifer - Crystal Geyser CG23_combo_of_CG06-09_8/20/14_all (SPAdes) (version 2) | ecosystem: Environmental > Aquatic > Deep subsurface > Groundwater...
ATTTTATCAAATAATGGTAAAAGATATGGTTTGCAACCACCTTTTTTCAGTACAGTAATCAATTCGCTATTCCCCGACAGATAAGCTAATTTTATAGGTTGAGTTGAAATTAATTTTCCTGAAGAATCTGATTCTAAAAGTTTTGTAATTGATTCCGGCTTGTTATTTATAACAGCCATATCAAGTGCAGAATAATTATCAATATTTATGGCTGTAAAATCCGCATTAAATATTTTAAGCATATCAAAATACCATATTTGTCCGTTTTGCGATGCCAATATAAGCGGAGTAAATTTTTCGTTATCGCAGGTGTTAGGATTTGCCCCGTAGTTAAGCAAAAGTTCAGAAACATCGGGATGATTATACATTACCGATAAAATAAGTGCATCGTTGCCGTAAATGTCTTTTTTATTAATATCTGCACTTTGTTGTAAAAGCAATTGAACTATAGGCTCATAACCATAAGCGGCAGCATACATTAAAGGAGTAATTTTTTTATAATTTAAAATATTAATATCAGCGCCTCTTCTCAAAAGATACTTAACAATCTCAAATTGATTATTTATAACTGCCGATGATAGTGCAGAAACTTCAAACTGGGGAAAATAATTTATATCTGCACCATTGGCTACCAAAGTTTTTACAACTAATATATACTTGTTTTGTGCTGCATACATTAAAGCAGAAATTCCGTTATTGGCTTTCGCATTTACATCGGCTCCTTTACCAATCAAATAAAGCACAGTAGCAGCATCGCCTTTTGCTGCAGTAACTATAAGCTGAAAATCAAGTTGTTCCTTTGTTATTGTATCTCCTGTATTTGTAGTATCTTGCTGACTAAAGCAAAGCACTGGCATTAAACACCATAAAAAAAATATTATACCAAAAACTTTAGCCATAAGTTATACGTTTATCATGTAAAAATACAAAACAATTTTTATGAAAAAATTTACTGCTTTATTAATAGTTATTTTTTTTGTTAGTGCTAATTTGTTATTAGCCCAAAATGCTATTCCAAATAAATTTTGTATTAATTCTTACGAAAAAGAAATGTTAAAGATTATTAATCAGTATCGTAAAAGCAAGAACCTACCTGCTGTTCAACTTTCTGCCGAACTCACTAAGGTTGCAAAAATTCATGCACACGATTTAGATACAAATCATCCCGATACGGGAGTATGTAATATGCATAGCTGGTCGGATAAAGGGACGTGGAAAAATTGTTGCTATACAGAGGACCATAAAAACTCTAAATTAATGTGGTCAAAACCCGGTGAATTAACAAATTACAAATCAGAAGGATATGAAATTGCTTACAAAACTTCCGGAAACATTGTACCATCCGAAGTTTTAACCTGCTGGAAAAAAAGCACGGGACACAATAATGTTATCACGGAAAAAGGTACATTTAATAAAATAAAATGGAAAGCTATTGGTATATCTGCCGAAGGATATTACGTACTTATTTGGTTTGGCACAGAGCCAGATAAAGAACCTGCGTTACCGGAATGTAAAAAATAATTTGATTTATACTTTGCACGGGGTAAATTAGTACTATCTGATACAGGATGCAAGATGTATGGTTTTACCCTTTTTTAGTAAAATTGACTATTTTAAAATTATTTACAATGTGTAGTTATCGTTTAATAAAGAAATTCGTAGTTCCACCAATTAATTTCCATTTATCACTAAAACCATAATCAATCAACTCAGGGGTTATAAGCAAATCATATTCAAGAAGATTATTCATTTTAGGATGTAACTTAATAAAATCGTCTCTGGATATTTTTCCCTTATAAAAACCATGTCTAATATATTTTCCAAAAGTAAATTTTTCGGGATAATCGCTTTTTTCTGTTGTTTTTAATTTGCCATACTCAAATAAATATCTTATACATGGCGATTCCCACCAATCAACATAAATTCTATTAAAATTCTTAATATCAGTTTTTACAAAATTATAATATGTATTATTTTGAACTTGTCTGATAGTTAATGTGTTCCGTTTTAGAAATAGTATGAAAATTAATGATGGAATAATAAAATATTTCAAAAACTCATATTTTTTTAAATTGCTAATAATTAATTCTCCTAAAAATGCAATAATGCAAAGTAGTGTAATTGAGAAAAAAGAAATGCATCTGTTAGAAAATGGGCACCATGGATGTTTGCCTATAAATGAAAGAAAAACAAAAAAAACATTTATCGAAATAGTTAAAGATATTAATAATTGATATTTTTTAATTATTGTGAATCTGTTTTTCATGAAGTATAATATTATTAAAAACGCTATAAAGCTTATGTAAATTAAGTTGTCATTAGGTGTAAACAAAATATTTATATCGTTACTAATATATGGAAGATATGCAACTTGTTCGATATTTTTATTTTGATAAACTAATGCAAAAAAATAAATGTAAGTTAAAGATATTAATATAGGTAGCGAATAGCTTAAAACTGCTGTTATTTTTTGTATTAATGATAATTTTAAAATTAAAATAAAATATAAAACATAAATAGATACAACAAAAATAATAACAATTTCGGAGTAACGTGAAGTAATAAAAAATGAAAATACGCAACCCCACAAAAAAAGATATTTGACACTTATTTTATTTTTTAACTTTTCTAATGCAACAACTCCTAACATAGCACCTAAAATTTCCATGCTGTATGCCCTTAATTCAAACCCCATCCTAATAAATGTGGGTATTAAAATCGGAATAAAACCTAATAATAAAGCAATATTTAAGTTTTTTAACCATAAATACGATAAATAAATAACCGATAACAATATGCCAACAAAAAAAATAAACGGAAGAAATCGTAACCAAATATGAGAATTTGATATTTGTGTCCAAAAATGTAATAAAATACTAAAACCACCCGGGTCAAGATTATAAAAAGCATTATTTTTTACAACATCTATTAAACCTTTTTCATTTTCCATTGGATTTGAATCGTGATTTAATCCTTTTGAAATAAAAAATTGACCAGCTTCATCATACCATAAGTATGGCGTATTAATATTTTTTGAAATAATTATAAATGTTAGAATATAAATTCCAATAATAATAAGTAAAAACGTTTTATTATTTTTCAGGTTTACATTCATTTTTCAAATTTGCGATTTTATGTTTTATAGAATAAAAATCAAAAATAGATTTAAAACCAATTTTAATAATTTTTTTTAAATTAATTGAATTTACACCATATTTTCGAGGTTTAAATGATATTGGAATCCATAAGTGTTTTTCTTTTTTCTTAACTACTAAAATACTAATAATAACATTTGAAAGAAAAAAGTTGTCAGGAATAATTTCTAATATTGGTTTTAATTTTTTAGCATTCATCAATCTGAAAGGACAATTGCAATCTTTTACATTTACTCCATAAATTAGCAAAATAATTAATTTTAAAATAAATGCAACTGCCTTTCTGCTAATACCATCTTGACGTTTTTTTCTTTCGCCAATTATAAAATCATAATCATTTCGTTTTTCCCAGAATTGCCAAAATTCTTCAGGATTAGTTTGACTATCGGAATCAGTTTGAAAAATGAAGTCTGCACCAGCACTTATACTGTTTTTATATGCAAAAATACATGTTTGACCATGCCCAGTATTTGATTTTGTAAATGGTATGAATTGTAAATACTTATTTTTTAAACGTTGCATTATTTCATAAGTATTATCAGTACTACCATCATCAAAAACAAATAACCGTGAATTTAACCCAACTTTTTCAATAACACTATGCCATTGTTTTACGTTTTCTTCAATATTCGCTTCTTCATTATATGAAGGCATAACAATGTATAATTTATCATTCATAATACTATCTTTAACATTATTTGCAGTGGTTATAATTATTAAAGAATTCAAGGGAATTTTTGATTGCCTGGTCCATATTAATATACTTATAATTAGCTAACCTACCTATAAAACGGACATGTTTTTCATGTTCTGACAGTTTTTTATATTTTTTTAAAAGTATAAGATTTTTCTTGTCAGGAACAGGATAGTATGGCTCTCCGGAATCTTTAGGAAATTCTTTTACTATTGTTGTATGTGGCGATTGCTGATTTAGAAAGTGCTTGTATTCTACTATTCGGGTATAAAGTACATTAATCTCAGGGTAATTAATAACAGAATTTACTTGATAGAAATTCATGTTTTTATACCGTTCTTCTATAAATTCAATTGAGCGGTATTCTAATTTATGAAAGCCCGATTCTTCAAAGTATTTGTCAATAGGTCCTGTATAAATTAAATTATCAAAATTGATAGTGTTTTTAAATTCAAAATAATCAGTATTCGTTAGGACATAAATATTAGGGTGCTTTAAAATATTTTCAATAAATTTAGTATAACCATATTTTGGTAGAACTTGATATTTATCATCAAAATATCTATCATCAAAATTTTTACGAACAGGTATTCGTGAAAGGACTGGATAGTCTAACTCTTCGGGGTATTTATTCCATTGTTTATATGTATAATTTCTGAATATTTTATTATATAATTCTTCGCCTACCCGCGACTTAGCGGTTTCTTCACTATTATTTAATTTGTTATATTTTACTTGATTTGATTTTAACCATCGATTCATCTCATTTTCATCTTTAATATTAGTTCCACAAAGTGCATTAACAGTATTAATATTTACAGGAATATTGATATACTTACCTTCAATAAATCCTAAAACTCTATGATCCCAACGTTCCCATTCACTAAATTTATGTATATATTCCCATACTTTTTTATAATTTGTATGAAATATATGTGCTCCGTATTTATTTATTAGAATCCCATTTTGATCAATAAAGTCATAACAGTTACCACCTATATGTTCTCTTTTATCAATAATAAGGACTTTCTTATTACATCTGGAAGCAAAACGTTCTGCAAGTACAGCGCCTGAAATACCTGCACCGACTATTAAAATGTCAAATTTTGCTTTGTTAATGGCATCTTTTTTATTTATGTGCTTCATATTATTTCCTAAATTCGAGTAATTAATGCAACTTTTTATAGTACTTTGTGAATTTGTAAAATAATATTTTTTAAGACAAAAGAGAAAGAAAAATTCTTTCTCTTTGCCTTGATGGATAAAGTTTAATTTTACATAGTCCTCGTCAAAAAAAAAAGTTGTAAAATGAAAAAACATTTAATTGTAAAACAAAGATACACAATTTGTGTAATTAAGAAACAAGGGTTTATTGCGTTTCTAGTAAAATTGACTATTTTAAAATTATTTACAATTTATAAGAAACATCATTCTTAAATTTAAAATTCATTACGTTTGATAACGTATTTTAACTATGCAAAGCAATTTACTCATAAATATATTTTACGAAGTAAATATCAAAAGTGCATATTTTTTAGATTTTTTTGTGGAAAATATATGACATTGGCTTCATATATTAAAAGCTCACAAAAATTGTTAAACTAAAAAAATCTTAAATCATGAAAACATTAAAATTTGTCATCATTTTTGCAATTCTGCCGTTTATATGGATACATGCACAAAACGCAGGTTCGCTAAAAGGGCGGGTGCTTGATGCCTTGTCAAAACAGCCATTGCCAGGTTGCAATGTATATATTGATGCAGATGGAAGCAAAACCGGAACAATAACAAATGCCGATGGAATGTTTACTATAAAACCGCTTCCATCGGGCACTTATCAGGTAAATTTCTCTTACGTTGGTTACACAACGCAAACCCATGATGCAAGCGTTTTTCCCGGTGAACCTACGTTTATGAAAGATGTTAAATTATCGGAAGGAATTTTAATAGGTGGTAGGGATGGCATAGAAGTACGACCCGAAAAAGACGATGCAAAACTTATTGACCCCGGGCAAATAGGAAAAACTCCAATATTACCTGCAACTATTAAAAATATTACCGGTTCAAATAACCCGGCTATGGTTATTCGGGCAATTTCATCAGAAACTCAAATAAGCAGCGATGGCAAAGACATTATTTTTCAAAGTATAACTTTACTCTTTATTTGCCGGACTTTTTTCTTCGGGATTTGTTCCGGAAATTACTTTTACAAGTTTGTTAAACTGGAAAACAGCTTCAAAAATTATTTTTCCGTTTGACTCGTAATAAATTGTTTTTCCGTCTTTTAAGCCATTTTTATAATTAATTTCACTTTCTATTGGACCTTGTGGATAATAAGTTAACCATTTGCCATCTGCTCTGCCGTTTTTATATGATTCCTGGCGTAGTAACTGTCCCTGTTCACTGTAATATAGCCATTCGCCAATTTTTTCATCATTTTTATAATTTCCGGTTGTATTGGTTTTTCCGTTGGAATACCATGTTTTATAAGCTCCTTGATGAATGTTATTAATAAATGTTTCTTCAGAAAGCAAATTACCATTTGGAAACCAATATGTTACTTTTCCATCCTGAATGCTGTCCTTATAAGTAATTTCATATTTTTTCTGTGCGTTTTCGTGGTAACCTTTCCATAGTCCGTCCATTATTCCGTTCACAAAATTTCCTTCCATTTTTTTATTTCCGTTTTCGTACCACATATTCCAATATCCTGTTTCCAAGCCATTTTCCATATCACCTTCGTGCTCTTTGTTACCGTTTTCGTAATAAAAAATCACTTTCCCGTTTTTTAAACCATCATTAAAATTAATTTCTTTCCATGTTTTTCCGTTGCCGTACCAATAAGTCCACATTCCGTTCATTTTACCGTTAGAATAGTTGCCTTCGTTGCCTTTTACTCCATCAGTGCGCCAATATGTCCATTTACCTTCCTGAATGTCATTTGCAAAGTTTCCATCAATATACGGTTTTCCGTTTTCCAAATACCATTTTGCCGAGCCGTTCTTTTTTCCGGTGTCAAATGTTATTTCTGATTCTTTGTTGCTGTTTTCGTACCATTTTGTGTGAATGCCGGTTCGCAAATCCGCTTTAAATCCGCCTTCCATTTTCTTTTGCCCGCTTTCGTAATAAAAAATCCACAATCCTTCTTTAAGGCTGTCTTTTAAGGTTCCCTCCATTTCTTTTTGACTGTTGTGATAGTAGGTTATATTTTTCCCGTTTTCGTAATTTAATTCAGATTGCAAAACGCCATCATTAAACCACGAAAGCCACTTTCCTGTTCGTACTCCGTTTGTATAATTTCCCGACGATTGTTTTTGTCCGTTTTCGTACCAATAATTCCATTCGCCTGTTTCTTTTCCGTTTTTATATTCTCCGTTTACTTTAGATTTTCCGTTTGAATATTTATCTTCATATATTCCGTTTCCTTTATCAACCATCAACTTACTATCAAACGACCAGAAATTCTGTAATTTATAATCATTATTGTTTGCATAAAAAACTTCTTTTTTCTTTTGTCCGGCTTCGTACCAGTATGTCCAAATACTGTCTTTGCTTCCGAGTTTGTAAAAACCTTTCACTTTTAATTGTCCGCTTTCAAACCATTCGTCGTATTCACCTCGCTGCAAACCATATTTCCATTCCCCTTCGTTTTGTTTTTTTCCATTCGGATAATAATAAATTATTTTTCCGTGAGCGAAGCCATTCACAAAATCAGTTTCCTGGATAAGTTTTCCATTTTGGCTATAATATTTCCATCGCCCGTATTCTGCACCTTTAAGAATAACTCCCTCGCTGGCTTTTTTCTTGTTCTTGTAATAGTTCACAACTGTATCCTGCGAGTATGAAAATGCTGATATAAAGCTAATAAAGATTACGAAAAAGTACCTTTTCATGATATAAATTTTTTTGTTGAATTTAGTTATTTGATAAATCAAAATTACATTTTGTAAAATAAAATTTCAAAAAATTATTAACAATTTCTTAATTCGTAAATCCCAACGTGAAAAAGCCACAACCAAACAGGCAATTTTGTTTATAGTTGGTGGTTATTGGTTTTAGTTTTTTGGTTACTTGTTTTAGTTCATTGGTTTATTAGTTCGTTTCAAGCAATTATTTTAGTGTTGCTGAACTATAAAACCATAAAACCATAACCGGAAACTATAAAAACCATAACCAAAAACTAAAAACCAAAAACTAAATATTTTGCTATTTTTTGGCTACCTTTACACCGCCTTATAAATTTTAATCATGCTAGAAACTGATACTAAAAATCTTTTTTGATAAATTTTCGGCGGTTTTTACAGCCGACTGGGAAAATGCTGTTTTAAAATACCTCAAAGTCGCCGAACCAGTAAAAACGGAAAAAGGAGTTGTGATAAAGAAGTTTGTGAAAGAATAACAAAGCCGTCATTTATATAAATTTATTCTGAAAAAAAGATTATCTTTGTTCAAAATATTTTAAAACAATGTAAAATGTATGCAGGCGACTAAATTTATCAGTAAGGTTCTCCCGGATGGACACCTTTCTATTCCCAAAGAAATTGCAAAGCGCAAAGGAAGGGTTTTTGAAGTAATATTATTACCTGTGCAGGATACCGATGTTTATTCCTTTGCTGAAAACATTGCCAGAGAAAAGGGCTTTTATGCAATAACTGAAAAAGAAATAGAAAAAATTATTCATGAATCCAGGGGAATGAAGTGAAACGTATAGTATTAGATACAAATGTTACTGTTTCTGCTTTTTTCTGGAACGGAAACTCCAGGAAAATATATTAATTAGCCAAAAGAAATAAAATAAAAATATTGTATAGTAAAGAAATTGAAGCAGAATTAATACGGGTTCTTTCATATAAGAAATTTGGTCTTTCTCCTCATGAAATAATTCCTTTAGTCAACGATTTCAGAAAAACAGCTACCCTGATAAATATTAAATCGAAAATACATATCATCAAAGAAGACCCGACAGATAATATTTTTATAGAATGTGCCATAAACGGAAAAGCAAAATATATTATTTCTGGCGATCATCATCTGCTTGAACAAAAAAATTTTCAGGGAATAGATATTCTAAAACCAAAGGATTTTTTAGAATTTTAAACTATTGTGATGTCATAACAGTAAATAGGTACAACTCCCGAAAAAACGAACAAGCGGTAGTAGGCAGGACTGCAAACTGCTCCTGCCGCTGCCTACTTTACTCCAGTTTCAATAGCGGGATATATTTTGTAAAACTTGAAACAAAAGAAAGTGTGGGGGTTTGGAAGGTGGTGAAGGAGTGAAATTATACATAAAACGGGATAAATTTGTACATAAATAGGTATGGTATAAAGGTATTGGTTTTGTGCGCCTTATACCTCTATACCCTATTCCTCTATACCAATTTATAATGTATAAATCCAAGCCATCCAAAACTATCAAAACCCCTTTTCTTTCAGTCCCTTTTCTAACAGGTCATCTTTACAGGACGGGTCTAATTCGATAGCCCGGTAATAATATTCGGCACTCTTGGCAAAGTCGTTTGTCATTAATAATACCTGGGAGTATATGTACAGATTTGTTCCATTCTGTGGATTCAGTTCTGCAGCACGCTGGGCATAATGTAGGGCTTTAACAAGATGTTTTTCAGGTTCTGTCCGTGTCATTGAATAGGCAACCTGAGCATTAGCTTCCCAATCATTCGGATATACATCAACAGCTTTTTGAAAATATTGCAGTGATTTCTTTGCGTCGGCATTCAATATGGCGATATATCCGAATCCTTTATTAGCAATGAGACTATTGGCATTTAAGGAATAAAGTTTTGTAAATATAAAGAAAATGCGAGTAGGGGGAGATTGCTTCACTCTTACGCACAAGCCAACCCTTCAGTTCGCAATGACGGAGTAGTGTGGTGAGTTACGTGTACTTCGTGCATAACTCCCTTCCCGTCATTGCGATGCAGCAGTATAAATACAGGATTATTTTACTAATTTCAATGCGGAAGAAGCAATCTCCACACTTTCTCAAACTCAGAATGGTTCATTCAAAGAAATTTGAGCGGGGAGGAGATTGCTTCGTGCCTCGCAATGACGGTGGCGAGTGGTGAGTACGCACAAGCCAACCCTTCAGTTCGCAATGACGGAGTAGGTTTTTCGGTATAATATCAATTTAAAAATGGAACCTAACCATAGGAACAAATGATGTAAGTATAATTCATAAATTTTATTAAGCAATCAAACTGAAACGTTAAATTTGTCCAAGGATTAGTGGGTAAGTACAAATTTTTAAGATTTCTTGTTGACCTTTTTGTATTTCTCACATTAACTGTAAAGAATCCCGAAATGATTATTTTGAAATAACACTACGATTAAATTTATACTAACTTTGTGAAGATTAGATTTTATATGAAATTACTTATATCTCAACGGTATTATATTATTCTTTCAGCAATTTTGATTTTCTTTTTTGTTGCAAACAAGCATTTATCAGCCCAAAATTCTGTTTTACCCGAAACAAATTATAAGTATAAAGTTGTTTTGAAAGTATGTGAAAATATTGCAAAAGCACAAGGGGCAAATAAGCCAATACCGGTAATTAAAATTTTTGCAAAAGGAAATTCGCGAAAATATGTAGCATATTATTCCTCTGAACCTGTTCCTGAAATTCTTGTTGATGAAGAACTTTACGATCTTTGTATTTCTTTTAAAAAGGACTCGTTAAACGCACTTTCATGTATTCTTGGACATGAACTGTCCCACCACTTTAATAACCACGCGTTAACTTTTAGTTTTGCAGAAATTCTTAATCCTGAACTTTTAACCGGAAAAAAGGATACTGATGTTAATAGCCAGTTTATGCGACTAAAAGAAACAGAAGCAGACTATTTCGGATTATTTTATGGATACATTGCCGGGTTTGACAATTATCAATTGTTCCCAATTGTACTTGACAGTATATATATACATTACAGGATTCCTGAAAAGTTAAAAAATTACCCTGCAAAAAACGAAAGGATAGAAATAGGTAATAATGCTGTTAAAAAGATTAACAAATGCGTTTACGTTTTTAAGGCTGCTCAATTTTTATATATTAAAAAAGAATATCAACCGGCTTTAACCTGTATGACTTACTTACTAAATTATTTTCCTTCAAAAGAAATATATAACAATATTGCTGTTATGAAAATGCAATTGGCGGTTGAGAAAATGCCAAAAGGGAAAATATGGTTTTCTTATCCATTTGAATACGATTCTAAATCGCGTCTTTATTATTCGCAACCACGTTCACCATCAGAAGACGACAATGAACAAATCTCAAAATTATTAGATGAAGCAATTGAAAATCTTGAAAAAGCTATTGCTTCTGATGTTCTATACGAGCCTGCATATATTAATCTTGCAAGTGCATATTCAATTAAAGGTAATTACGATAAAGCCACTGGGGAGATTAATGAAATGGAAGAACTTTATAATAAAAATAAAATAGAATTACCCGGTAATGCATATCTTATAAGAGCCATTTCGAGGGTTCAAAACGAGCAAATAGAAAAAGCAAAAGCAGATTTAAAACTTGCAGAAATAAATCATGCCGATAGTGTTAATTTTAACAGGAGAATATTTAATTTAATAACAAATGATGGAAAAGCAAATAATGACCTGATTCAAAATTTTATTTATACATGGTATGATAGTATTGCAAAAATTAAAACTATTACAAAAAATAAAATAATGCCCGAAACAACCTGGTATGGAAATTTTGAGAAAACAAAGTTCTCTGATACAATTTCGATTGGTTCCATAACAATGCCCATTATAATATATTCTTATGAAAAGAACGGTTTAAACTCAATGAAAATTAAATTATCCGACAAAGAATACTGGTGCCAGGAAACTGATTCTATAAATTTTAATAATAAAATATTAATAAATAGTTTAACTTTTGAAAAAGCCAAAGAGTTAATGGCTGGCAATGATTATAAAACTGTTTACTTTGCATGGGAACAACTTGCTATATTGTTCAACGATAGTAAAGTTGTTTTTTACTTTAAGTATAACAATTTAAATAAGTTTGATAAATTTAGAGTTAAATATTATTAAGTAATATATTATAACAAATATAAAATGTTAAAAATTTTATTCGTATTTATTTTGTTTTTTACAATTATACTATCTTCATTTTCTCAAACATGGCAAACATACGATTCACTCTGCAAAGTAAATGTTGCAAAGCAAAACTACGAAACCGCCCTTTTGTATGCCGAAAAAGCCCTGCAGGCTGCTAAAGAACTAACTGGTGAAAACGATACTACTTATGCTAATATGCTAATATCTATATTAGAAGTAAACTACTACCTTGGTAATTACGAAAAAGCCATTGAATACGGCGAAAAAGAAAAAAAAATTAGAAAGGCAATATATGGCGACAAACACCCCTCTTATGCCAACTCCTTAAACACTCTCGCTTTTTTATATAATACTATGGGCAATTATGCAAAAGCAGAGCCTTTGTATATTGAGGCAATGAAAATTAATAAAGAAGCCCTTGGCGATAAACATCCCGATTATGCTACATCCTTGAACAATCTCTCCACATTATACGATGATATGGGCAATTACCCTAAAG
>Ga0210051_1005255_pt1 | contig 12447 bp, 16 predicted proteins | sample CryGey092014_all_FD_185464 | JGI IMG/M metagenome (GOLD analysis project Ga0210051, IMG submission 185464) | Groundwater microbial communities from aquifer - Crystal Geyser CG23_combo_of_CG06-09_8/20/14_all (SPAdes) (version 2) | ecosystem: Environmental > Aquatic > Deep subsurface > Groundwater...
CGAGAAAAATATCCTTTTCTCTTACCACTCTCCACTCCCTCCGCAGAAGTTCCACCCTCTCTTCTGGAGTGGGAAGCATGTCCAGTGTATGCCCCCTACCTATGGGCATATAGTGGAAATACCATCCATATATTGCATGCTGTTCCTTAAAATAGTATTCGATGAATTCGTCTGATGAGATAAGCCCCACATTATTTTTGGTCACGGTAACCGAGATGCCGAAAGGAACTCCATTATTTCTCAGATTATCCATTGCGGAAAGTATCTTTCTGAAAACGCCTTTTCCCCTTCTATCATCGGTCTCTCTTTCAAATCCCTCAACGGATATGGCGGGCGTTATATTTCCAACCTGCGCGAGTTTTTTTGCCATTGCTCCGTCTATGAGTGTCCCGTTTGTATACATAAGGAAGAAACAGTCATTATGTACCCTTGCAATGTCAAGCAAGTTTTTTCCGTCGTCCTCATACATAAGCGGTTCTCCACCCGATATCACAAAGAAGTTTGCTCCCCACGACTCCTTGGCATCCATTAATATTTTATCAAATGTATCGTAACTCAACTTTTTCGGTTCATAAGCGGCATTTGCATAACATCCCTTACATTTCAGATTGCAGACCTTTGTGGGTGCAATGGTGATAAACATCGGTGGCTTAAACCCGTATTTCTCTATGAATTCTCTCCTCTTGTAAAATCCCCCGAAGAAGACATTACCAAGAAATATCTGGATCAGCCCCCTTGCACATCCCTTTGACATATGCCCCCTGTCGAATGCATTGTCTATGGAGTGAAGAAGAGCCTTTGCAAGAACATACTTATCATCCTGTACCTTGACGGGTCTATCATCGGGATTTTTCTCTATCAGATCCCCGTAGATACGCTTCTCTATATTGTTTATGAGAAATTTCCTTATATGTTTGTTTGATATCGCACTTTCCCCGAGTTTAAGAAGGGCAGTTATATCTCTCTTCATAATTCCTCCCGATAAATATAACATTAACCACCTTGTATATATTTCTCAGCGGCAATCGCTGCGAGTGTTCCCTCTCCCACCGCAGTGGATACCTGACGAACATCCTTGGAGCATATGTCACCCGCAGCAAATATGCCAGGTATGGATGTCTCCATCTTTATATTGGTTACAACGAAACCCAATTTGTCAAGTTTCACAACCCCTCTCAAGAAGCGAGAGTTTGGGTTGAGACCCACATAAACAAATACACCGGAGACCGAAATCTCTTTCTCTTTTCCGTTTCCACGGTTTTCTACAACAATGGAGTTAATCTTCTCTTCTCCACTTATCCTTACCAGCTTGTGGTTGAGAAGAAATCTTGTGTTCTTGCGGTTTTTTAGTCTCTCCTGGAGGATTTTTTCTGCAGTCATATAAGGTAGAAATTCCACAAATGTCACACTTTTCACAAACTTCAGGAGAAACTCTCCTTCCTGTAATCCGGAGTTCCCACATCCCACTACCGCCACATCCTTCTCTCCAAAGAGTGGTCCATCACAAGTCGCACAGTAGGAGACACCCCTGCCGTAAAATTTATCCTCCCCTGGCACATTCAATTTCTTTGGTTCACTCCCGGATGCCACTATCACCGAGAGGGCAGAATATTTCCCCTGCACCGTAGTTATTTCTATCCTCTTATTTAAGAGTTTTACATCCCGAACCTCCTCAAATTCCTTTATTTCAGTTCCAAATCTTTCTGCCTGTTTTCTCATCCTCTCGAGCAGGTCCATTCCACTTATACCGTCTGGAAAACCGGGATAGTTTTCCAGTTTATCGGTAGTTGCAGCAAGACCACCTGTAATATTCTTTTCCAAAAGCAGGGTCTTGAGCCTTGCCCTTGAAGCATAGATACCCGCGGTCAGACCCGCGGGTCCCCCTCCTATGATTATTATATCATAATCCATGGCCAAGAAATTGTTTAATGTTAAATGTTGAATGTTTGATGTTTAATGTCCTCCCACCTCCCACATTTCACATTTCACATTTCACATTCCACATTTTGATTTTTGATTTTCTTTTTATCTTAAAAGCTCCTCAATGTCGCTTTTGAATACCTCCTTTCCCCTTGCTCCCACATACTTCTTAACGAAATTCCCGTCCCTATCAATGATATATGTGGTTGGTATTGCTGTCACACCAAACTTTCTTGCTACCTCACCATTGTCCATAAGTATCGGGTAATTTACATAATATCTCTCACAGAACTCTACTATACCCTCTTTCCTTCCTCCATCGAGTGAAACTCCCAGTATCTGCAAATCCATTTCTCCATATTCCCTTTGTAGTTCTACAAATCCTGGTATTTCTACCCTGCAGGGCGCACACCAGGTTGCCCAGAAGTCCAGAATGATCACCTTTCCCTTGAAATCGCTGAGTGCCATCGTGTCACCATCAAGTGTGGAAAGTGTGAAATCTGCGACCTCAATGAAGGTAGATTTCTTCTTTATCTCACCCTTCTCTTTCGGTTTCTCTTTGCTATTGGAACAGGCAAGGAGAAGAAAAACCGGGATAACCATTCGCCACATGTAGCCCCTAATGGTTTTAAAAAGCATTGCGCATTATATAGAACTCTTGAAATCCGATATACAATAATGCTGTTATTGTTATAACACATTTCTTTAAAAAAGTCAAGAAAAAAATTGGACGCACCTGCCTGCCGTCAGGCAGGGATAAACGCAGATTACCCATGATCTCTTTATTATTGTGGTTGTCAGGGGTAATGTCATTGCGAGGCGAAGCCGAAGCAATCTCCACCTGACACATACTCGACACTATGACTTGTTGTATACTTTATTATGCGATCAAGAAAAAAAACCACAGAGAACGGAAAACATAGCGTGTCTTCAATATAGATAGTTAAGAGAGAATAAAACCTCTGTGGTTATGATATTACATTAAAAGGACAGGCTGGTATGCATACTCCACAATTTCTGCAAAGAGCAGGGTCTATCACAGCCTTTTTATTTACTATGGATATAGCACCAAAACTGCATGCCTCTTCACATTTCCCACATCCTGTGCATTTCTCTTTGTCAATCTTCGGTATAACTGTGGTGGGGGCAGGCTTGAAAGGGGCCCAATAAGGCATATTCATTCCCATACCTCTCCCTATACTTCTTCCCATTCCTCTACCCCTTCCCCTACCCCCTCCTCTTCTATATCCGAACTGCATACTATCTCCTTTAAATGCCTTTTCCACAGAAACGTCAAGAAAAAAAATCTAAAATTTGGAATATATTTATACTTGCATAGGAATATAGAAAAGATTTTCAAAAATCTCTTTCGATCTCTTTAAATCCCTGTCAATGTATAGTTTCCTATACGATCAAGAAAAAAATTTTAACCACGAATTGCATTCACCCCGTTAGAAAATTCATTCTAACGGGGCGGGTCATACGAATTTTTATATCGTTTAACCCCAAGCATTCCAAAGAATTAAGTTCAATTCCCTTCTCTCTCCTTTTTAAATTTTAATATATATCCTTTATCGTAATTATCATCATGTATAAGACTTTTGAAGAATTTCCTCTCAAAATAAAATTTTTCGCGTTTTATCTCTTTCACAATAGCTTCCAATTCCATACCTGAAAGATTCCATAAAGCCCCATCTGATTTAAGGTGCTTGGGGTAAACTGAAAAGAATCCATCGGATTTTAAAATCCTATAGACCTCATCATATATTTTCCTTCTCTCTTTCACATCCATATAGTGTAAAACATCGTAAAGTAGGACTACATCAACAGATTCGTTCTCCAGATTGATTTTCAATTCTCCCGATGTCTTTATTGGCACAACATTTTTAAATCCTTCAGATTTTGCTCTCTGCATCAACTGTTGCAAAGCATCCATATCTTTATCGATCGCATATACTTTGCCCTCCTTTCCTGTCACTTTTGCAGCTGGAATCGTGTAATGACCCACTCCACAACCAAAATCCAATATGGTTTGACCTTTTCTAATACCAATATCCTTTAAAAATGCCTCTCCCTCTCCCCTCAGCCATTTTTTAACATTGTTCTCCATAATTTTCTTACTCTTGAATCACTGCAATTTCATAAAACTGACATCAGAAATTCCTTCCATCTCCTACAACCTTTCTTTTACTGCATTCTGCTATAGAATTGCTGTATTGGATTGTAAAGTATTTTTCCTATCATTGGCAATAACATACTTTTATAGCCTACATTATTCCTACGGCAACAGATAGCCCGATAAGTTCTATGAGATGCCTTTAAGACTTATACTTTCATTGCCCTGACCACAACAAACGAGCCTTCCCCATAACCTTTCTTTATTGGCTCAACATTTCTTATCTCTGCCAAATTATGGAAAATCGTTTGGGTAAAACTGAAATTTTTGAAATCTGCTTTTTTCAAGTGATGGACAACTTCGTCAACTGAATAGAAGGTAGCTATTTTATAAAATACACTATTTTCTTTATACTGCCGATATAATTCCCCAATCGGGCTGTTCTTATCTATAAATCCTATTATTAAATATCCTTCGGGTTTTAATACTCGGTATGCCTCTCTAAATGTAAGTCCTATGTTGTCTACAAAGCAAATCGTAGTAACCATTAATGCAAACTCAAACTGTAAGTCGTCAAAAGGAAGGTTTTCAGCTATACCGCCAATGACTTCAATGCCTCTTTTTTGAGCAATTTCCCTCATCTCCTTTGAGGGCTCAATACCGACCTTAATGCCTAATGGTGCTGCAAATTGGCCACTTCCTACACCAATTTCAATACCATTGTTACTTTTTGGCAGTTGTTTCCTTATTGCTAAAAGCTCTGATTGGTAAACGAATTTGTTCCTCTCAAACCAATCTTCGTATTGTAATGCATACTTTTCAAATGGTTCAGTTCTTGCCATGTTATATTTTATTGAAAAAGGTCTCTGCATCTTCTTTACTTTTGTACTATAATCCAATATGTCTTAACATAATCTCTCCTTCCTCAGAAAGAAGTATTGTCAAAAAACTAACCACAGAGAGCACAGAGATTTTTATTAATTAAAGATTTGCAAAAGAGTCTTATGCCTCCCCTCTGTGACCTCTACAAAACTAATCTTTTTATCCCCTCTTTCAACCTTTGTACATTGAAATTTATAAGTTAAAACAGGGATTCAAAGAGATTGGAAGAGATTCTTTTTTCTAAAAATATCTAATTCTCTTAAGTTCTCTTTCAATCCCTGTGAAATCATATAAATCATTGTCTGGAGAACACAGAGAATTAATTTTCTCTCTGTGACCTCCCTGCCTGACGGTAGGCAGGTGTGGTTTCTTTCATATCCTTTCATATTATTTTTGACAGTACCCAGAAAGGGGTCATTAAGCAGTCTTTCCGGGTCTATAAAACACCTAATACCTTATCTAACCTTGTTGCGATATTGTGCTTTGGAACTACCCCAATTATATTGTCCGCTATCTCTCCATTTTTAAATATGATAAGCGTCGGAATACCTATTATCCCGTATCCTCTTGCGGTGCTGGGACCATCGACATCTACATTCATCTTACAGAATTTAACCCTTTCCTCATATTCATTGGCAAGTTCTTCTATAATGGGGCTAACAATTTTACAGTGCATACACCAAGGTGCCCAGAAGTCAACCAAAACGGGAATATCTGAGTTCAGAACCTCCTGCTCAAAGGAAGAATCATTTAGAGACTTCACCTTTTCTTCAGCCATATTTTCCTCCCTTTTATTTGAGTCCTAATAAATGGTCAATTAAGGGCTTGTTGAAACCAACAATGGGGCGTGAACCAATCAAAAGAACAGGAACGCCCATCTGACCGGTTCTTCTCACCATATCTCTTGCAGCGGTTTTATCTTTTGCGACATCGATATCCTTGAATTTTATACCCCTTTGCCTCAGATACAATTTCACCCTGCCACACCAGGGACAGGCAGGCGTACTGAATACCACTACCTTTGGCTGTTTCTTACTTTCCCTCATATATCATTTTTCCTTTGTTTTTAGTATCTCTTGCCAAATCCCCTTTATCACCCATGTCACCTCACTTTCCGTGTATTCCACGATAGGAACACCTTTCACTACTGATTCACTAACTGAATTATCAAAAGGAATCTTTCCCAGAACGGGTATTTTATTTTTATTGCACCAGTTTTCAATACTCTTGGAGTTCTCCAGGTTTATGTCATATTTATTTATTATACATGCCGTTTCGACACCAAAGTGTCTCGCAACATCTATAACCCTCTCCATATCGTGAATTCCGGAGAGTGTGGGTTCTGTGACCACAAGCGCAATATCAACGCCGGATAGCGACGCAATTACTGGACAGCCAATACCAGGTGGGCCATCTACAATCACGAAATCGAGATTTCTCTTTTCTGCAATTGATCTTGCATTTTCCCTTACAATCGTGACCAACTTTCCAGAGTTTTCCTCTGCTATGCCCAACCTTGCATGAACCATAGGTCCATACTTTGTTTCAGATACATACCACTCTCCAGAGACGTTCTCTCTCATAGTTATTACATCCTCCGGGCAGGCATAATAACAGACCTTGCATCCTTCACAGGATTGGTGGTCTATAAAGAAGTGCGTGGTTTGGTTTTGCGGTGCTGCGGTTTCGCAGTTATGTTTTTTCTGCACCGCATCAAACCTGCATACATCATAGCACCTTCCACATCCAGTACATCTATCCTGGCTTATTTCTGCCTTTGGTAGCCCTTTGAATCTATGCCTTTCTTTTATTTCGGGATGAAGTAAAAGGTGCAGGTCTGCGGCATCAACATCACAATCTGCTGCAATAGCATTATTTGATAGGGAAGCAAATGAGGCAGTTATAATTGTTTTACCTGTGCCCCCCTTTCCGCTTATAACGACTATCTGCTTCATCTCTTTCAACACAGAATCACTTTATGAATAATTTCCTTATATCTTAAAGTGAATATTTAACACTTAGTTAAATCCACTATCTCTCTTTAAAGCATCCATGGCCCGGGGATGAGTCTCCATCCCCACATATATTCAAGAACGGTCCAGGCTGATAGAAGTAGTCCCAAAGAGTATGCCATATTTTCTGAAATCCCTTTTGCTTTTACCATTCTGAAGCCAAAAAACAACGACAGTAACAGAAACAGGATACAGGATGGATAGGTTGAAAAGTGATATCGTCCAAGAAAATTATATTGATTTATCATGATAAAGTGCAGGAACCAGATGCTGTTGAAGGTTGCGAGGGTAAGCATCAGTCCATGCGGAAGATACCTTTTGATACCCACGAGAATCGTGAAAAATGTTAATGTTACTAATAAAGGGAGAAAATTCCAATAGGCAATTTCCAGTATTTCCAGATGCTCCATAACCTCACCCAGAAACCCCCAGAGGAATATCCCCGCAAATATACCACAATAATTGGCCCCCTGTTTATTCAACCCTCTGATTGATCTCAATACAAGCCATAATGTAAGACCAAGTAGAACTAACCCAAAAAGAAACACAGCCCAGTTCTCCAAACGGTAGATGCCCACGAGACTGCCGTAAGTCCCCGCAAAGACCGATAAAATAACAACCAGCGTCTTCAGCCCCCGTTTACCCATTTTTTCCCTATAATCCAAGGATACAAAGCCTTGTGCCAAGACCAAATGTAAGATTGGAATCTTTAACCCATACAGGGTCCCTCTCCTCACACAGGATTACTTTCAATTACTGCCTTTCTTCACAAACAAGAGGGGGAATACTATATCACTTGTACAACAGGGAATCCAAACTGCAAGGAATAAAAATAAAAAGATAGCAACAATTACAATCCAATTTATTGTTTGACCTATTGCCATAATGATATGAAATAACGATGCCCATGTGCTGATAAACACATGCCCAAAATGTGGGAATTTAGTTGTTGGTCTTAAGAAACCAACTGCAATACCCAAAAATGATACAGGATTTGTTAACAACGGTTTCTCTACGAAAGCTATATGAATCCCTCTATTGGGTAGATTAAGTAGCGATTCACCTATATAAGGAATTATCGAATCGCTCAATGTAGCTATTCCAATCGAGCCAATGTAACCAATCGCAATCGCCGCAAGAACTCTACACTTAGGCCTGTGTAGTTTGTACATTGCTGTAGTTACAATTGCACTTAAGAACACATGAGTTGGATGTAAGATGTAAAAAAATATTGGGGAAACTTTGGAAACCTGAGGAAGTACACTACCAAGAATTATTATAACCATTATAACAATTCCCGTAAGTGCTCCAAAAGCAGTAAATGGGGCGTGTCTTCTAAGTTCCGTTACTATCTGCCTAAACATCTTCCTCTCCTACGATTGGCCAAGATTGTCCTGATTTAAGTTTTTTTATTGTCTCCCATATCTTGCGGAAGATTTTTCTATATTTTTCACCCTCAACCACCATCGAAACTCCATAGGAATAGAGAACTGCTATATCCCTGCTATATGGAATCTCTGCTAAAATCGGAATGTTCTCATCTTTGCAGTAGTCCTCAACCTCTTTGTCACCTATATCTGAACGATTGATAACTACACCAAAATCTATGTCCAGTTTTTTCACTGTCTCGACTGCCAGTCGTAAGTCATTCAACCCGAATGGTGTAGGTTCTGTGACAAGAATTACAAAATCACTTCCCTTTATCGATTCAATCACGGGGCAGGATGTACCGGGAGGAACATCAATTATGATAACCCCGTCACTCCCCTCTATCCCACACCTCTTTACCTCCCTTATCAGGGGAACTGCCATGGGTTCTCCAATGCTCAATCGTCCCTGAATAAACCTGATCCCAAAAGCATCGCCTTCCTCCACCACTCCTATATCCCTGCCAACTTCTGATATGGCGCCTTCCGGACAAAAGAGAGCACATCCACCACATCCATGGCATAATTCGGTAAAGACCAATACGGTCTTTTTCGCCACAGCAATAGCATGATATGCGCATACCTCTGCACATTTACCACAATATGTGCACTTTTTGAAATCAACAGCGGGGACGGGAATATCAACCGTTTGGGATTTATCTATACCGGGTTTCAAAAAAAGAGCCGAGTTTGGCTCTTCCACATCACAATCCAAAAACACTACATTTGCTCCATTAATACTCAGATAGAACGCGAGACTGGTTGCTATAGTGGTTTTACCGGTTCCACCCTTACCGCTCGCGATAGAAATAATCATACACTATTCCCTTTCTATGGCTTTTTCCTCCAATGTATCATTACTATTAGCGATAGGATAAATACAACTGCAGATACTACCTGGTTGTTAGTTATATTTGGAAATATATATGCCGACGGAGAGTAATATCTTATGAAATCTATAGAAAACCTCCATAGACTGTAAAGGAGAAAGAACCATACGAGGAGTTCGCCGCTGAATTTTTTCTTCTTTTCCAAGAGGAGCAAGATTCCAAATATACAAAATCCTGCAAAAGATGAATAGAGTTGCGTTGGGTGAACTCTCACCCCAACACCCAGTTCCCATGCACAGGGGGAATCGAGAGGAAAGACCACACCGAAATTTGATGGCTTTCCAAAACAACATCCATTCAAAAAACATCCAATCCTGCCTATACCAATTCCAAGAGCAAGTGATGGTGCTATGGTATCTGCAAGTTTGCCAAATGACAATCCCTTTTTTCTCACCCATATTACACACAAAAGAAACGCAAGAATCACTCCCCCATAGAATGTAAGCCCTCCTTCCCACACATAGAATGCCCTCTGCCACTCCCCACTATAATCAGATAGATGGGTAAGCACATAAAATGCCCGAGAGCCAGCAATCGCACCAAGAAGGATAAGCAAAGAGAGATTGCCAACTGTATCCTTTGGGACACCATATCTTATTCCTCTTCTCTCTGCAAGAATAATCCCCGCGATGAATGCAATGGCAAGCATCACACCATAAGTGGTGATAGTAACTCCACCAAACTGGAAAAGTACGCGAAACATAAACCTCCTTATTCTCGTTAAAGACTTAACCACAGAGGACACAGAGAATTAGCTTTACTTCTGTGTTCTCTGTGGTTTATTTCATAACTTCCTTGAGACTACTCTCTTACCATTTTTGTTCCACACTTTGGACAGGTCTCTTGATAGCAAGGAATACCTCTTTTGTGAGGAATTCTGGTTCCGCAGGAAGGGCATACACAATAACCACCGGCACCCGCACCGGGCCGGTTACCACCCATACGACCCCCTCCTGCGCCACCTTTACCACCCAGACCTCCACCTATTGGTCCTGTTCCATTACCTCTCGGCATACAAATCACCCCCCCAAAAATCCTAAATCCCAAGCACTAAATCTCAAACAAATTCCAATTTCCAAACCCCAAAACGGTATTACACAAACACTTCCAACCCTGACGAGGTTTGGGATTTGGAACATTTAAATTTAGAAATTATTTAGGATTTAGAAATTAGGATTTGGAATTTTCTTTTAATCTGTGGTACCATCTCTAAACATCTCCAGTAAATCAAAAATAAATTTAACCTGTGTCAATCTGCGTCAATCTGTGTCTAATTATTCTGAATGGTCGCACTCGTCCTTTTCAATTCCGTAGCCCCTTCCCCTTCCTGGTTTACAGAGACTTTCACCTCCTTCAAGCTCTCCTTTGAGTATTTTATCTATCACATCATCTATTTTCCCTGTCACTCCAACGATGGTCTCTATCCCCATTTCCCTGAAGAACTCTGTCGCCCTTCTCCCAACACCGCCTGCAATGAGATATTTAATTCCTCTTTCAGAGAGGAATTGAGGCAGAAATCCAGGGCTATGTCCAGGATTATTAATAATCTCTCTTTTGAGAAGTTTTTCGTCTTCAATCTCTATTATCGTGAAACTGGGGCACCTTCCAAAGTGCGGAGATACATATTCACCATCTGTTGATATCGCTATCTTCATTTTAGCCTCCTATTTATACTAAATCAAAGATAGCCACAGATTGCACGGATTTTCACAGATTCAGTGAAATCCATGGCTTTTCTCAATCAGTGGAATCAGTGGCCCATACCAAAATGTAGAGGTACCGATGCGTTGGATAACTCGTTCAATTCTCCCTTTTCATACTTCTTTATCGCCTCACTTACTGTTCCAGTTGCGCTTCCGTATATCTTTATACCGCCAGCAGTAAGTGTATGAAATGCATTTGGACCTACATTTCCTGTAATCAGAACATCGACACCTTTGTTTATTATAGTCTGTGCAGATAGGACGCCAGCGCCCCCCATAGCACCTGAACCCACATTTTGGATACTTTCAGTTTCTCCCGTTTCGGTATCATATATGATGAAATAGCTACACCTTCCGAAACGAGAATCCACCTGTGCATCAATGTCACTATCTGTCGACGATATTGCTATTTTCATTTTACTCCCCCTAGAAAATTGGACGCAGATTCACCCCGTTAAATAATACAACAATGAATACCAAAGTGTTCTTTAAACAGTTCTATTTAACAGGGTAGACGCAGATCAACAAGATTTTATAAATTTAAAAAAACAGTCTGCAAAGGCACTAAGGACATACAGTATTGGCTATCAGTGATCGGTAATCCGCAATCCATACAGGCTGTGCAAAAATCTGATTTTCCCATATTGCGGACAGGAATAAACCTTGTCCCTACAGCAAGAGAGCTTTTAATGTCGATTGTGATGGAATTAAGGCGTCAGCTTTTGGAATTAAGGCGTCAGCCTTTGGAATTAAGGCGTCAGCCTTTTATATAACCCCGCACCTAATAGGTGCAGGGAACTCCAAGAATTAACTCCAATCTACCTGTCGCCTGCCTGCCGGTAGGCAGGGTAGACAGGCTTGCTGCACGGTTGTTTTTGCACACCCACCATAGCCTGTAATCTGAAATCTGCAAGAATATTATTCCATCCCCACAAGCTTCCCTGTTGCAGTAGCGAGAACCTTATTTTCCTCACTATAGATAAATGCCTCCCCGTACAGTAATTTCTTCCTTATATCGGTTATCTTGCCATCAATTATTATAGGTTCATCTATGAGCACGGGCTTTTTGAATCTCACAGAAAGCTCGGCGGTCACCGCCTTGATTCCAAGTGACTTGGCTGCCCATACCATAACCTCATCAAGAAGCGTGGATATTATTCCACCGTGTATATAACCACTGTATCCTTCATAGGGGGAGGTAGGGGTGAATTCTACTTTTGCCATCCCCTCTCGACTATCGACCTTAAGATGGAGACCGATAGGATTGTCTTTGCCACATGCAAAGCAATTTGAATTTCTTTTAGTACTCATACGCGTAAACCCCAGTAGATATTTTAAAAAGGGCACTTTAAACAAATATCAAAAATCAAATAGTAAGTATCAATTTGATTTTAATTTATGCGAGGGGGGTAAAATAGACCCCCCTCACATATCTCAGTATCAGGCTTTCTTCTTCTCTTCCGCCTCTATCTCAGCAAGTCTCTTCTCCATTGCTTC
>Ga0210051_1005256_pt1 | contig 12447 bp, 13 predicted proteins | sample CryGey092014_all_FD_185464 | JGI IMG/M metagenome (GOLD analysis project Ga0210051, IMG submission 185464) | Groundwater microbial communities from aquifer - Crystal Geyser CG23_combo_of_CG06-09_8/20/14_all (SPAdes) (version 2) | ecosystem: Environmental > Aquatic > Deep subsurface > Groundwater...
CAAAATTGTTAAAAGAATTATGCGATTATCTGGATAAAAATTCTCAAATAATCGATCCATTGATTTTGGCCGGCATTTTCCATAAGCAATTCGTGATTATCCATCCTTTTATAGATGGCAATGGCCGGACAGCCCGCCTTATCACTAAGGCGTTGCTCGCGAAAATGGGCCTTAATACTTTTAATTTATTCAGTTTTGAGAATTATTACAATCAGAATGTCAGCAAATATTTTACTGAAGTCGGCCTTATGGGGAATTTTTATGATATAAAAGATAAGATTGATTTTACTTCATGGCTGGAATATTTTACCGACGGCATTATCGACGAATTACTGAGAGTGAAAAAAGAATTAGAAAAAGAAATTATTTTCCCCAATATAAAAGACCATCATAAATTAATTCTGGATTATATTAAGGAAAAGGGATACATCACCGATAAAAATTATTCCGCGCTCACCAAACGAGCAAAGCCGACAAGGAATTTGGATTTTAATAAATTGATTGATTTTGGACTTATAGTCAGAATCGGCAAAGGAAAAGCCACTTATTATAAATTGAAATAATTGTATAAGAAGAAATTTTAAAAGTAAAAGAAGAAAGAAAACAAAAACGCGGCGGTTTTGATAAAAAAATATTTTTAGAAAAAAACGGAATAAATAATAAATCTAGCTTAAAATTTAAAGTAAGTTAATTCCAATATTCTTAAGAATTTTGGAATAAACTGATTAAAGTGTTAATATAAAAATATGGAAAAGCAAAATAATAAAACTTATTATGATTTGGAAAGAATTGTAAAAGGCGTAGCCAATCATAGAAGAATTGAAATTTTAGAGATTTTAGGAAAAAAGCCGGAGATGTCCGTGGCAGAAGTAGCGGATAAATTGAAATTAAATTTTAAAACCGCGTCAGAGCATATAAGACGGCTGGCAATCAGCGGTCTTTTAATGAAACGTTCCGACGGACATAATATCCGTCACAAACTCACAAAGCGAGGCGAGTTAATTCTCAAATTCTTGAGAATTTTGGAATAAATAGTATAAAACAAGAACATAAATAAAAATAATTAAATAAAAAATTTATGGAAAATAAAAATAATTCGGAAAATAATTTTTATATAAAAGATAATGTTGTAAATATTGATTTGCCGGAAAAACAAGAAGCAAATGTCATTGAATCGCAAAAAGAAAATATGTCCCCAGAAGTGGAAATTTTAAAATCAGATGAAATGCCATCATTAGATAATTTAGATACCCTAGAAATCTCGCAAAGAATAAATGAATTGCCGTCAAATTTGAGAGATTATTTTAAATTTTTTGATCCTGAAAAAAGAAAAGTTATTGTGAGCGATCAGTTTTTATTAGAAAATAGCAATGAAGAGATAGATCAATATTGTAATTTAATGAAAAAAGAAATAATTGGTAAAATTACTTCTACCAATGATTATCCTGAATTAAAAAGTGTATTGGAAAAAAATATTAATGATGCAAAAATAAAACGAGAAGAAATTCAAACTTCAATTAATGAAGTTGGAATTAAATTAAATAAATTAAGACAAGAATTATTATTGCCGCCCTCCAAAGAAGATCCGCCGAGTATTTTAGCAAAGAGAGAAAAATTAAAAGAAATAGATAAAGAAGAAAATATTGAGATACAAAAATTACTTTTGCCGTTTTTGCAATTTTCAAAAGAAAAATCATCAAACTTGACGCAAGGGTGGGAAGAGATTATAAAACGAAGATTAGCAAGAGAAGAAGGGTTGCGGACATTAGAAAGCGAGAGAAATATCAAAAAAAGTAAAATATTAAAAACAGAACAAGATAAATTAAAAGAAATGGGAATGGGAAAGCAGATGGCAAAAGAACAATTAAAAACGATAGAAATAGAAAACGATGAAGAAAATGTAATTATGGGGGCAATTAATTATCTTCATGAAGGATTTTCTTTTTTAAAGCAATCATCGGAAAAATGGGAAGAATTTTGTAAAACAGGCAAAACAACAATGAAAGTTCACTATATGTATATATTAAATTCAGATTCAGCAACTGCTAAAATTTTGGCAAAAGCTTATGAAAATGGCGATTATGAAGAATTTTCAAAAATTGCCCGCAATTTTTTCGAAAAAAATTTTTCTCAAGAATTAGATAAAAAAGTTAAAGAAATAAAACAACGAAAGGAATTAATTAAGAAAAAAAGACTCGAAAATTTTCTTAAAGAAGAACAAGAAAAAATAGAGCAAAAAGAAAAAGAAGAAGCTAAAAAAAGTTGGTCAGAAAAAAATAGCAACCTCCAAGAAGAAATAGAAAAATCAATACTTAAAGATCAAGGTAAATATATGAAATTAGAAGATTGAATTTTATAAACTTACAAAGCGAGGCGAGTTAATTCTCAAATTCTTGAGAATATTGGAATAAATAAAAAAAGAAAGAAGAAAATATAAAATAAAAAAATGAGATAATGAAATGGAATTAAATTTTAAACAAAAAGTTTTATTAATTATTGCGAAAATTCCCAAAGGAAAAACATTGAGCTATAAAGAAGTGGCGGAAAGAGCGGGTGTGCCGAAAGCATATCGCGCGGTGGGAAATATTTTGAATAAAAATTATAATCCGAAAATTCCTTGTCATCGCGTAATTCATTCTAATGGGGGAATTGGCGGCTATAATAGGGGAATAAAACAAAAGAAACGATTATTGAAAAAAGAAAATTATTTATAAATTTATTTAATTTATGTGCGGGATAGTGGGGTATATCGGTAAAAATAAGGCAGTTCCGATTTTAATTGAGGGTTTAAAGCGCTTGGAATATCGCGGCTATGATAGCGCGGGCGTGAGTGTTATTGATGATAAGGGAAATATAAAAACTGTAAAAAAAGTCGGCAGAATTGAAAATTTTGAAAAAGCGTTTAATCAAGAAAATCAGATTAATAGTTTCTGCGGCATCGCCCATACGCGCTGGGCGACTCATGGAATCGTTAATGAATTAAACGCCCATCCTCATTTTGATTGCGCAAAAAATATTTTTTTGGTTCACAATGGAATCATTGAAAATTATTCCGAGCTTAAGGAAAAACTGATTAAAGAGGGGCATAAATTTGTTTCTCAAACAGATACGGAAGTCGTCGCGCATTTGATTGAAAAATTTTTTGAGGATAATTTGGAAACAGCCGTAATTCAGGCCTTAAAAAATATTAAAGGCACTTATGGTTTGGCGGTGATTTCCCAAAAAGACCCGTATAAAATTGTTGTTGCCAAGAATTCTTCGCCGCTTATCGTCGGTTTGGGAGAAAATGAATTTATCGTCGCTTCCGACGCTTCGGCGATTTTAACTTACACAAAACAAGCGGTTTATTTGAACGACGGCGAAGTCGCGGTGATTAACCGGGATAAAATAAGTTTTATGGATTTGAATTATGAAAAAATACCAAAGAAATCCGAAATTTTGGACGGTAATTTAGAAAAAAATCAAAAGGGAAAATATCCGCATTATATGCTCAAAGAAATTTTCGAGCAGCCGGAGTCCTTAAAAAATTCAATGGTCGGTCGTCTTATTAAAAAAGAGGGGTTGGCTAAATTAGGCGGATTGGAAAATATTGAGAATAAGTTGAGGGAAATTGAAAGATTGATTATTGTTGGCTGCGGCAGCGCCTATTTGGCGGGACTGGTTGGAGAATATATGTTTGAAGAATATGCCGGTATTCCCACGGAAGTTGAACTGGCTTCGGAATTTCGTTATCGCAAACCGATTTTCAATAAAAATACCGCGCTTCTTTGTATTTCCCAGTCGGGTGAAACAGCCGATACTTTGGCGGCGCTTCAAGAAGCGAAAAGAAAAGGCGTTTTAACCCTCGGCATAGTCAATTCAGTTGGTTCGTCAATTGCCAGGGAGACCGATGTCGGAGTCTATAATCATATCGGCCCGGAAATCGGCGTGGCTTCCACAAAAGCTTTTACTTCCCAGCTTTGTGTTTTGGCTTTATTCGCTTTATTTTTAGGAAGGCAAAGGCAAATGTCCTTAGTGATGGGACAAAGAATCGCCAAAGAATTGGAGCGGTTGCCGATTTTAATTGATAAGGCCTTACAACAGGCGCCGGAGATTAAAAAAATGGCGAAAAAATACCATCAATTTAAAAACTTTTTGTTTTTGGGAAGAAAATACAATTATCCAATAGCTCTAGAGGGCGCGCTGAAACTTAAGGAAATTTCTTATATTCATGCCGAGGGATACGGCGCCGGGGAAATGAAGCACGGGCCTATTGCGTTGATTGATAAGAATTTTCCGACGATTGGCATCGCGCCGTCGGATAGCGTTTATGAAAAAATAATTTCTAATCTAGAAGAAATTAAAGCGCGTAAGGGACTGATTTTGGCTATTGCCACAGAAGGCAATAGCCAAATAAAAAAAATAACCCCCAATATCATTTATATTCCCAAAACATTGGAAATGTTAACGCCAATTTTATCCATTATTCCGTTGCAATTATTTGCTTATTATTGCGCGGTTTTCAACGGACGCGACGTCGATAAACCAAGAAATCTGGCGAAAAGCGTAACAGTGGAGTAAATAATTTTTATAAAAATAATGAATCAAATTAAAATTAAAAATAAACTAGTTGAATTTTCTAAATTGGAATTAGAAAAAAAGATAGATTTTTTGAGAGAAGCGATTGATGACGCGCAAAAAGAAGCGGCTAGCCATAAAGGTAGAATGAAATCGCGATATGACACTTTTAAAGAAGAAGCTCAAGCCGCGGTTGGTTCTTATGAAAAACAGCTTTTTGATATACGACAATTATTGTCTTTTATAAATGAAATACCGTTTGAAATTACCAATAAAATTAAATTGGGTTCAATTATTGAAACAAATAAAAATTAATTATTTTATTTCAATAGGAGTGTTGGATTCCATTGATATTAATGGAAAAAAATATTTATTGGTAAGCTCGGAATCTCCTATTAGCCAAATATTTTTAGGGAAAAAATTGGGAGATGAGTTTGAATTTAGAGGCAGAAAGATAAAAATAAAAAATGTTTTTTAAAGATAAAAATATTTATGTTTGAAACTTCAATAATAATCAGGACGAAAAATGAGGAAAAATGGATTGGAGAAAATTTAAAACGTTTAGCCAATCAAACTTATAAGAATTTTGAAATTATTATTGTTGATTCCGGTTCAACCGACGAAACTTTAAATATAATAAATAATTTTTAAAGATTCATTAAATATTAAAGTTTTTAAAATAAGGCCGGAGGAATTTAGTTATCCTTTCGCGTTGAATTTTGGCGTTAAGCAATCTTTGGCTGAAAAGTATTTGGTTTTTTTAAGCGGACATTCTTTGCCGATTTCTAAAACATGGCTTGCGGACGGATTAAAAAATTTTACAGACGATAAAATAATGGGGGTCTACGGTTTTGTTTGGGTATTGCCGGACGGCTCTGTTTGGGAGAAATTGATTTTTAATGAATATCTTTGCAAGTTAAGAAATATTTTTAAAAAACAAATTATTATTAAACAAGGTGCGATGGGAGTGATGGGCTTTACAAATGCCATAATTAGAAAAGATTTATGGGGAAAAAGAAATTTTAATGAAGAATATGGCCTTGGCGGAGAAGACGGGGAATGGGCGAATTATTGGTTTCAAAAAGGATATCAGGCGATAAGAGATATTAAATTTTCCGTTTATCATTCTCATGGCCTTGATTATAAGCAGTTAAAACAGCAATGGGAGCATTGGCGTTCCTTAAACAGGCCGCAGCCGTTTAAGCCGTTAGATTTTAGAAAAAAGTAGATTTTGTGTTAAAATTAATCTATGTCCACATTTTTAATTTCACTTCCAATATTTTTTAATTGTTTTAAGCGGGTGGCTTTTGAAAAAATTCAGAATAGCAACAGATGATTAGGTACATATTTTAAATATTTTGTTAGTTTCTTATTTATAATTGCGCCGATTATATTTTATTTTATTAAATAATGATAATTTCCAATTTTCAAAATTTAGCTAAAAATTCTCTTCGTAAAAAAGCGCTTTTGATTGCCGAAGCGGGATATGAGGCGATTGATATTTCCCGCCTGATTTATCAAAGGGTAAAACTTAAAGAAGGTCAGCTAATTGTCAATTTTGCTTCTATTGATAGAAGCAAAAAATTGAAATTAAATCTAAATGATTATAAAAGAGTTTTTCTTGTCGGTATTGGCAAGGGTTCGGCGTTGGCAAGCGCGGCATTGGTAAAAATTTTAGGAGATAAATTAAGCGGTGGAATCGCTTTAGATATTTCAAATGTTAAGTGTCAGATGTCAAATGTTAAATGTTTCCAAGGTACCCATCCTCTTCCCTCTGAGCAAAATATCAAGGCTACACAAGAAATAATTAAATTAGCGAAAAGTTTAAATAAAAACGATTTATTGATTACATTTATTTGCGGCGGCGGTTCGGCGTTAATGTGCGGTTCGGAAAAAGAATTAAAGCATTCGCAGGAGATTTTTAAGCATTTAACCGAAGCCGGCGCCGATATTTTTGGATTAAACACTGTCAGAAAACATTTGTCGGAAGTTAAGGGCGGAGGATTGGCAAAAATGGCTTATCCGGCGAAAGTCGTTTCTTTAATCGTATCGGATATTTGTGGCAATGATTTATCTTTTATTGCTTCGGGTCCGACGGTTTACGATGAAACAACGAATAAAGATGCGGAAAAAATTTTGAAAAAATACGATCTTGAGCCAAAGAAATTTCATTTTCATGAAAACCTAAAAGAGAAAAAATATTTTAAAAAAGTTAAAAACATTCTTTTTGTCTGCAATCAGGACGCGATAATGGAAATGTTGAAAAAATCCGAAGAATTGGGTTTTAAGGTTAAAATTCATTCTTTGGCATTGCAGGGCGAAGCAGGCAATGTTTTGTGGCCGATGGTTAAAAAAAATGAGAGGGGTCGAGTAATTTTGGCGGCCGGCGAAACAACGGTCAATTTAAAAAATCGACCAAAGGGCAAGGGCGGTAGAAACACAGAAGCAGTGCTTGGAGCTTTGGTAAAAATTGAAAATTTAAAATTTAAAATTGAAAATTCAGTTATAATGTCTTTCACTTCCGATGGCCGCGATAATACCGAGGCTGCCGGAGCGATTGGAGACTTTCTGACTTTAAAAAATGCTGAAAAATTAGATATAAATCCCCACTATTTCTTGAAGCAAAATAAATCTTTTGAATTTTTTGACAAAACCGGCGATTTAATTTACGCTAAAAAAAGATGTTTTAATGTGGCTGATTTGATGATAATATTAAAAGCATGAAATATTTTATAAAAAAATTAAATGAAGTCGGAATTAAAGATGTTGCCGAAGTCGGAGGGAAAAACGCGTCTCTCGGCGAAATGATTCAGAATTTGACTCCAAAAGGGGTGAAAATTCCGGGTGGATTTGTGGTGACGGCCGATGCTTATAGATTCTTTTTAGAAGAAACCGGATTAAAAAAATTCATCAAAAATACGCTTAACGGATTAAACACAAAAAATTTAAAAGATTTATCAAAACGAGGCAAACTTATTCGTGAAACAATTAAAAAATCCGAATTTCCGGAAGAATTAAATCAAGAAATTATTAAAGCGTATAAGCAAATGGAAAAAGAATACGGCAAAAATGTTGACTCCCACACCAAACGAGGATTGACGCCTTCGGCGCAAAAAAATAATTATCCTCGTTATGGTGTGGGGGTTGATGTGGCTGTTCGTTCTTCCGCCACAGCCGAAGACCTTCCGGGGGCATCTTTTGCCGGCGAACATGATACTTATTTAAACATTCGCGGCGTGGAAGAAGTTTTAAAATCGGTGAAATCGGCGATGGCTTCGCTTTTTACCGACCGCGCCATTTCTTATCGCGTTGATAAAAAATTCGACCATTTTAAGGTGGCTCTTTCCGTCGGCGTTCAGAAAATGATTCGTTCAGATTTAAGCTGTTCCGGTGTAATGTTTACATTAGACACTGAATCTGGTTTTCGCGACGTTGTTTTAATAAATGGTTCCTGGGGGCTTGGAGAAATGATTGTTCAGGGAGAAGTGACACCGGATGAATTTCTTGTTTTTAAGAAAACATTGGATAAATCTCCAAATGCGATAATCAGTAAAAAACTTGGCATTAAAAATCAAAAAATGATTTATTCGGAAGGCAAGGGAGTTTCTATAAAAAACACGAAAATCATTTCAACTTCACAAAAGGAAAAAGAATCTTTTGTTTTATCTGATAAAGAAATTTTACAATTGGCGAAATGGGGAGTTTTGATTGAAGAGCATTATTCAAAAAAATATAAAAAATGGATGCCGATGGATATGGAATGGGCGAAAGACGGCAGAACAGGAGAATTGTTTATTGTTCAGGCGCGTCCGGAAACAATTCACGCTTTGAGAGATTTTTCAAAAATAAAAGAATATATTTTGGATAAGTCAAATGTCAAAGGTCAAATATTAAAGGTTATTGTTAAAGGTGCTTCTGTCGGAAGTAAAATCGCAACTGGAAAAGCGCATATTATTTTAGATGCGAAAAATGTCGGGCAGTTTAAGGCGGGAGAAATTTTGATTACTGATATGACTGATCCCGATTGGGAGCCGATTATGAAAATAGCGGCGGCGATTATTACCGATAAAGGCGGACGCACGAGCCATGCGGCAATTGTAAGCCGCGAGCTTGGCATTCCTTGCATTGTTGGTTCGGAAAACGCCACTAAAAAAATTAAAACCGGCCAGATGATTACGGTTGATACCACGGGCAGCGAGGGTTTTGTTTATGACGGCGCGTTGAAATTTAAAATTATTGAACACAATATTAAGAAATTCCTGAAGCCAAAGACTAAAATAATGATGAATATCGCCACGCCGGAAACCGCTTTTGAAAAATCTTTTTTGCCGAATGACGGAGTGGGATTGGCGAGAGAAGAATTTATTATTGCGGGCGATATCGGAGTCCACCCAAACCTCATTCTTGATTTTGAAAAAATCAAGAAGAGGAATTTTCAATTTCCAAATCCCAATTTTCAAATAAATTCCAAATTCAAAAATACTAAATATTTAAAACAAATTATAAGAGAAGTAGAAAAGCGGACTGTTGGTTATAAAGATAAAACTCAATTTTATGTTGATAAATTAGCTTATGGTATCGCTAAAATCGGCGCGGCGTTTTATCCGAAACCGGTGATTGTGAGATTTTCCGATTTTAAAACCAATGAATATCGGACGCTTATCGGCGGCGAGTTATACGAACCGCAGGAGGAAAATCCGATGATCGGCTGGCGTGGCGCTTCGCGTTATTATCATCCGAATTTTTCAGAGGCGTTTATTTTGGAATTAAAAGCGATGGAAAAAGTCCGCGAAGAAATGGGCTTGGACAATGTGGAAGTAATGGTGCCGTTTTGCAGAACGCCAGAAGAAGGCAGAAAAGTTATTGAAATAATTAAGAAATTCTTAAATCTTAAATCTTTAATCTTAAATCATCTTAAAATCTATGTGATGTGCGAAATTCCTTCCAATGTTGTTTTAGCCGATGAATTTTTGGAAATTTTTGATGGAATGAGCATCGGTTCAAACGATTTGACGCAATTAACCGTTGGTATTGACCGCGACGGCAATGAAATGATTCGCAATATCACAAATGAAAACGACGCGTCGGTAAAAAAATTGATTTCAGAAGTTGTTAAAAAATGCCGCGCCAAAAAGAAATACATTGGTATTTGCGGTCAAGCGCCGTCGGATATTGAAGGCTTCGCCGAATTTTTAGTGGAAGAGGGCATTGAAAGTATATCGCTTAATCCAGACACTGTTATTAAAACTACGCAAAGAGTTTATCAAAAGGAGAAAAATGAAAAATAATTGATTGAATAAATAAAAATTATGAAGAAAAAAATTAAAAAATTTAAAAAAATAATAAAAAAAATTGATCTTGAAGAATTAGGTATTCCGCCACAAATGGTGGCTCCTTATGATGAAAGACAGATGCCTTATGTCATTAAGAATATTTATAATAATGATAAAAAAGTTTTTCGGAAATTTCTTATTTTGTTTTGGATATTTTTATGCATAACGTTGATAGTATTTCTTATTATAAAAACATTCTAATATTCTTGAGAATGTTAGAATGTTCTGTTAATATAAAAAATATGAAAACGGCAAAACAATTGGAAAGATATTTTAAGGGCTCGGCTAATCATAGGAGAATTGAAATTTTATTGTTGGTAAACGGATCAGAGGGCGTTTCTTTAGATTGGATATCTAAAAAATTGGGTTGTAATTTTAAAACAATATCTCAACATACTAGGCGGCTGGTTCAGGCCGGGCTTTTGAATAAAAAATATAAAGGTAGAGAGGTAATCCACACTCTCTCGCCTTATGGTAAAAGATTTATAAGTTTTATAAAAACATTCTAACATTCTTGAGAATGTAAGAATGTTTTTATTTGGATTTAGAATTAGAAATGAAAATTACTGAAGCTAATTTAAAAATCATTTTAGATTCTCGCGGCAAAGAAACCTTAGAAGCGGAACTATGCGGAACAAGCGCGGACTTACGCGGAATAGCCAGCGTGCCGGCGGGGAAAAGCACAGGAGCGCATGAGGCGTTTGTTTTGGAGCCAAAAAAGGCGTTAGAAAAATTTGAGGAAATTAAAAATAAGATATTGGAAAAAGATTTTCAAAGCCAGAAAGAATTTGATAATTTTTTGATTTCATTAGATGGTACTGAAAATAAAAGCAATCTCGGTGGAAATTTGATTTTGGCGTTGTCGCTGGCATTCGCGAGATTAAAAGCAAAAAGCGAGGGGAAGGAACTTTTTCAATATATTCGCGACAATTTTCAATTTTCAATTTTCAATTTTCAATCACCGCGACCAATTTTTAACGTTATTAACGGCGGGGCGCATGCTCAAAATAAGCTTGAGTTTCAGGAATTTCAAGTTATACCGATGGTGGATGATTTTGGCATTGCTTTGAGCGTTGGCAAGGAATTTTATCGCAAATTGCAAGAATTTTTGGAAAATAAATTCGGCAAGGAAAATATTTTGTTGGGTGACGAGGCGGGATATTCCGCGCCATTTAGAAATAATGAAGAAGCTATTGAATGTATTGCTGAAGTGATTGAAAAATATAAATATCCTTTGCGGATTGGATTGGATGTGGCGGCAACGCAGTTTTATAAAATGAATTATGAATTAGGAATTATGAATTATGGTATTTATATTATAGGCGGTAAAGAATATTCAGCGGAAGAATTAAAAGATTATTATTTAAAATTAATTGACGCTTATAATATTATTTCAATTGAAGACCCGTTTCACGAAGAAGCATTCGATGATTTTGCCGTGCTATCCCATAGGATAGCAACGAAAGATTTTTTAGTTATCACAGATGATTTGACGACCACTAATCCAGAAAGATTAAAAACCACCATCAACAAAAAATCCGGCAACGCGATTTTAATCAAATTGAATCAAATCGGAACGCTTGCGGAGACGTTAAATGTCGTTAAAATGGCTTATGAGAACGATTGGCAGGCGGTAGTGAGCCATCGAAGCGGCGAGACAATGGACGACTTTATCGCAGATTTAAGCGTTGCTATTAATGCGTGGGGAATTAAGGCTGGCGCTCCGGCAAAACCGGAAAGATTGGCGAAATATAACAGGATTTTGGAAATTCATGGTAAAAATTGACATTTTAATTTAATTATTTTATTGTAATTTCAGTTTATTTATAATTAAAAATTCAGAAATTCAATAAAAAAGGAGGAAATTTATGAAAGGAAAATTTATAGTTTTAGATGGTTTAGATGGTTCAGGCAAGGGAACACAAGTGAAATTACTGGCGAATTATTTTTTTGACAGCAATAAAAAAAATCATATTTTTCTGACGCGCGAGCCGTATAATTCCGAACATTACGAAGAAATTCGCAAATTATTGAAAAGCGGTTTAAATCCACGCGATAATGCCGAACGTTTGGCGGAATTATTTGTTGCCGATAGAAGAGTCCACGCCGCGTTAATTGAGAGTTTACTTTCACAAGGCATTGATGTTGTTTCCGATAGATATAAATATTCAACGCTTGCTTATCAGCAAACACAGGGAATTTCTTTGCAAAAACTTATTGATATGCATAAAGGCATACTGATTCCCGATTTAACGCTAATTATAGACACGTTGGCGGAAATAGCGCTTGAAAGAATTATAAAAGACGAAGGCAGGGAATATAAGGAAGTTTTTGAGCAAAAAGATTTTCAGGAAAAATTACGAGAGAATTATCTCGCGTTTTCCGAACAGTTGGCGGACGAGAAAATAATTGTCATTGACGGCAATAAGTCGATAGCAAAAGTTTTTGAATCCATAAAAAAGGAGGTGGAGAAAATTTTATGAATCTTTATCAACCAGAAAAATATAAAGTATTTTCAGGGAATGGGAAAAGTTTCGGTTTTTGCACGGTTTGGAAT
>Ga0210051_1005263_pt1 | contig 12437 bp, 10 predicted proteins | sample CryGey092014_all_FD_185464 | JGI IMG/M metagenome (GOLD analysis project Ga0210051, IMG submission 185464) | Groundwater microbial communities from aquifer - Crystal Geyser CG23_combo_of_CG06-09_8/20/14_all (SPAdes) (version 2) | ecosystem: Environmental > Aquatic > Deep subsurface > Groundwater...
GTAGGATGAATTTGCCAGTTAAATTTGCTATACTGCACTTTATTCTTCCCGAAAGAGGTAGCATTGAGAGCAACCGGTAAGAGCATAATACACAAAAACTTCTGTATGTTCATTATATTTCCTCCTTCTACTGACAAATCCAAAGGTCTGTCTCTACACATCAGTCAAGGTTATCGACTTGTAGGCACGGTTTCAAACCGTGCAAGTAGGGACAGGTCTTTAGACCTGTCCGAGAGAAAGACCTGTCCAAGTGGCGGACTATAGGTCTATCCCCACTAAAACTTATATGATAGTCTAATTCCTATTGGCTGGGGGTCAAGGAATAGATTGAGTTTTTCCCCTTTTCCTATTCTACTGGATATGACGGCGGATATAATGCGGTTTAGAATATTAGCTCCAATGCAATAAGATGCGTTCGAGAGAGCCTTACGTTCTCCTCTTCTTAGGTTTCTGAAGATTTGCCAGTTATCCTTCTGCCATTCCCAGTCAAGTTCAGGAGGGATTTCATTGTCCCGGTCCCGAATATACTGTAACTGTTCTTCTCTATCATCAGGAAAGAGACGTCTCGCCTCCTCTCTTACGCTTATATTATAAGATTCCCTTGACGAATACCACTCAACTGTATTGTAATAGTCTTCATCCAATTCAGTCCTTGCCCCTGCATGCTGGTAAGCATACTTTATATAATCGTTTCTCAGGATATCAGCGTATTTATTAAATCCAAAATATGTTAGTATTATTCCTCCTTCTATTACAAATGCCCTAAGGGCATCGTTTTTCTCTCCCATATATAACTCGCCGAGACCTGGCACCATAAGTGATAGTGCAACTGCCTTTCTTGTTGTTTTTTTCTCTGTATTACTCCATAAAAGTGATGTGACGAAGGATATTACGATCAATACCTTCATTTCTCCTCCTTGGGTTATGGCTTTTACAGAGGTGTCTTTTATCTATTTTTATTATAGCATATTATTTAATAAATGTCAAGAGAAAAATTCTTGACATTCCTAAAAACTTATGATATAATAATGAAGGCGATTATAAAACATGAGCATTTGTAGGCACAAATTCAATTTGTGCCCGCACGATTTGAAATCGTGCCTACAATTACAGCTTGCACTCTAAAGAGACTTATTTCTTGACCTCTTACAAGTCTCATAGAAGTCCCTGTTAAAAAATTTCAAACGTAAGATAAAATCCCTTTATGAATAATAAATGGATCAAACCCACGCCTGTCGATGCTACACTTATAGATTCTGTGGCAAAAAAACTCAAGATTTCATCCACAATCACGGAAATTCTTATAAGAAGAGGCTGTGCAACCGGGGAGGAGATACACGACTTTCTTCATCCAGTGGTAAAAAATCTCCATGACCCGTTTTTGATGAGGGATATGGAGAAAGCGATAGAAAGGGTTACACGGGCAGTAAAAAGTAAGGAGAAAATACTTATATATGGGGACTATGATGTGGACGGCGTAACGGGAGCCTCACTCCTCATTCGCCTTTTGAAACAAATAGGAGCAGATGTATATTACTATATACCGCATCGTAGAAAAGAGGGATATGGCCTGTCTTTAGAAGGTGTAAGATATGCGGTTGAACATTATGTAAACTTGATAATAACAGTGGATTGTGGTTCGGGGTCGGCTGGTGCTGTCGAAGAGGCATTAAAACACCATATAGATGTCGTGGTAACTGACCATCATGAAGTGAGGGGAGAGTTACCTCGCAGTGTTCCTTTTCTCAACCCGCTTTTCGATGATTATCCATTCAAATATCTTTCGGGATGTGGTGTTGCATTTAAATTTGCTCAGGGTATTGTTAAGAAGCTTGGATTATCAGAAAAGGAACTCTTTTGGGAATTTGACCTTGTAGCCCTTTCAACTGTGTGTGATGTTGTCCCACTTACAGGAGAGAACAGGATATTTGTAAAACACGGTATAAGATGTATAAAGAAGAGCAGAAATAAAGGAATTAGAGCACTGCTTGAGGTTTCAGGACTTAAAGGAAAAGATATAGATACATATCATCTTGGATTTGTGCTTGGCCCGCGGGTGAACGCACAAGGAAGACTAAAGGATGCACGGCTGGCAGTACAGCTATTTGTAACAGAGGATGATGAAGAAGCTGTCCAGATCGCCAGAAAACTTTCCACAGAAAATCAAAAGAGAATGGAAATAGAGAAGAGAATCGTAGATGAAGCAACTCTTCTTGCGGAAAGGATGGAAGGAAAATACGGATTTGTCATTGATAGCAAGGATTGGCATCCGGGTATTATAGGGATTGCTGCGTCTCGGATAGCTGACAGATTCTACAGACCCACTGTCCTTATATCTGTAATTGACGGAATTGGAAAGGGTTCAGGAAGAAGCATTCCTGAGTTTCATCTTTATAATGCACTCAAAGAGTGCGAAGAAATGTTTCTTTCATTTGGGGGACATAAGCATGCCTGCGGTATCACGATAGCTCCTGCAAACATAGAAAAATTCAAGAAAAACTTCAACAATATAGCAAAAAGAGAACTTGAAAAGGAAGAACTTGTATCTAAGTTACATATTGACGCTGTAATCTCTCTGGAAGATATAAACCCCAAATTTGTGAAAGAACTTTCCTTGCTTGCTCCCTACGGACTCGCAAATCCAACCCCCATCTTTTTAACCCATAAGCTTCAAGTTGTCGGATATCCTAATTTAATAAAAAATCAACACTTGAAGTTTAACCTTAGAGCAAAAGATAAGATTATAAAGGCAATTGCTTTTAGAAATAAGCAGTTAAATGAAATAATATCTACGAATTCAATTGTAGATGTAGTATACCAAGTCATGGAACAACAATACAATAATAGGCGAAATATTGAGTTAAATATTAAAGATGTTACATTATTTGCTTAAATAGCTGGGAGTTATCGGAATTATGAAATTTGAATTTTCATACGCTGCAAATAATGTGAAGAATACCGAAATTGTCAGGATTACAGAGATGGCTTCTCACATTGAAGATCTTATCCCCTTTACAGTGGGATTGCCTGCGCCTGAAGTAATACTTGTTGATGAACTGAAGATTATAATAGAAGAAATTGTCACTACTGAAGGATTGCGTATATTTCAGTATAGTTCTCCCAAAGGGAGTATTGAGAGTGTTCTTAGAGATTTTCTCGGGAAAGACAACATCAAGGTAGAGAAAGAGAATATCTGTGTGATAACCGGGGCACTTCAGGGTGGTTTTCTCGCATGCAGGGCACTTATTTCACCCGAGGATTGGGTAATATCAGAGATTCCTGCATATTCCATAAATTTACAGAACCTGAGGATGCATGCGCAGAGGATAGTGGGTGTTCATATGGACGAACAGGGTATGGTTACACGAGAACTTCACGAGCGTCTCAAAGAGATGGTTAAGAAAGGAAAGAAACCGAAACTCATTTATACAATACCCGATTTTCAGAATCCCACAGGAGTGACAATGAGTCTTAAAAGACGCAAGGAACTTATAGAAATTGCTGACCAATTTGACATCCCTATTCTGGAGGATACACCCTACCGCTATATGAGATACGAAGGGGAGAACCTTCCTTCCTTACGCAAACTAGGCGGGGACGGGGGTATTCACATAAATAGTTTCTCAAAAACAGTAGCAACAGGATTGCGGGTGGGTTACATTGTAGCTCACCCCGAGCTTATTAAATGCTTTGTGGCAATTAAAACAGCTACAGACTATTGTACTCCTCTATTTAACCAAATGGTAGTAGAGAGATTCTTAAAAAAGGGACTGTGGGAGAAACAACTTGACATCCTGAACAAGGTGCATAAGAAAAGACGCGATGTATTCTTAAAGGCGCTCGATGAATATATGCCAAAGGTAAAGGGTCTTTCATGGAATAAACCTCTTGGAGGGACATTTCTATGGGTAACTCTCCCATTTGATGTAGATATGGATTCTCTCTTAGAATCCAGTATTCAGCATAAGGTGGCCTTTGTTCCTGGTATTGACTTCTATACAGAAGAGATGGCAAAGACTGCCCCTCCTGCTATGAGATTAAATTTTCCTTACCACCCGGAAGACCGTATATGTGAAGGAGTGAAGAGATTGGCGTCTGCAGTAAAATCGGTGCTGTAGGGCGCGGTTTCAACTGTGCAAATGACACGACTGACTTTAACCACAAAGTTCACAAAAAATATTCTTCAATTGTAATTTGTCATTAGGTCATTAAGTAGGGGCGAACTGCTGTTCGCCCGAAGGGCTGTTCGCCCGAAAGGCTTCGGTGTCGAGTTAAACATTGTATTAGAAACAGGAGGTTTTATTATGAGAGTCGCCGTCATTGGAGGAGGTGGGCGCGAACATACCCTTGTATGGAAACTATCAAAGAGTCCACTGGTAGATGAGATATACGCACTTCCCGGGAATGGTGGAATCGAGGAGATTGCGGAGTGCATTGATATAAAGGTAAATGATATAGAGGGAATATTAAAATTCACAAAGGATTTTGATATTGTGGTTGTGGGTCCTGAGGAGCCTTTGTCCTTGGGCATAATAGATCTTATTGGAAAATACAGAGGATTTGGTCCAACAAAAGATGCAGCACTTATGGAATCGTCAAAGGCGTTTGCAAAAGACCTGATGGGAAGAATGAATATACCCACAGCAAAGTTTGATGTATGCAGGGTAAAAGAAGAGGCACTCTTAAAGATAAAAGGGAGAGAATTTCCTCTTGTAATAAAGGCATCAGGGCTTGCCGCGGGCAAAGGCGTTTTTGTAGTTGAAAACGAATCCGAAGCAAAAAGGAAAATAGAAGAACTTATGGTAGAAAGAGCCCTCGGCGGAGCAGGAAAAGAAATTGTAATAGAAGATTTTTTAAAAGGAGAAGAGGTATCTATCCTCGCATTTACAGATGGGAAACACTTTCTCCCGCTAATTCCATCCCAGGACCACAAAAGGCTTCTTGATAACGATAAGGGTCCAAACACAGGAGGAATGGGGGCATATGCACCTGTTCCATTCTTGTCAGACGATGATGTAGAAAGCATCATTGACAGAATTTTTGAGCCAGCAGTTTATGGATTGAAGAAAGAGGGGATAAAGTATAAGGGTGTATTGTATGCAGGGCTTATGATTACAGATAATGGGCCAAAGGTGCTTGAATTCAATGTAAGATTTGGTGACCCTGAAAACCAGGCAATTCTTCCTCTTATGCAGTCAGACCTTATGGAATTGATACTTGCAACCATAGAAGAGCGACTGGGAGAGATGAGAATAGACTTCAATAATGGATATGCAACCTGTGTTGTGCTCGCATCTTCTGGATATCCTGGTAAGTATACAAAAGGTAAGGAGATAACAGGACTTGAGGATGTGAAAGATGCTGTTATATTCCATGCCGGCACAAAAAGGGTAAAGGAGAAGTTTTTTACGAACGGAGGTAGGGTGTTAGGGGTAACTGCTATGGGAGATACGCTGAAAGATTCAATTGAGAAGGCATATACAGAGGCAGAGAAGATACATTTTGATGGTGTGTATATGAGGAGGGATATTGGGAGAAGAGGAGTGATGGAGTAGAGAGCAATCAAGCTATCGAGCTATCAGGCTATCGGACTATTAGGTTATTGGGTAATTAAGTTATTAAGTTATAGTTATGGACGCTAAGACGCAATGACACTAAGATGCAATGACGCTAAGACGCTAAGACGCTATGACGCTAAGACGCTAATATGTCTATTGAGGATGAGATAGGAATAAAATTCAGGGATAAACAACTCCTGAAAAGGGCGCTTACACATTCCTCTGTGTCGGGGGATTCGAACGAAAGGCTTGAGTTCCTCGGCGATGCAATACTTGGGTTTGTTGTATCAAAGAATCTCTATCTAAGTTATCCCTTTGATGAGGGTGTTCTTACAAATAAGAGGTCTGAACTTGTCTGTACTGAAACCCTTGCCTCTGCAGCACAAAAACTTAGACTTGAGAGATATATCTTAATTGAGAGGAATGAAATATTATCAAAATCTGTACTTGCTGGTTGTTTTGAGGCGCTTATAGGTGCAATATATCTGGATCAAGGCATAAGAAAGGTAGAAGGTTTTATCAAGAAGACAATTCTTTTTGCCAAACATAAGGTGGAGAAGAATTGGAAAGGGATACTTCAGGAATATACAGTGAGAAATACGGGACTCTATCCTGAGTATATATTGATTAAAGAGACAGGACCACCGCACAAAAAGAGATTTGAGGTGGAGGTGTGGGTCGGAGATGAGATGTGGGAAAAAGGAAGTGGAAAGTCTATACAGAGGGCAGAAAAAGAGGCAGCAAAGACGGCAGTAAAAAAGATTATGTAAGAGATATTAATTTAAAAAATTCCCCCACTAAGACACAAAGACACTAAGATTTTAGATCACGAACTACCGATCACTGATTACCGGTAACTGATAACCAACTATACTGCGAGACTATTTTAATCGTCAAAACGGTGCAATAAACTATTTTTAAAGTTACCTATTCCACATTACACTTAAAAAATTGGAGGCTAAATGTGCAATATTCTCATTGTCCTATCTCTCATTTCCCAGACAGGGGGTCTTACCGTCATTCCATCCGCACCCGGAGATTCAACCCCATTTGTTGTAAAAATTGAAATTGCTGGTCTTGAGCCAGATACTACCTATGATTGCGGTGTATGGGCTTATAGCAAACCAGCCAGCATATCCCAGGTATGGACAGAGGATGGATGGAAGGGGGGATATAGATATACTTCTTTCACAAGCGATAACGATGGGCAGTATCTCTCATACAAGAAATTGAGAATTGTAAAACTACCAGATCCAGTCTATGACTACTATATAAAATGCACAATAAAAGATTTTACAGGTAATAAACTGATTGAGCATAAAATAAAACATTCGGAGGGTTTTAACCTTGTAGATATGGAGGAGGGTGGTTATATAGAAGGGATAATTTTCAGAGATAGTTCTCTATCTACCCCTCTTGAGAATACCATTCTCTTTGTTCGTGATAGTGACGGAAATGTAATGGGTGGTTATCTAAGTGAGGATAATATGGTTGAAGAAGGATATGGGAATATCCCTGGATATTTTTGTATAGGACTTCCTTCTACAACTATAACTTCCATTCTTGTTGAAGACAACTCTGGTAACCCTCTCGGGCAGATTATAGGGGAATGGGAGGTGCCTGCAGGGTCAGCCATTGATATAGGAGACATCTTTCCCTCCAATATCGTCATTCCACCGGGCGGAATACGGGTGTCTCCTCCGTCCGTATTTCCCGGTGAAAGTGTGGAAATTACAGCAACCATCCAGAACACGGGTCAGCAGACCCTTGACTCCATTCCTGTAAAATTTTCTATGAGAGAGAGGGAGCAGGAGGTAAATGAGGATTCAATCATCATTGTAGTTGACAGTATTCAGGGCACCTCTTCTGTTGATATCACTGCTGTCTGGTCTCCTTCCAGAGATGGTAACTACCTGATAAAAGGTGAGGTTGGTCTTGCAGAGGGATTTACACGCCTAAGAGTTGGTAATCCCCTGTACGAGATTGTAGTAAACGAGATAATGTGTTATCCTGATCTTTTGGGAGACTGGCTTGAGGTCGCCAACAGAACTGACACCCCTGTTGACATCAAAGGGTGGAAACTGGAGTCCTCGGGTGATATAGTATTTATTACAAGAGAAACCTGTATTATAAAAAAGAAGGGTTTTGCGGTTGTATGTGATTCAAAGGAGAATGAGTTTCGTACCCTCTATGGTTATATACTACCCGATGTGTCCATTATTTCCCTGTCCGGCAAACTTCCGGATTTCAGAGGAACTTCTGAAGATACAATAAGGATAATAGATACTGATGGGTTTGTAATTGATGAGGTAAGGTATGATAAAGACTGGATTCCCGATAAAGGTGTGTCAATGGAAAGGATTTCTCCTGATATTGCATCAAATATAAAATCAAACTGGGGAGGATGTGTTGAGGGTCAATACAGAGCAACCCCGGGGAGAGAAAATTCCATATTTGCCATTTACACACCAAAAAATCTTGAGTTTACCTGCAGTGATGTCTTCTGCCCGACATCTGATGACAAGATGTGTTTTGTAGAGTATCGTCTTCCCTTCCAGAAGGCACATATAAGGCTCTATGTATATGACAGGGTAGGTAGAGTTGTAAAAAAGATTCTTGATGGAGACCCAACAGGCTCTGCAAGTTATTCAGTAGATGAGAACGGCAATATTGTATGGACCCATATCTGGAACGGAAGGGGAGACGATGGAAATATGCTGCCTATGGGTGTGTATATAGTATTTTTAGAGGCGCAGAGTGAAGAAACAAATGAAATTGTAAGGGGCAAAAGAACAACTACACTTATAAAGGATATGAGATAAGCCCGTGACTTTTTCCTTGACAAATACAAAAATTTATGGTATAATATGTAATACAAATAATACAAAATAAAAAGGAGGAGATATGAGGAGGGGGACATATAGCAAAAGGGTGTTACCTGTGAGGTTAACTCCTAAAATGGAAAAGCAGTTAGAAAGATTATGTGAAGAAACTCAGAGACCAAAGTCCTATTTTGTGCGGAAGGCATTAAAGGATTTCTTAGAGGAAGAGTCGCTTTACAGGATGGCCCTTGAGCGATGGATGAACAAGGATGATTCTATAATAACCGCAAAGGAGATGCATGAGAGACTCGGAATATAGAATTCTGTATAAGAGTGGCGTAGAGAAGGATTTTAAAGGAATTGAAGTAAACCAGCGCAAAAGGATTATCAAAAAAATAGAAACAGTATTGTCACAAGATCCGCATAAAGGTAAACAATTAAAGGGTGAATATAAGGGTTTCTGGTGTATTCGCATTAGTGATTATCGTGTAGTATACCGAATCATCCAAAAAGATGTAGTCATTGTAGCCATAGGGCATAGAAAAGAGGTATATAAATGAAAATAGGCAGTCTTCGGTGAGCTCTCAGCCGAACCGTCTTCGGTGAGCTCAGCCGAACCGTGTAGTCTGTCATGAACTTCACGATCTTTTCCATTAACAAAATTTAACAGGATAATTTGAGCAGGGTGGTGCTCAAATACGAGGGAGCTTGAGCAGTGAATTGCTCAGACGAATAGGTCGGTAAACAGAGCATTTTGATTATTTTAAGATAGGTAGAGAATATGAATACAATTGATATTGAACGATTACTTCGACAACCTGAAAGGCAGTTTCTTGAAAGAAAAAGCTGCTATGAATATATAAAAGGGAAGTACCAACTCAGAAAAGCGAAGAATGTTGCCAAAGATGTTGCTGAAACTCTGTCGGCATTTGCCAATGCTGATGGGGGTACTCTTTTAATTGGGGTAAGTGATGACGGAAAAGTCTCAGGGGTTGATTTCCCAGAAGATAAAATCAGAGTCATCCAAGATGCTCCTAAGAACCTTATAAAACCATTCTTGCGAGTTAATATCAAGGAAATCCTTTTCCATGGAAAGCGACTCTTTCTTTTCACTGTCAATTGGATGCCTAATGTATACCAACTGAGTGACGGTCGCTATCTTCTTCGCATTGGTGATTCAAATATGCCTTTTCCTGCAGATCAGATCGAACTGCTTAAGTCCGGGAAAAGAAAGGCCGTTTTTGAAAGCCACATTGAACCAACTGCCTCGTGGAATGATATTTCTAAAGAATTAATCTTAGACTTTGGTAAGAGAGTAGGAATAAATAAAAGCCCCAAAGAAATACTATTTGAGTATCGCCTTATAGACTACGATAATGAAAATCCAAAGTTTAAGTTAGCCACACTTCTACTTTTCGGGAAGGAACCCCTCCGCTGGCATCTCAGATGTGGTATCGATTTCATCAAATATGAAGGGACAGAAAGAAAAGTAGGTAGAGAATTGAATATCATCAAAAGGGCAAGAATAGAACTACCTTTAGTAAAGTTAATTGAAGAAACATATAAAACAATTTCTGCCCACATTAAAGAACGGCAATACCTTCACGATCTATTCTTTATCGAAAAGTTTGAATATCCTGTTTTTGCCTGGCAGGAGGCAATTGTGAACGCTGTTGCCCACAGGGACTACAGTATTCAAGGATTATCCATTGAGATATGGATGTTTGATGATCGAATAGAGATCCGGAGCCCCGGTCTACCTCCTGAACCAGTTACCTTGGAAAAAATTCTCAAAAGGGAGCGGGTTCATGCCAGCAGGAATCCTCTCATTGTTCGGATACTGACTGATTTAGGATATGCGCGAGAAACTGGGGAAGGTATTCCAAGGATGTTTGAGGAGATGGAAAAGAACGGGTTATATCCCCCGGAGATTAAAATTGTGGCTGATTCACTATTTTCTGTAACCTTAAAGAATCAACCTATGTATTCGGAAGAGGATACGGAATGGCTAAGACAATTTGACAATTTAAACCTCAATCCAGACCAAAAGCGAATGTTACTCTTTGCTCGTGCCCACAGTAGTTCATTTACAAGTAAAAATTGGCAGAAGGTTTGTGATGTGGGTATATATACGGCGGCAAAAGAGATTAAAGAAATGGTTAGAAAAGGCATTGTCAGATTACCCCAAAAAGGGGGTAGAGTGTATCGAGTTATTCAACCTTTTGAAAAAGAAAGGGTGACAGATATTCCGTATGAATACAGAGTTATTGAGGCTCTCATTCAAAAAAAGGGATTTGTGAAAAATGCAGATATCCGGCAGGCTCTTGAGATGTCTAGGCTACGGGCTTCTCGCTTGGCACAGAGATTGGTGGATTTAGGCCTCCTGGAGATGGTTGGCGAAAAAAAGGGGACAAGATATATTAAGGCAAAATAAATTATGTATCAGCCTTATATGTATCAAACTAAATTTTAGAATGATATATAATTGAATCAGAGTGATACATAAATTGTGATTGTGAAATTATGGAATACTTTTATATGAACATATATAAATTTTAAACTGTTCCATAAAGTTTTAAACTGTTCTATAAAAGTAAGCAGTAAACAATTAAAAAGAATAAAAAATTCAATCTCTTAAAATCCCTGTTGACTTTCTTCTTGACAAATTAATAAGGTTATGATACAATAAATCAATATGAAAGACAATCTGAAAATCATCCAATCTACCATCAAGATACTGGATAGATATTCCAAATTATACGAAAAAATCTCTCATAACAGGTTTGGAAACTATCTGGATTATATGAGGGAAGGCAACTTCTCGGACGAGGATGATTTTATAAAACCTAAACTATGGAACGACTTCCTCATAGAGATTCTAAATTTTCCAAAGGACGAGTTTCTTTCAGAATTCAGTCCAACAGCAAAAACCCCCGACTTTATTCCAAGAGATACAAATATCCATTCGTTTATCTTTGAGATAAAAGAGACAGATACAAAAGCACTATCCTCTCACTACAATCAACTTTCAAGCTATATAAAGTCCTGTGGGGTGAAGTGGGGAGTAATAACTAATATGAGAGAGCTTGAGGTGTATGAATCTCTCCCGAAATCTTCCTTGCAGGAATATTCCTTCAGTTTTCTGGAATTATACACAAACTATAAATCTCAGCCAAAGGTAATCCTTGACTACCCAAATACAAAAAAGTTTCTTGCCTTTGTCAGACAATTCTCTCATAAAAAACTGGGAATGATGGAAAAAATAGAAATCATAAGGAAGGCAAGAAAATGGACTGGCGAGGAAGAACTTGATTCCACCATCCTTACCGATTCCATAAGAAAGGTTGTAGAAATTCTTCTTGGTGATACACTCTCAAAAAAAGAGGAACTCTCCATGGGTTTAAGGTTTGACCCCGGTCGTAAAAGGGAGATAGAGAATGAACTTGAGACAATAGCATGTGAAGTTGACAGAACCAGAAAACCTGGCGAAGGACATCTCAATGAATTTATGGATGCAAAGGATAGCTCTTTGGAATACAGGGCTTTCAAGATATACCTTTCCCGTGTAGCATATTTTACGATGACAAGGGTTCTCCTTGCGAGAATGTGGGAGGACACGGGATTTATACCCGAGTCTCTCTATAATGGAGGATTTAATGAGTGGTATGAGCGGTTGCAGAGGGAGGTTGAGCGCGTCTTGCGTCAGGCATTTCACTTTGCGGGTAGCAAATATTACTGGCTTTATTCTGTTCCGAACAACTATGACTGGTATACACCTGATAATGAGGCACTTATAGATGTACTGTACGAGTTTTCAAACTTCAATTTGAGTAAATTGAATACTGATGTGCTGGGAAGGGTATATGAGGAATATGTTGATAGGGTTGACAGGAAGAATAAGGGACAGTATTACACACCAAGAGAGATTATAAGACTTATATGGGACAGAGTGGGGTATAGAGACGATAGTTCTTTCTTTGTATATGAGAATGGTAGGAGAAAACCAAGACTCGTTTTTGACCCTTGCACTGGCTCTGGAGGTTTTCTTGTAGAGGCG
>Ga0210051_1005265_pt1 | contig 12435 bp, 11 predicted proteins | sample CryGey092014_all_FD_185464 | JGI IMG/M metagenome (GOLD analysis project Ga0210051, IMG submission 185464) | Groundwater microbial communities from aquifer - Crystal Geyser CG23_combo_of_CG06-09_8/20/14_all (SPAdes) (version 2) | ecosystem: Environmental > Aquatic > Deep subsurface > Groundwater...
AAGTCTTGGGGGTGACAACGGATGCCACAGGGAGCGCCAAAACTACCGCAGAACTTGGGGTCGATTGGGTTGAAATTGCCTCGGAAGCAGGAATTATCGCTCCTCCAGAGACTAAAACCGTAGAACTGGCAGGGAATGCCAAGAGACAAGCAGTGGTTAATCGGGCAATGCTTAAGATCTTGGGAATCAATGAAGGTGAAGCCGTCGGTAAGAAGTTTAATGTTTCGTTCGTGGTTGTTGGTGAACTCTTGGAGGAGAGCAAAGAAAAGATTGAATCTGCTGCAACTGAATACACCATTGTTGGGGTTACGCCAGAAGAAAAGATACCTGTTTTTTATGTGCCGTTTATTGACCTTCGCAGCTTAGGAATCACTAATTACTCGCAGGTGAAACTGGTAGTTAAAGATCAAGCAGAACTTGCCAAAGCAAGACGCCAGGTCGAAGCCATGGGCTATATGACAAGATCTGTTGCCGATACCGTGGAACAGATAAACTCACTTTTTTCCACTTTGAGAACTGTTTTGATACTCTTGGGTATGGTTGCTTTGTCTGTGGCTGCTCTGGGAATGTTTAATACTTTGACGGTTTCTTTATTGGAACGGACACACGAGATTGGGATGATGAAGGCAATCGGGATGAAGTCTATCGAAGTTCATGATTTATTTTTAACAGAGTCAATGATAATGGGGGTGTTTGGCGGACTGGGTGGATTAATGTTTGGAATAATATGCGGGAAAATATTATCACTGATTCTGACAATTTTTGCCGTGTTTAAAGGGGTGGGATTTATAGATATTACATATGTTCCTTTTTCTTTTGTTTTCTTAATTATTTTATTGTCAATTACAGTTGGAATAATTACCGGCATCTACCCTGCCCATCGAGCGACAAAAATATCGGCGCTTGATGCATTGAGGTATGAGTAAAAAAATTATCAGAATTTTAGAACTTCCAATTCTCGTTTCGATAAAATTCATGAGTATTAATACACTTAATAGATAGTTGTTTGCATATAAAAGGAATCTTTGTTTTTTTACCGCCTTCGGAATATTTTTCATTCGTCAAAACCATAAGCCCATTTAATTTTGCTAGTGCAATTATGTAAGGATCTGACTGATCACTGGGATTATTAATATCAATCAACTTTGGATAATCATTGATTATTACTTTTGCTTCAATTAAAACCTTATCCAGATAACAAGGCTCGATTAATTTTTTATATTTCTCAAGCCACAGTTTTAATTCTACAGATTTTTTTATTTCATTAAAAACCGCCTCACAAATAATAATATTTTTGTTTTCAATATTTTTTCCAATCATCTTCCACGGGGTTTCGTAAACATCCATTGGAAGAGAATCATTTAGGCCAATTAATACATCTGTATCAACAATGTATTTATTCATAGTCTATTTTCTAACGAAGCCAAAGTTGAACTTTTTAAATTTAGATAATCCATAACATCAAAGTGACTAATTTTATTTATCCTATATGCTTCAAGAACATCGTAGATAAAAGATCTGCTATTATTTTTCAAGAATTTTATATAAAAGTTTCCACCGGTTTTCTTTTCTTTAACTTCACTGTGTAGGAAACTTTCCCTTAAATCGTAATTAATTGAATTAAACTGATCTTTATTCAAATAATCAGAAATAAATATTCTTCTAAGAATAACTTGCTGACTAACATTAAATATTCTTGCCAAAACTTCCAATGTAGTATTGATATCATTTTTTATATTTAAATTAAGAAATGTGATTTTATTTTTTAAATATAATGATGGAACCAAAATTGAACCAGCGAGATAATTGCATTTAATTTCCAATTTATCATCAGTAGAAAAATTCATCAAACTATATTCATCGTCTATTGCGTCTTCCCCATATATAAAGTGACTTAGTTCATGTAGTAATGTGAAAATTCTTGAATGAGGGTAATCGTTGGTATTTAGAACAATGACAGGGACTTTTTTATCATAAATCGCAAATCCTTTTGCTTCGCTCACTGGAAAACCAACTTCCAAAATATAAATTCCTTTTGCCTCAATTGAATTCTTCCACATATTAAGTTGTTCAAAAACATTTTTTGGTTTGGAAATAATATCCTCGTTTAAACCTAGGGATTCAATTAATTTTTCGGAAATTTTTTCATAACTGTCAATTAATTTTAATTTGCTAATTTCTTTAATAAAATTATTATCATTTGTTTCCAATATATCTTTTGCAAGGGTTTGAATTCTAATCGCTTTTCTAATTGCCATGAGGGTTGGCGTTGAAAACGAATTTATATTTGAATAAAGTAATTGTCTAAATTTTTTAGATATATTTTCGTCTGGAATATTGTTCATAAGGAAAACAGTTGTTGGTCTCTTATATACTTCTGAAAGTTTTTTGATTTTTTTAGTTGGAGTTTCAATAATTCCTTCTTCCCATTTTTTTAACACATCAGAATCAACATTAATTTTTTTAGCGGCCATTTCAACACTTAGACCAATGGTTTCTCTGGCCCATTTAAGCAAAGCCGGATTAATGCAAAAATCGTTTTTCATAGTTTAAATATAACAGAAATTTATTTTCACTTTTTCCAAATCCCTAACTTATTTTCCCTTGCCTTTTTTTCCGCAGATAATAATTCATCCTGATATTTTATCTTGGCTCTTTTCTCATAAAGGACAACTCTGGCTAATCCATTTTTTACCAACTCAATATTGAGATTAATTCCATTTACAAACACATAACCTAAAGTCCTACCAAACTTATCTACTTTGTAATTTTCCTCCTGTTCAAAACTGATTTCTTTTCCCAAGACAAGATTTTCAGTAAAAGTTTTTGCTTCTTCAAAAAAAAGGTTCCTTAACTTCTGGAGCATTAACTCCATAAAGCCTAAAGGTTTTTCCGTCACTCAACTTTAAAGTATCTCCGTCAGAAACTTCGGTAACGGTTACTGGAATAGAATTAACTGAGGTACCAGAAGGCACAGAGGTTTGAGTTTTAATCTTTTGTTTCTCAAAGTAACTGCCTCCAAAGAAAGACAGAACAATAAGAGCAAAAATTAAAACATAGAATAAAGCTTTATTTTTCATTTATCTTTAGCGTCTCGAATAATAACTTTCTTTCCTCTCTCATCTAATTCAAATTCAAGGTTCTGGTTTTGTCTCCAACCTAGGGCTTTCAAGAATTCACGAGGGATAGTTATAACCTTGGAGTATTTACCTGATGAAGTAATCTTTCTAATAATCTTCATTATGATTTTATTGTACACCTTATGCTTTTTATATTTCAACATTACCGGTCGGGACTAATTACTAAAAAGCAAAATCGAGTGTACCCCGACCGGAACAGAAAACTATTAATAAATAGTTCCCCCTCACCTTTTCTCTGAAGAGGTGAGGGGGTCAGGGGGTGAGGAGATTAAAATTGGTCGATTTGAAAATGCCGCTCGATTGCGGGTAAGGTCTGACTCAAGAACTCGGTAACCCGCAATGGAGCGAGTCCCGATAACCTTTGATCCACCCAACTACAGAAACAAACCACAACCATATCTCTCTGAGTTGATTTGGGGTGATTTGGCTTGTCACCCACCAAATCAACTGAGAGAGAAAGATGACCGAAATTAAAATTTCTTAAACTTGGCCGGTTAGATATTTCCGGTCAAAGGGCGACTGACTTAGTCAGTCGCCCAACTCAATCTGTCTTTTCTTTCCCCCCTGTCTTTTTGTCGTCCTCCCCAAAGACTTGGAAAAGTGAGGAAATGAAAACCGCCGGAGCGAAGCGGAGGCGGGAAGAAGCCCGAAGCGACCACCGACTCAGTCGGGCGGGAGTGAGGGCTGATATCAATCTGATGTGTGGGAGTCGAGCTGGGCGGGCGACTAAGATTCCGCCGACCAGTTGTCATCGGGGAGGCGGAGATGCCCGAGCGGAGCGAGGGCGTGTGGTGTTTGAAAGTTTAGCCGGCGGACAGAATGGTTGGTTAAAAGCTTGAAGTTCTTAAACCATTGGCTCTGACCGTCAGCGCTCCCACAGTCCCCAGCCCCCAGTTTTGGAGCTCGTCATGTCGCAAAAACGCAAGCGAAGTGTCGCAATCTCTGATTAAAAAGCGTCAATTGTTCAGTCTAATTATTTTGTAACCGTTCACGAGTTGGCAAAAATTTGACACAGGATGATGGAGTGTCATACGCTGGATATCCTGATGTATCTGTCTAAACAAAGTTTTTCTTTCCCCACAAATTTGCATCTTGATCTCCGGCTGTCGTTTTGTCTCCGGATCATTGATCAGTATCGTCAGGAATTGCCCACGCTTCGTACTACAACCACCATCCTCAAACGACAAAAAGACAAAGCAATAGACGAAATCACCTATTGGAAACAAAAATATCAGGAAGAAAAACAACAAAAAGAGCGGTTGGAAAAAGAACGGGATCGATTGCAAAAAGAAATCGAGAGACTCACCAAAACCACCAACCGCTACCGGGCTAGTTTATTTGACCATGGAAATTTCCACTCGCCCAGCGAAGAAGACAAGAAATCCAAAGGCGGGCAACCAGGACATGCAAATACGAACCGAGAACAAACAGACGATGCGTCACGATATGAACATCGACGGGTATATGCCCCCTCCTGTTTCCGCTGTGGTCATGCCCTCCGCCGGGTTACCGCTGTCCAACAGAAAACCCTCATTGATATTGTCCTCAACCCCCAGGTGGTCAAGCTCATCGTGGAGAGCGAACGGCAATGGTGTGGGATGTGCAAACACGAAGTGTCCGCTGCTGACAACCGGAGCCTCCCGTTCACGGAATACGGGATCAATACCTTTATGATGGCGCTCCTTTTGCGATATCGCTGTTTGTTGTCTCTATCAAAAATTTCCATGGTTTTTGCGATCGGTTATGGACTGGATATCTCAGAAAGCGGATTGATTTCCCTTTTTCGTCAGGCGCACCAATACCTAGGACCCCGTTACGAAGACCTCAAGCGTATTGTTCGGGCAGGACACATTCTCTATGCCGACGAAACCGGCTGGCAAGTCAGAGGAAAAAATGCATGGATGTGGATTATGGCCAATGACGAGGCAACCGTCTATGTTGCAGCCGAATCCCGGGGAACAGGAATTGCTGCCGAGATGTACGGCACGAGTCAGGCATATGCGATGCACGACGGACTGGCCTCGTATCTGTCTGCCATCCCGCCGGACAGACATCTCTACTGCTGGGCGCATCTGTTGCGGTTTTGTTTTGAGGAAACGGTGGACAAACCAAAAACGCATAAGAGCATCCATATCCGGGATACCCTCGTTTCGCTCTACCACCGCAAAAACGATCTGCAGTATCAGGGGAATCCAAAACAGTTGGAGCACGACGCACGTCGACAGATGGATGAGCTTCTGGCACATCCATCTACCGATCCAACAACATGCGCTTTGCAGCATCGTCTGCGGGAACAAAAAGACGGACTCATCCGAGCGCTTCTCGTCTCTCCCAACGGCACCAACAACTTTGCAGAACAGGAGCTCAGGCCGATTGCACTTGCGAGAAAAATTTCCTATGGCTCGGATACCTACGCGGGGATGGAAACCACCGCAACCCTTGCCAGTATTGTGCAGACCCTGGTCAGAACAAAACAAGAGGCGTTCTTCCCAACCCTCAAGGATTATTTATGTTCCGGCGTTGCCAACTCGTGAACGGTTACATTATTTTTGATAAAATAGGTTCTTAAGAAGTTGTATAATTGCACCCGATTGCGACTTATCGGGCGGCGCGATAGCGCCGCCCACTGTTCCGGAAGGTCACAATCCACTATTCTCTCACTCTCTTTTTTAGTTTTTTTCAAAAAGATTTATATTGTCCTCTCCTTTTTTGACTAAAACATTCTCCCGCTTGAGGCGGGAGGATGCGATTTTATGTTTTTCCCCCGCAGTAGCGGGGGTTTGACCAAAAGCAATAAAACTAGGAAATTTTATTTAAAAAAATGTCTAATAACATGCTCCCCGTTACCTAGTCAATACTTAGTCCGTACTATTATGGCAACGCGATTGCTATTGATATTGAAATTGTTTTCTAGAGGTGTACCATTATTTTAGGATTAGACATTTTTTTAAATCTTGATAACATGAAAAGTCTTGCCTACTTTATCTATGCTAGAAAGTCGACCGACGACGACCAGCACCAATTGTTATCCATACCTGCCCAGATAGATGAGCTTCGCACCTATGCCCAAAAAGAGGGCTTAAATATAGTTGATACGGTTATTGAGAGTAAAACTGCTAAGGTTCCAGGTAGAGAGTTATTTAACCAGATGTTGGATCGTGTCGAAAAGGGCGAAGCTCAAGGTATCTTGGCCTGGCACCCTGATCGTCTTGCCCGTAATGCAGTTGATGCCGGTCGAGTCGTCTATCTGTTAGATCGTAATATATTAGACGACCTCAAGTTTCCGACTTTCTGGTTTCAAAACACCCCACAGGGACTTTTCATGTTATCAATCGCTTTTGGTCAAAGTAAATACTATGTGGATTCCTTGAGCGAAAATACTAAAAGGGGTTTTCGTCAAAAAGTAAGACGAGGCGAATTTCCCGGGGTTGCTCCATTGGGTTATCTTAACGACCGGGTAAACAGAAAGATAATTATAGATCCTAAAATCTCATTGGTAGTTAAGGAACTTTTTGAGATCTATTCCAAAGGCAACTCGACTTGTAAGAGCTTGAGCCTATTTCTTAAAAGTAAAGGAATTGTTTCAAGAGGAGGAATTCCAATTCATAAAAGTCGAGTTGCCTCTATCCTCTCAAACCCCTTTTACTTTGGGTATTTTCGCTATAAAGGTGAGATTCATCAAGGAATCCACGAGCCACTTATTACAAAGAAACTTTTTGATCAAATACAGACGGTTATGGAGGGTCGTGGTCGTTCTCACCCGTCTGAACCCCTTAATTTCCCCTTCACCGGTCTTATCAAGTGCGGTGAGTGCGGAATGATGATTTCGGCCGAGCAACATCTTAAGTATTACAAGTCATCTGATATTGGTCAACGATTTGTATATTACAGGTGCTCAAAGAAGAATAAGTTAATCAAGTGTGGTCAAAGGTTTATTTCCGAATCGGCCATCATTCCGCAACTCAACGACCATATTCAAAAAGTTTCTTTGTCCACTTCTGACCACCAATGGTTTATGAACAAACTAAATACTGACGAACACCAACAGCGGTCAGAAGTGTTGGTGATTGTTCAAGAGTTCAAAAAAGATCTGCTCAATATTAATGAGAAGTTAAATAAACTTTTAGACTCATATTTGGACAATGTTGTCAGTCGGGAGGATTACCTTAATAGAAAGGAAAAGTTTATGAGTGAGAAGAAGTCTATTGAGCAGAGAATATCGACTCTTGAACTTTTCCCCAATAAGTGGCTCGAACCTATGAGAGAATTCTTTGATACAGCACTGGAAGCCAATAAAATCGCATCGGACAATATAAATCTTTTTCAAAAAAGAGAGTTCCTAAAAAAGACCGGCTCGAACCTAACCCTAAAAGACAGAATAGTCGATTGGCACCTTCCGGATCAGTGGGCGGCGCTATCGCGCCGCCCGATAAGTCGCAATCGGGTGACCCGGGTGAGACTTGAACTCACAACCTACTCCTTAGAAGGGAGTTGCTCTATCCAATTGAGCTACCAGGTCATAATAATCTGCTGTTTATACGTGTAAATTTATATGAGCCCGCTGTCAGATTTGAACTGACGACCTGCTGTTTACAAAACAGCTGCTCTACCGCTGAGCTAAGCGGGCTTTCCAGATCAATTTACAGTACAAGCAAAACAATCTGCTCTTTTATACTTGAAAATTTTTTACTAAATTTTCAAGTAACCGTTGAGCTATTTAGGCTTGGTGTTTAGACTGTAAATAGTGCCGGGAAGAGGACTTGAACCTCCACGGGTTACCCCACAGCCTCCTCAAGACTGCGCGTATGCCATTTCGCCATCCCGGCATTATCCCGCTAAGCGGGATTATGTCCTCCAATAAACGCTCTTTGATTCGCAGTTCAAATGAACTAAGAATCATAGTAAGTTATGGAGTACTAAATACAATATAGAGAATTATATCAAACAAGAGCATCCTGTTCCATGTCTCTTTTTGAATTCTTTATTCCTAAATGATTTAAAGCATTTCTGGTTAATACCCTTCCCCGAGGTGTTTTTTTTATAAATCCAATTTGAAGAAGATATGGCTCAACAAATTCTTCAACTGTTTGTTTATCTTCAAATAAAGACATTGAAATTGTTTCTACGCCAACTGGAGAATTTTGAAGTTTTTCACCAATTAATCTAAGATACTTATAGTCTATATTCGTTAAACCCATAGAGTCTATTTCTAAAAGAGAAAATAGGGAGTCGAGCATTGTTTTATCGATTTCTTTTTCTTTTCCCAACTCAAACAGATCGCGAGCGCGTTTTAACATATTATTTGCGATTCTTGGTGTTTTGCGGGAACGAATAGCTATTTCTTGTGTCGCTTCTTCAGTAATGGGAATATTGAGTTTTCGTGCTGAATGAAGAATAATTTTTTTCATTTCTTCGTTTTGATAAAAATCAAGACGAAGAGTAAGTCCGAACCGATCTCGAAGAGGCGCAGAAAGAAGAGCTAATTTTGTTGTAGCACCTACAATGGTAATTCTAGGAACAGGCAATCGTACTGTTCTGGCTGCAGGACCTTTTCCAATAATAATATCTAAACTATATTCTTCTAAGACAGGATAGAGAATTTCTTCCAGTGTTTTTGGGAGCCTGTGTATTTCATCAATAAAAAGTATGTCGTTATTTTTTAAATTGGTGAGAATTGCAGCTAGATCTCCTCCTTTTTGAATCGCTGCACCAGAGGTAATTTTTAAGTCGCCATGCAACTCGTTTGCAATAATATGCGCAAGTGTTGTCTTGCCTATGCCCGGCGGCCCGTACAATAATACATGTTCGGAGGCATGTCCTCTTTTGTTAATAGCCTGCAAAAATAGTTTGAGCGTTTTAACTATTTTATCTTGACCGATATAATCATCAAAAGTTTGAGGTCTTAAATTTTTATCAACAATCTTATTTTGTAATGGACTATTAGACATTTGTCTTTTTTAACTTTTATTTTTAAGAGCAGCTTTTATTTTTTCTTCAAGAGTTAAATTTTTAGGCAGTTTTGAAATACTGCTTTTTGCTTCACTTGTTGAATAACCTAAACTAACAAGGGCTTTGATCGCTGTATTATCGTCATCTGATAAACTAAAGTTCTCAATAACAAATTCTGATTTAATTTTTTGAGAAAGCTCTAGCATAATTTTTAAAGAAGTTTTTTTACCTAAACCAGGAATTTTGGTAAAAAATTCCAATTTATTATTTTTTGTTGCATCAAGTAATTCATCAATTTTTGAGTTTGAAATAATGGAAAAAGCAGTTTTAGGACCTACACCGGGAACGGTGAGAAGCAATTTAAAAAAACTTTTTTCGTTTTTATCCGAAAATCCGAATAGTACAAAAGCGTCATCTCTTACTTGAAGATATGAATAAACTTCAACTTTTGTATTAAGATTATGCTGTGAAATATACAGAGGGGTAAGAAATAGTTCAAAACAAATACCGCTACCAGTTTGAATAAGGCCAATATTTTCGTTTACTTCTATAATAGTACCTATTATTTTACCAATCATAGAAGTCAGTATATCTTATAAGATAAAAACTATCAATATACTATTTTTTGACATATAACTCTTCTCTTTCTATTTGCCATAATCGGTTATATTTACAAACACGCTCTCCTCGAACGGTTGAGCCGAATTTAACAAATTCAGATTGAACAGCAACTGCTAAGTCTGCAACAAAAGTATCGTTTGTTTCAGATAACCCAGATGCAACAATGTATCCAATTTTATTAGAACGCGCAATACTAATTAACTCCAAAACCTCCAAAATAGTACCTGCTTGACTTGGCTTAATGGTAATTGTTGATATAGAATTACTTTTAATTGATTTTATTAATCTTTCTTTATTCATACGGATAAGATCATCTCCGACAATATATATTGTACTGGGAAGCTTGTTTACTAAATTAGACCAGCCATCCCAATCTTCATCTGCAAAAAGATCTTCAAGAAACATAATCGAATAATTATCAAGAATGAATTCGATAAATTTAAAATATTCCTCTTTTCTTAAAGAATGATTTTTATCTTTTATAGTATAAAGTTTATTTAAATAATATGAAGTTGATGCTAAATCTAATCCTAAAAAAATATCAACACCCATTTTTAGTTGACGTTGAACTATTGTTTCGTTGAGAATTTCTAAAGCATCCAGATTGGTAGTGAGATTTGGACTAAATCCTCCCTCTTCACCCACAGCGGTTGTTGCATTACGGTATTCTAAGACTTTTTTTAGTTCATACAAGATTTCAACACCTATTTGATATGCTTTTGAAAAGGTAAAAGAAGAGGAAGGAACAACGGTAAATTCTTGAAAATCAAGCTTATTATTTGCATGTTTGCCTCCATTTATCATATTAAAAATGGGGCTGGGTATTTTGTCAAGAGAAATAGTTTCTTTGAAATAGGTTGAATATAAATAGTTTAGATATTTGAAATCCGAAAGGTTTTGCGCTTTTGCTCCAGCTTTTGCAATTAATTGAGAAACAGTTAAAATTGTATTTCCTCCTAATCTTGATTTATTTTTTGTTCCGTCTGCTTCAATCATCCATTGATCTATTTCCTTTTGTTTGTAAATAGAGGCTCCTTTTAACTTTGGACTGATAAGATCGTTTATATATGAAACAGCATGAGATACTCCCATACCATTAAAACGATGAGGATCTTCATCTTTCAGATCAATAATTGTTTTTTTTTCACTAAGCAATGATGCAGGAATTGAAGTTATTACTTCTTTATCATCATCTAACGTAAGTCGTCCTTCTATTGTGGGAAGACCTTTCGAATCAATAATTTCATATGCGTGTATCGATTTTATATTGGGCATATTTTAAGTTCATTACTTTTTAATACTTTCAAAATGTTTTTTTTCTATTTGATAAATTAATTCTCTTGTTCGAGTAACTGCGTCTGGAGATACAGATACACTTGTGATTCCAGCTTTAACTAATTTTTCGACAATCTCAGGGCAATCTGAAGCGGCTTGTCCGCAAATTGAGGAAGTAATACCGTGTTTTGTAGCCGTTGATACTATATATTCAAGAATTTGGATTATCATGGGATTTCTTTCATCATAATCTTGAGAAACCTCAGAATTGTCTCGATCTACACCCAGAAGCATCATTGTCAAATCATTTGTACCGATTGATAATCCATCAAAACCAATTTTGATAAACTCTTCTAAATTGAGGGCGCAATAGGGGACTTCAACCATAATCCAAAGCTTAAATTGAGGAAAGTCAAAAAGACCTGATTTTTTAATCAATTCTTTTATGCGAACCAGTTCCCAAGGTAAACGTAAAAAGGGGATCATAAGATGCAGATTACGATATCCCATTTCCCATATACGTTTTATTGCCTGAAGTTCAAGGCTAAATTCATACGGATCTGCAATGTAGCGGGAAGCTCCCCTGTAACCAATCATGGGATTTTCTTCTTTAGGTTCAAATAATGATCCACCCTCAAGATGTCGATACTCGTTTGTTTTAAAATCTGTAGCCCTATAGACAACGTTTCTTGGAGAAAATGGTCGAACAAATTTAAGTAAATCACTGGTAAGTTTTTGAACAAAAACATGTTCCTTTTTTTCTTTGATAAATTGTTTCGGATGTTTGCCAATTTGAGCAATGATAAATTCTGCACGAAGTAAACCTATTCCATCAACAGGTAGCATGCTTGATTTTTCAGCTAATTCAGGTTCGGCAAGATTTAAATATACTTTTGTAAGCGTTTTGTGTGTGGGAGTTGGGGTTTTATTTTTAGTATTTTTGGTATCAGATGTTGAAAGTATGCTTCCTTTAAAAATTTCGCCGGTTTGTCCATTTACGGAAACAATCATCCCATTAGTTAGTTTTTTTGTTGCCCTATCAACACCTACAATTGCTGGTATTCCTAATTCTCTTGAAACAATAGCGGCATGTGAAGTTCTTCCTCCTTTTTCTGTAATTATCGCAATAGCTTTTTTCATTGCTGGTACATAGTCGGGATTTGTTTGTGGCGCAACTAATACATCACCCTTATGGATTTTATCTATTTGGGTAGGTGAATGTATAATATTTACCTGACCAATGCCAATACCCGGCGACGCTGGAGAACCATATAAAAATGGTTTTTGAGATTCGGTCATTTGAGGAGATGTTTTTTTTGAGAGGGCAGAAATGGCTTTAATAGTAGTAATGGGTCGGGATTGAACAATAAAAACATCATCACCTTCAATTGCCCATTCAATGTCTTGTGGAAAATAATAATGATTTTCTATCTCTTTAATAAGTAGAGTT
>Ga0210051_1005268_pt1 | contig 12433 bp, 12 predicted proteins | sample CryGey092014_all_FD_185464 | JGI IMG/M metagenome (GOLD analysis project Ga0210051, IMG submission 185464) | Groundwater microbial communities from aquifer - Crystal Geyser CG23_combo_of_CG06-09_8/20/14_all (SPAdes) (version 2) | ecosystem: Environmental > Aquatic > Deep subsurface > Groundwater...
AGAAAAACGCAAGTCCCATCACGATAAGCATGCCGATCGTGACGCCCTTCACGACGTGTGAGAACTCATCGAGAGGATAGATCTGCCGCCGGGCCCCATACATCCCCCGTTTCCTGAAGATGATGAGCCAGACGGGGATGACGGCGAACGAGCTGTAGATGTACGCCTCGAGTTCCGGGACATCCGCGCGGAGCGGAACAATGGAGGTGAAGAACGAGGAAAACCTCAGTCCATATGAGAGGAGGAACGCGGCTTCGATCGCGACAATGTCGGATAGGGTGGTGAGGAGAGGTATGAGAAAGTCATTCCGCCGGTTCTGGCCCATCGTGTGCCCGTTGCCCTGAGAGTATTCAAAAATATACGAAGAGGTGTGGGGGGATGCAAGAACTGTTTGCGTGCACGGTGCATCTTGATGTGGAATCGACGTGCCCGTGCATCACGACGGTCTCGGAAGCCGCGAGGAAGAAGGTGACTACGATCGAAGGCCTTGCGCGGGGGACGAAGCATTCGGTTCTCACCGCATGGATTGCCCAGGAAGTCCCGCAGTGCGGCTACTGCCAGCCGGGCCAGATCATGACGGCGCCGGCGCTCCTCGCGCGGAAGCCGAACCCCACAAGAAGGCTCCGATTTTCGCCAGGTTCGGGGAGCTGATGCCAAGAGCTGACTCGTTTGATAACTGCCGTTGGACGGAGCGGCAATCGAGTATCAACCCGATATCCACGAACGCGTATGGAACGAAGCGAAAGACCTGAGGCAAAGTGGGGAGCTCCTGCGGATGGGAGGACAGATCCGATGCCCGGTCGTAGCAATCCACGGCGAACATGATCCGCATCCTTTTGAAGGTGTCAGAACGCCCTTGTCTCGCGTCCTCAAGGACTTTCGCTTCGTTCTATTGAAGAGCTGCGGCCACAATCCGTGGCTGGAGCGTTATGCAAGTGACCGCTTCTTTGACGTTATCAGGGGAAAATTGGACTGATCTCGCCGAGTCGGAGTACAAGCAAAGTGGTGTCGACAAACTGCAGACGCTGAAGATGGGTCTTCTTCTGTCCGAGCTGCATCTCGGTTTTGGTCTCAAACCATTGTTGAAGAAGGGGCCGCCATTCTACTATTTCGATGAGTCCTCCCATGAGACGAGGAATTTAAATTCCTCTTCCGTCAATTGCAGACGCTTGCTGAATTGTTTCATGGTCGGTCAGAGTAACCCGGCGAAATTCATCGGAGAGGGTATGCCAGTCCAGGACATCCACGATAGTGGGCAAATCTGATTCTGAAAAAGCGTCTTTGAGTTTTTCCACGCGCCGCCAGTCCAAGCCTTCATTTCCAACCAGCACGATGTCCAGGTCCGAGTGCGCGGGTAGTCAGCTTCTTCCGCTGTGCGATTCTCCCGCACCCACCGTTCGATAAACTTCCAGCACAATTCATAGGTGAACTCGAAGGTCTGGATCACCCCCGCCTTAATAACCTTCTGTGTCTCTTCATCGTGTTTCGCCATCGTGTCGGCGGTGCAACTTGCAGGGCATTCTCCAGAGAGAAAAAAGCCTTCTCCAGACTGCTTAAATCTAGAGCCATCGCGTGCCTCCTTTTTCGTTTTCACCCGCCATATCCCATCCTTTTACCTGCGGCGGGGGCGTGGCAGGCAAGCAGGTTGGCCCACCTGCCTGCCGCACCTCTCCGTTTTGTGGCGCAGGCCGGGATCGTCTGATCGAGATTGGCGGATTGTCCGGTCTGCTGCCACATGTCCCCGTCATGGACACGTCCTGATAACGTGTTCACGAAAAGGCAATATATCGACACGTATTTGTTATGTGTCGATATCATCGACATGTTATCTCGACAGCAATCCGTACAGTTCCACATTCAAATAGAGCGTTTCTTTGCCGATTTTGTAGGCTTTGAGAATCCCGATCTTCTCCAGTTCCCGGAGATATTCGGCGGCGGTCTGACGTTTCGCGATCCCCGTATCGACCAGAAATTGGCCTTTGGTGTAGGGCTGGCGAAAGAGCAGTTCGATCAGCTCCTTCGAGTACACGCGGGCTGGCAGTTCCTTCTTGGCGCGTTCCATCGTCTCGATCATCAGCGCCCGAATCGCGAGAATGCGCTCGCGGGTAAACACGGCGGTGTCTTCCACGGCCTTCAGCATGTAGAGAATCCACGGTTCCCACAAGCCCTGCTCGCTCACCTGACGCAAGAGCCGGTAGTAGTCGCTCTTGCGCTTGATGATGGACTTACTGAAATAGAGGACCGGCAGATCCAACAGCCCGTGAAGAACAAGGAAAAGGATATTGACGATCCGGCCCGTCCGCCCATTGCCGTCGGAGAAGGGGTGGATGGCCTCGAACTGGTAGTGAACCAATGCCAGCTTGATCAAGGGGTCCATGTCGTCCCCGGCGTGGATGAAGTCTTCAAGATTCTTCAGCTTGTCCCGGATGATTGCCTCGCCCTCGGGAGGGGTGTAGAGGATTTCGCCGGTTGCGGCATTGGCAATGGCCGTGCCCGGCATGCGCCGGATGCCAGCCTGATTTTCTCTGATCGCCTGAACGATGCTCACGAACAGGTTGGTTGAGAGAACCGGGCGCTCCTTCATGGTGTTGAAGCCCTTCCACAGGGCCTCCCGGTAGCGGAGGACTTCTTTGGTTGCCGGATCAACCTGACTGGACTTCGCCGTGAACGCCTTGAACAGCGCATCATTGGTGGTGATGATGTTCTCGATTTCAGAACTGGCCTTGGCTTCCTGCAAGATCAGGGAGTTCACCAACAGGGCTTGATTCGGAATCGTTGCACCGAGGCCCTTCAGTTCTGCGAGTGCACGCCCGGAGGTGATGGCCTCCTTTAGAACGACCTTGGTCTCCACGTCTGCTTTGGGTGGCAGAGGCGGAAGATCGTTATAAGGTATCCGCGGATCAAACGCCATAGCCGATGTCCTTCATGTTGGCCCAGATGAGCTTATCGAGTTTGGCGGATTGTTCGGTCTGCTGGCGCAGCTCCGCGGCCAGGCGTGCCATCTTCTCCTCGAACGGCTCGTCGTCCTCTTCGACCTCCGCGGCGCCGACGTAGCGGCCGGGAGTGAGGATGTGGTTGTGGTGGCGGATGTCGTCAAGCGTGGCGGCCTTGCAGAAACCGGGGACGTCGGCGTAGGGAGCCGCGCCCGCCTTCGCCAAGGCTTCGGCGGGGCTTCGCCAGGCGTGGTAGGTGTCGGCGATCTTGCGGGTATCCTTGTCAGTCAGCTCGCGGTGGACGCGGTCGATCATCGTGCCGAGCTTGCGGGCATCGATGAAAAGGGTATGACCGCGCCGGTGGCGGAACCGCCTGCCTGCCGCGCCCGCGGCGCAGGCAGAGCCCTTGCCTTGCCTCCGTTGCCGTTGCCCGTTGCATGCGCTTTCACGAACTCAACCGATTGGACGAACATGCCGCCGGAGCCGCAGCAGGGGTCGTAGACCCGGCCCTTGTACGGGCCGAGCATCTCGACCAACACGCCCACGATGCACCGGGGCGTGTAGAATTGGCCGCCTTTCTTGCCCTCGGTGCTGGCGAACTGGGAGAGGAAGTACTCGTAGACCCGGCCAAGGATATCCTTGGCGCGGTTCTCCCTGTCGCCCAGGCCGATGTTGCCGACCAGGTCGATAAGCTGGCCCAAACGCTGCTTGTCGAGGCGCGGGTGGGCGTAGTCCTTGGGGAGCACGCCCTTGAGCGATGGGTTGTCGTGCTCGATGGCGAGCATAGCCTTATCGACAATCTTACCGATGGTGGGTTGCTTCGCGTTGGCTTTGAGGTTTGACCAGCGGGCTTCCTTGGGAACCCAGAAGATGTTGACGGCGCGGTACTCGTCGGGGTCCTCAGGATCGGCACCTTCGGCGCGGTCGGCTTCGAGTTTGGCGTGTTGCTCCCCGAAGGCGTCGGAGATATATTTGAGAAAGATCAATCCGAGCACGACATGCTTGTATTCGGCGGCGTCCATGTTGGAGCGAAGTGCGTCGGCAGCGCGCCACATGTCGTTCTCAAAACCGAGGTTCGCTCCGTTAGTGGTTCGAGGTTCCTGCATTTCTATACCTTCCGAATTGTACACCCAACGCCAGTTACTCCACAATATGGCGATAGCCCGTTTCCAGAATCCATGTGCGCTCGCCACGGACGGTGGGCGGTAGAGCCGGCCTCGATGGAAAGCTAACCCTGCTCCTCGAGCCGCTTCTGCTCAGACTCCATGCGTCGGACGTTCGACATCTCCTTTTGGTAGTCGTCGTCGGCGTTGAGTCGGTACGCTTTCTGAAGTGCCTCAAGCGCCTCGGGGAAAAGGTACGAGTACTCGAGCGCCACACCGAAATTGTAGAAGGCCTTGTCGCTTCCGGGATGGGTGACCGTCACCGACTTGAACACCTCCGCCGCTCGCTCCCACTCCCCCCGCTCTGCCAGACCGATCCCTTCCTCGAATTCCGGGATGTCGCTGTCCTTCAGCAGACTGACCCGTACCATCTCCCGGTACGGAGCGATCTTTTTCATGAAATCGCTTGCCACGATCTCGCGGGCCGAGGCGAGGAGTCCGTCGGGGTCGATCCGATCCGGCTCGCGGTCGTGCCCGTACGTCTTCGCCTCTGCGGTGCGGTCAAACCGCTTCGACGTGATTACCCGCCCGGTCGCGATGTTCGTCAGTTGGAGGTTCGACGAGATCGTCGCGGTCCCGTAGCGCGTGTTCGACACATGCTTGTGGCCGTTCTTGTCGACCGACGGATCCCTCTTCATCTTCTCTTCGTACTTGTAGATGGTCACGCGGCCGGCGACCATGACCGCCGCTCCCACGAGTCCGCCAACCTTTCCCCCATGCACCGAGTCAGCATACCCTGCGCGCGTGAGGTCCTGTTCGCGAAGAAGGTCATTGAGATGCTGGCGATCGAGAACCTCGAACCGTCCCGAGTTGACGAGGGCGTTCAGGAGGTCGTCGGCAAGGTCCTGCCCGGCACGGCCCGTGATTGTCCCGACCGCGATCTTGTTGTACCCCTTCAGGTTGATTTCGGCCGGACGAGTCACAGGGACAAGCATGCTCGTTGACCCACAGCCAATGAGAAGTGAGAGGGAGAGTGTGACGATCATCGACAGAAACATCATCGGCCTCATGGCGTGCCTCCGGTAAATGGTGGGATTGCAGTATAGAGAAATGTATGGAGGGGCGCGCAAACTATCAAATGCGCCGCCACCTTCGTGAGGCTGTCCTGCAGAAAGGTGGTGGAAATCGATCACTTTTTCGAATCGATTTTCCATTTGAGGCAACGACCCCAATTTGAATCGATTACTAATGAGGCAATGCGGGCACTTGAGAAAAGGGTCGCCGTTGAGTAACTTGGGAGGGCTGGGGAGGAGGGACGCCGTACATCGACAAACTCGCCCGATCGCCTCTCCTACGAACGATGGCTGACGCAGGGAAGAAGCCCGAGGAAATTTTCACCCTGTTCGATGCGGCGCAATCCGCCTTTGTCCCAGTGCGTGCGAGGTATCTCAGATACTAAGGGAGGAGCGTTATGAGACACGGTGCGGTTTGGACCATCGGGTTTGCCCTGTTCCTCACAGCGGCGTCACCCGCGAGGGGGACGGACTCTCGGCGGCGTTCACCAAAGGATACGGCCAGGTCGAGATCGGCGGACACTACGTCGGTGCCGAGTTTCATCACAGCCGGCCGCTTCCGAGCCGGATCAGTTTCTACTACCCGGTTGCCAACAGCATTGATCTGAGCACCGACTACTGGCGCCGGGACGAGTCGCGGCCGTTCCGCCTCGTCGTCGAATCGGAGGGGCGCGTTGACACGATCGGCGCGGAGGGATGGGGATACCGTTGGACTCCCTTTTCGGCCCGATTCGGTTCGAAGGGGGGAGGTGTCAGCGTCAGCTACCGGTTCTGCGATGACCTTCCGGTCATGGTCTGCGAAATCGAACTCGCAAACCAGGCGGGTCACGTGAAGCGCTACAGGGTTTCGGCGACCCTCGCCATGACCGTGAGAACGTGCCAGACCTACGCCTTCTGCGACAGTGCTCTCGTGGCGGTCATGGCTGGAGGACGTGTCGTCGCCGCACGGTTCGACCGCCGGGACACCGACTCCGCAGCTGTCTTTTTCGCCGAGGCCTCATCGATCAGGCGGGGTGTTCCTCGGGAAACCGCTGCGGTGTGGAGAGGTGTTCGGAACCCGACGGCTCATCTGGAAGCCGAGCGGACTCTCCGGCCTGGGGCGCGGGCGAAGATCGTTCTGTTGATCGGCTCGTGCCGCGGCGGAGAACTCGGCGACGTCCTGAGGCGGACGCTTGCGGGCTGGGAGTCCAGTGCCGAACGGTTCGAGCGAACGGCGCGCGGTGCCGCGCTCGACGATCCGAGTGTCCGTGTACGCGACGCGTCGTTGATGCACACGGCGGCCTGGTCGCGCGCCATCCTCGCGACGGCCAGGCACTACCTCCGCGGCGAGTTGGTGCCGATGCCGTGCCCCGCGGAATACAATTTCTTTTTCACGCATGACCTCCTCCTCACTGATCTCGGCGCGGTCCTCTTCGACACAGGACGGGTCCGCCGCGATCTCCTCTATCTTCGCTCACTGAGCGGCGCCGACTCGGTACTCCCTCACGCCTACTACTGGCGCGACGATCGCTACGTCACGGAGCCGTGCGGGCCGGACAACTGGAATCACTTCTGGTTCATCATCGTCGCCGGCTCATACCTCCGGCACAGCGGGGACATCGAAACCATCCGTTCCATCTTTCCCCTCATGGCGAAAAGCCTCGCGCTCGCTTCGGAGAACCTCGGAGTCGACGGAGTGATGTATGCCTTCCGGCCGGACTGGTGGGATATTGGGAGGGTGTACGGGGCGCGGGCGTTCACGAGCTCTCTCATGGTGAGGACCCTCGAGGAGTTCGCGTACGTCGCGGAACGGCTCGGCCGTCCGGTGGATGCCGCGATCCATGGTGAGCCGTGCCGGCGGCTCGCCGATCGAATTCGCAACGCGCTCGTCGGTCGTCTCTGGTCTGAGAAGGAAGGGTATCTGTTCAACACGATCGATACCGTGGTACCGGACCGGCACTACTACATGGGCTCACTCGTCGCGGCGGTGTTCAACGTCATCGATCGTGAGAAGTCGAACGAACTTCTGAAGTCCGCACGACGGGAGCTACTCGATGGGAAGCTCGGCATTCGGAACGTGATGCCGGCCGACTTCGACACGCTCATCAGCCGCTACCGTTTCAACGGGAACGAGGCGGGAGGGCCCTATGAGTACGCCAACGGCGGCGTGTGGCCGCACGGAAATGTGTGGTACGCGGTGGGGCTGATGAACGTCGGCGAGTTGGACGAGGCATACCGCGCACTTCGAAACTACTTGACCCTCGAGGGGGTCGAACGAAGCCCACGGGGACAGCCCTCGTTCTATGAGTATCGGTACGCGGATCCGCACGCGGACGAGTATGGAAGGATTGACAAGCCGACCTTTCTCTGGGCCGGAGGACTGTACCTCTACGCGCTCTACCATCTCTGTGGGGTGAGGGAGGAGGCGGAGGGAATCTGGTTCGATCCTCATGCAGGTCGCGGACTCGAGGAGTCTGCGTTCGACCTCATGGTTGATGGGGAACGGACACACGTGAGATGGCGAGGGAGGGGGCCGTGGCTTCGGCGGATTCTCGTCGACGGCAGGGAGGCGCATGCGGCGGTTGTGAGCGGCGCACCCCGGTCGATCGTCCTGGAGCGGGGTGTGCCAGCGAAGCCGTACGTCGCCTCAGCGACCGTCGGACTCGGGGAGATCCGATACGACGGGAAGAAACGGAAGTTCCTTGTCGGCACGAAAGGTGGAGTCGCGACGGGCGGCGCGGTTGTTGTCGTGTCGCCCTCCGCGGCGCATCGCGTGAGGGTGGACGGATCGGACGCTGGTAATCGGCTCACGGTCTCGAGGGGGGAAGGTGCCGTCGTTCTCACAGTTGAAGGTCCCTGGAAGGATGAGGGAAGTCAGATCGAGATTGAGTTTAGATAAGCGTGGGAGCGGGCTGGGGACTTGACAGAGACGGAGGGATTGGTTATATTAGTTCACCTTGTGTACGCTCTGTTCTGTCTCGGGGTGGGGGGTTGAAGGTGGAGGGAGGACACGAGGGCTGTTTTGTGTTGTGTATCGAAACGTTTCGATATTGGGCTGAAAACACCGCTGAACCGGCGCGAATTCGCCTTGTTCATGGCATAACGTTTCATGAAGCCCAGACGATCAACCATTAAGGATGTAGCCCGCCGCGCTGGCGTCGCCGTCAGCACTGCCTCCCTCGTTCTCAATAGCAAAGGCTACGTCAGCGCCGAGCTCCGGCGCAAGGTCCTCCGCGCAGTCGAGGAACTCGACTACGTCCCGAACCGGTCCGCCCGCGCCCTCGTCGGAAAATCAACCGGCAACATTGGCTTCATTGTCGCCCAGGAACACTTCTCCAAGGTCGAACCCTTCTACACGAAAGTCCTCCTCGGCACTGAGTTCGAAGCCCGCCAACACGACTACTATATCCTCCTCACCACCGTCCCCTTCTCCTACCGCGCCAACGCCCTTCCCCGCTTCATCACCGAACAGAGCGTCGACGGTGTCATCTGCGCCGGACGGATGGGGGATCGCTACGCCGCGGAGCTCGTCGAACGGGGCATCCCCGCCGTCGTCGTCGACTACGGCTTCAAGACCGTCCGACTTCCCGTCATCAATGTCGACAACGTCCGCGGGGGATTCCTCGCGACCGAACATCTTCTCTCGCTCGGCCACCGGCGCATTGCCTTTCTCGGCGGTGACGCAGGCCATCCCTCCATCGCGTCTCGCCTCATCGGGTACCGAGAGGCGTTCCGCGAACGAGGGATCGTCGTCGATGAGCGGTTGATCCGTGCCGACGAACCGGGAACGGGAACGGCCGATGGCTACAACGGGACGCGGAACCTCCTGCGGACAAAGGAACCGTTCACCGCACTCTTCGCCTGTAACGACGCCATGGCAATCGGTGCGCTCCGCGCACTCAAGGAATCTGGCATCCACATTCCTCTGAACGTATCTCTCGTCGGATTCGACAACATCGATCTTTGCTTCCACATCGACCCGCGGCTCACCTCCGTTCATGTCCCGAAGGAGGAACTCGGCGCTCAGGCCCTGAAGGTCCTCCTCGCCGTGATCGAGAAGGGCAGCACCGCGGTCACGAACACGCTCATCGATCCGGAGTTGATCGTCCGTGAATCGAGCAGCAGGCCCGGGAGAACGTGACCGATGGAACGGCTATGGCTGAGCGAGGCACGACACCTCTCCCGTGTGGAGGGGGAACCGCCCGCCCCGGAGCCGGACGAGGTTGTTATCCGCGTCGCAGCGTGCGGCGTATGCGGGACGGATCTCCATATTGTCAAGGGCGAATCGCGGGTTCACCTTCCCCTCGTCCTCGGCCACGAGTTCGGGGGGACGGTGAGCGATGTCGGGCGCAACGTCAGTGGTCTTGCGTCAGGCGATCGCGCGGTGGTCGATCCGAACATCGTCTGCCACGCCTGTCCGCAGTGCCGCGCGGGACGGATCAACCTTTGTGAAAATCTCTCAGCCATCGGTGTCGACCGCGATGGAGGAATGAGTGACTACTGCCTTGTTCCTCAACGCCAGACCTATCTCGTGCCGAAGGGGTTTCCCTGGGAGGGGCTGGCGCTCGTCGAACCTCTTTCCTGTGTGCTCCACGGCATTGATCTGGCGCGGCCGCGCGCCGGCGAACGCGTTGCCCTCGTGGGTGCCGGCGCGATCGGCCTCTTCTTCGTCCAGCTCCTCAGAGGATGGGCGGGGGACCTTGCGGTGTCCGAACCAAATCCCGACCGCCGATCGAGAGCCGCGCGCTTTGGGGCGAGCCCCATCGAGCCCGCTGCGGAGGGAAGGTTTGATCTGGTCATCGAGGCGTCGGGAACCACCGGCGGGTTTGTGGATGCAATCCGGTTCGTACGGCGCGGAGGGAGAGTCCTCCAGTTCGGCGTGGCACCGATCGGAGCGACCGCGGCCGTCTCTCCGAACGAGATCTACTCGAAGGAACTGACGATCGTCGGATCCTATGTCAATCCGTTTACCCTCCAGCGCGCGATCGATCTCCTCGCGACGGGAGCCATTGATTACCAGGCGGTCGACATCCGGTTCTTTCGGTTGGCGGAGTTCGAAGAAGCGTTTGAGGCTGCGGCCGCGGGAAGGTACGGGAAGGTCGTGTTCCGAATGGGAGGCACCGTGTGAGGGCGCGCGTCGTCTGCATCGGCGAGGCGATCATCGACCTGATCGTTCGCGGGCGCGTCCTCGATGTGCGCGTGGGCGGTGCGCCGGTGAATCTCGCCGTCGGCCTGACTCGCCTCGGGGTGGACGCGTGCTTCGCCGGCTGCGTTGGGAATGACTGGTACGGGCGATTGATCGAATCGTCGATGAGAACGCTCGGGGTCGCTTCATTTCTGGAGAAGGTCTGCGGTGTGCCGACGCGGACTGCGATTGTTTCCCATGATGCGCGGCGCGAACGCCGCTTCGAATTTGTTCCGTCCGGACCGGCGGCCGAGAACGCAATTTCGCCGGCTCTTCTCAGACGGGTCTTCAAAGAATCGCCGCAGGCACTTGCCTTTGGGACGATTCCTTTCTCCCAAGGCCGGGGGATTCAAGGGTTCGAGCGGCTCCTCCGCACCGCGGGACGACGGGGGATGCTCCGGTTCTTTGATCCCAACGTCCGGCTCTCGCTTTTCGACGGAATCGTGCATCTCCGCCGCACGTTCGAGAGTCTCGTCGGGCATGCCGACGTCGTGCGGCTCAATGCTGACGAGCTCCGCCTCCTGACTCGACGCCGCACGCTCGTGAGCGGCGCGAACTCCATCTTGAAGCGCGGGGCGATCTTGTTGCTTGTTACCGACGGCGCGAAGGGAAGCTGGGCGATCGATCGCGACGGGGTGCTCCACTGTCCAGCTTTTAAGGTACACACGCGTGACACAACCGGCTGCGGGGACGCTTTCAGCGCGGCATCGCTTGCTCTCCTCGCCGGACAATCCCGTCCCAACAGGGAGACTCTGGCGCGGATTCTCACGGAAGGGAACGCCGCAGGCGCCCTCGCTGCACTGAAGGTTGGAGGTACTGATTCCATGCCATCACGAAGTACATTGCGACGGTTTCTGAACGCTCGTCTGAGAGGAGGTGGTGCACCTTCACAATCGATCGCAGGAGCGTAGGGATCATCCAGGCAATGGGTGACCGTGTCAAACATCTTGTTTCATTGGAAAGGGGAACAACAATGAGGACTGGACAATGGTGGGTGCCGATTGGAGCCGTGGTTCTTCTTCTCTGCCTCGCCGTTGCGGCGAATGCGCAGACGAGCTTGATCCCCAACGGCGGGTTCGAGAGTGGGAAGCCGTCGTTCTGGACAGCGGAGGCGGGGACGAGCGGAGCCGTGTTGACGTGGGCGACGGATCAGGTGAAGGGAGGGACGCACTCGTTGAAGATTGTGAAGGCGCAGACGGGTGCGATGGCGCGTTGGATTTCGGCGAACAACGTGCGGTACTGGGTGGAGAACATTTCGAAGGGGGTTGACATCAAGGTCGGGGCGTGGGTGAAGACGAGCGGTGTGAACACGAACCCGACGGACGACAACGGCCGGTGGCAGATCAAGGCTTGGTTCTACGACACGACCGGTGCCTTGATCGACGGAGTGCCGTTTGCGTTGAACGTGGATCAGAGCGCGGCGAGCCGGGACTGGTACGCGGACACGAACGGTGTGGCGTCGTTGAACCTTCCGGTGGATGCGTACAAGATGAAGATGTCGGCGGAGGCGGGCCCGAACGCGACGGGGACGGTATGGTTTGATACGTTCATCTTCATAGGCCGTGCTGGTGCGTGGGCGGGCCAGAACTGGGACGGGTTCGTGGACGTGGACCAGGGGTGGCAGTACTGGATCGGTCCGATCGGCGGGAACGACGGGTTGTCGGACTTCGGCGGGACGGGTGTGACGACGGAGGACAAGCACTTGGGGAACTACTCGTTGAAGATTGTGGGGAACGTCGGGCGGGACCAGAATGAAGCGGTGGTGTTTACGGAGACGATACCGATACCTGCGAACAGCAAGGGGAAGCAGTACGTGGTGAGTGCCTGGGTGAAGGCGAACGGAATGGATATAGCCCAGCTCGCCGACCCGCAATACGCGATCGGGTTCACGTGGACGTGGCACAACAAGATGTGGGAGGACGGGAATGGATGGAACGAAGTCGGCGGGGGTGACTACATGTTCGGGATCACCGACTCGACGACGAACGGATGGCGCCAGTACTCTGCGATCCTGACCGTTCCGGACAGTACCGTGCAAGCTGTGTCTCTCCGCGCGCGGGCAGAGCACAAGTGGACCGGCATTTCCTACTGGGACGACTTCGAACTCTATGAGATGAAGGTCGCCCAGACACCGGCGCCGTCCAACGGCGGGTTCGAGAG
>Ga0210051_1005269_pt1 | contig 12432 bp, 13 predicted proteins | sample CryGey092014_all_FD_185464 | JGI IMG/M metagenome (GOLD analysis project Ga0210051, IMG submission 185464) | Groundwater microbial communities from aquifer - Crystal Geyser CG23_combo_of_CG06-09_8/20/14_all (SPAdes) (version 2) | ecosystem: Environmental > Aquatic > Deep subsurface > Groundwater...
TCCCCTGCTTTTATTTTACTCGATGAACCCTTTGCAGGAATAGACCCTATAGCAGTTATTGATATTCAAAATATTATAAGACAATTGAGATCCAGAGGTATAGGGGTTGTTATTTCTGATCATAATGTCCGAGAAACTCTAGGGGTTTGTGATAAAGCCTATATTATAGATCAGGGGAGAATCCTGGAATTTGGAGACCCTCAAGAAATTACTGATAGTAAAAAGGCTCGAAAGATATACCTGGGTGAAAAGTTCAAATTATAAGTTTTGTAACTATTCAGGTAGGCGCAAAGGCACAGAGTACCAAAGGCACAAAGAAGGAAAAAACAACGAAACGACCCTGATCTGCTTTGTGCCTATGTACCTTTGCCACTTTGTGCCTGAGTAGTTACTAAGTTTTTAGACTGGATATATTATGGCTTTAGAGATTAAACAGACCTTAAAACTGGCCCAGCAGACAATTATGACACCGCAGCTGCAGCAGTCAATAAAACTGTTGCAGCTCTCAAGATTAGAACTGAGTGATCTTATTCAAAAGGAGATCGTAGAGAATCCAGTCCTGGAAGAGGTTCAAGATTTTTCTAATGGAAACAATTCCAACAAAAGTGACGAGGTAAGAGAACTTGAACCCGACAAGACAAACGAAGTAACATTTGACAATCAAGACACAAACATGGGTATTAAGTGGGAAAATTATGCAGGTGGTTTTACTCCGGATGGTTCTGGTTCCGGCATTGAAGACGATGAGAACCTTTCATTAGAGAATAGACTAACGAAAAAAATGACCCTCTATGATCATCTAACGTTGCAGCTCCGTCTCTCAAGTTTTACCGAAACAGAAGATTTAATAGGCAGCCTGATCATTGGTAATATAGATGATGATGGTTATCTTCGGGTTAGTTTAGCCGATATTGCTGAGACCAGCGGGACAGATGAAGCCGTGGTTGAGAATGTCTTGAGGCAGATTCAAGAATTTGACCCTCTAGGTGTTGGAGCCAGAGACCTGAAAGAGTGTTTACTTATTCAAGCAAAACACCGTCTTGGAGATAGTCCTATTGTAGAAGAAATTCTAGCCAATCATATGCCTGATTTGGAAAATAAAAGACTTCAAATAATCGCTAAAAAATTGGGGGTCCCTTTGGAAAAGGTTGTGGAGGCCGCAAGGTTAATCTGTGAATTGGGTCCCAATCCTGGCAGACATTTCAATGAGGAGGAAGCCCAATACATTACCCCTGATATATATGTCTACAATGTGGGAAATGAATTTTTTATAGTCCTGAATGAAGACGGTATGCCCAAATTGAGGATAAGTTCCTTTTATCGCAATGCCCTCTCTCGGGGAGACCTAACATCAAAAATAACAAAGGAATACATACAAGAAAAGATCCGTTCTGCGGTATGGTTGATAAAGAGTATCCATCAGAGACAGAGAACCATACATAAGGTTATGAAAAGCATTATTAAATTTCAGCAGGATTTCTTTGAGAAAAATACAGGGCATCTGAAACCTCTGGTACTTAGAGACGTAGCTGAGGATATTGGTATGCATGAATCAACTATTAGCCGGGTCACAACAAATAAATATGTACATACCCCTCAGGGAATCTTTGAGCTGAAATACTTTTTTAACAGCGGAATCGACTATTCAAGAGGAGAAAGTATAGCCTCTGAGAGCGTCAAAGATAAGATCAAACAGATTATTCTTAATGAAAACCCCAAGAAACCTTATAGTGACCAGAAAATTGTTAATATCCTGAAGGAATTAAAAATAAATATTGCACGGAGAACAGTAACTAAATACCGTGAGATGTTAAATATTTTACCTTCGTCAAAAAGAAAAAGGGTTTTTTAGCAGGAGGAGAGAGAAATGCAGATAACTGTAACCTTTCGACATATGGATGCTGTTGAGGACTTTAAGAAATATGTTGAAGAAAAAGTGGCTAGAGTAAAGAAATACATCGACAGACCCATTGAAGCAAATGTTGTCCTATCAGTAGAAAAACACAGGAATATAGCAGACATCAGCCTTGTCGCTAACAGGATAGTAATAAAGGGTAAAGAAGAAACAGACAATATGTATTCTTCAATCGATCTGGTTATGGATAAAATTGAAAGACAGCTTCGTAAGTATAAAGAAAGGTTGAAGAAACATAAAACTATAAATTCTGATTTAGGGGATTTATCGGGTAGAATCAATGTGTTAACAGCAGACAGTCTTGAAGGGGGAGGGGAACCAAAGGTTATAAGGAGCGAAAACCTATCCATAAAGCCTATGTTTGTAGAAGAGGCAGCAATGCAATTAGAATCGTCGAATTATGATTTTTGGGTCTTTACCAATGCTTCCTCAGAAAAGGTAAATGTGATCTATCGGAGAAGAGACGGGAATTATGGTTTAATTGAGCCTGAGTATTAACACAAGCGTGTCCGAAGGGGAATCTGATGAAGATTGCTGATATTTTAAGCGGAGATTTAATAATTCCTGAGTTAACCTCTAAAAACAAGAAGGAGGTTTTGGAGGAACTTGTTAGTGTTATTGTCAAACAAAACAAACTGATAAATAAAGAAGAACTCATAGAGGTTCTCTTAGAAAGAGAACAATTAGGAAGTACAGGTATTGGAGATGGCATAGCCATACCTCATGGAAAACTCAAAAACATTGGTGCCCTGTTAGCCTCTTTTGGGAAAAGTATAGACGGAGTCGATTTCGACTCCATGGATGGGAAACCAACCCACCTCTTTTTTTTACTGGTTGCACCTGAAAATTCTGCGGGTATCCACTTGAAAGCATTGGCCAGAATCTCACGTCTGTTGAAAGACAGTTCTTTCAAACAAGACTTAATGGAAGCTAAATTAAAAGATGACCTCTTTAAAACTATTATTGAGAGGGATGAAAAGTAACTATTCAGCCATGACAACCGAGGCGGTTGTCCTATTTGTGTTGTATAACCACCTACTAAGTAGGACAGGCGTCCCGGCTGTTTAAAATACAGGGCTTTAGTTAAATGAAGGATATCCGGTTTGTTATTATAACTGGTCTTTCAGGCTCAGGGAAGAGCACAGCAATAAAGGCTTTAGAGGATATCGGATTTTTCTGTGTAGACAACCTGCCAGTTATTCTACTTCCAAAATTCTTAGAGTTGCGCCTTCAAACTCCAGGAGAAATCTCCAAGGTAGCCTTTGTAATGGATGTTAGGGAGAGAGGTTTTCTAAAGGAATACCCCCGAATCTTTGAAGAGCTGAAAAAGGAAGGCTATCTAATGGAAACAATATTCCTGGAGTGCTCTGATGAAATCCTGCTTAGGCGCTTCAGTGAGACCCGGAGGTCTCATCCTCTGGCAGAAGGCAAATCGGTCATTGAAGGTATTAAACTAGAAAGAGAACGGCTTTCAAATTTAAAGAGCACGGCAGATAAGGTTATAGACACCTCTAATTATAATGTTCATCAGTTAAAGGACGCTATTTACAAATATTTTAGTGAGGCCTCTTCCTTAAAGAAGATGACTATAAATTTGCTCTCCTTTGGTTTCAAATATGGATTGCCATATGATGCTGATTTAACAATGGATGTGAGATTTTTACCAAACCCATACTTTATTGAAGAGTTAAAAAACCTCACAGGTGAAAATACAGAGGTTTCTAATTATGTCTTAAAAAGGAGCGAAACAAAAAAATTTATAAAGAAATTTTCTGATCTAATCCACTTTTTGGTTCCTCTATATGAAAAAGAAGGAAGGGTATATCTGACTATCGCTATTGGTTGTACAGGAGGAAAGCACCGTTCTGTAGCTATTATCAATGAACTGGCCAAGTCTCTTGATAAAGAAAAATATGCGGTTAGTATCAGACACAGGGATATAGAAGCTATTTGAACAATACTTGTTACTGCTCAGGTGGATAGGCTGTAGGCAGTTAGCCTGTAGGAGGAAATTATGCGCGACTAACAGCCTTCAGCCTACAGTCTAAACAACCTGAGTAGTAACACATACTTTTATTATGGAGGAATAATGGTCGGGATCCTGGTAATAACTCATTACAATTTAGGCACTGAGTTGGTTGCGGCTGCTGATATGATGGGTGGCAAGATAGATGGTATTCAAGCCATATCTGTTGACCCCAGGAAAGACACAGAGAAGTTGATGAAAGAGATATCAACGGCTATTAAAAGGTTGGATAATGGCGAAGGTGTCTTGATAATAACTGATATGTTTGGTGGCACACCTTCTAATCTGAGTCTCTCTTTTTTGGAAGAAGGAAAGGTAGAGGTATTAACAGGAGTAAACCTACCCATGCTTATTAAGCTTTCTACTTACAGAGAAGATAAAACATTAAACGAATTGGCTATGCAACTGAAATCTTTTGGACAGAAGAACATTAATTTGGCCAGCGAGATTATGAACAAAAAGGTTGTTTAGCAATGAAACAACCGTGTTCACCTGTGTCCAAAAAGGGAATGTCCTATCCTATGGACTTGACTTTTCAGGGTCTTGAGAAAGACTATCTTCGGATAACAGACTTAGAGATAGTAGAGATGGAAGGGGAAGATATTGACGGGATCTTGGATATCGAAAATCTTTGCTTTAGATCCCCTTGGACCAGAGATGCCTTTAAACAAGAACTGGATATTGATTGTTCAAAGGTTTTTGTTGCCAAAAAATCCACTCCCCACAAAAAGAAGATAGTTGGTTATATCTGTCTCTGGATGGTAACCAATGAAGTTCACATCTTAAATCTGGCAACCCACCCCAATTTTCACCGCCATGGAATTGCAACCAGTCTCCTTAGCTTTGGTCTTGAGTTTTCTATACTTCTAGGTGCAGAAATTGCAACTTTGGAAGTCCGCAAATCAAATCTTCCTGCGATATCATTATATAATAAATTTGCTTTTGAAGCCATGGGGGTACGACGCCGATATTACTCAGACAACTATGAAGACGCTATTATTATGTGTTCAAAGCTAAGTTATATCGTGAATCGTGAATCGTAAATGGGTCTTATCCTATTCACGATTTACGACTTACGACTTACGAAACAGGGTGGGTCAAAAAAACCTGCACTAGAAAGCGGAAAAGGGAATTTTTCAGTGTGAACTAAATAGGAAAACAAATGTACCAGATTTTATCAAAAATTCTCTTTAATAAAGAGGTGTCCCCAACTTATTATAATATGGGGGTAGATTGTCCGGAGATAGCCTCCAGAGCAGCTCCCGGTCAATTCATTATGGTAAGAGTCAGCAACCAGTTGGATCCTCTCTTACGGCGTCCTTTTGTAATTCACCGGATTCAAAGAGCAAATACAGGCAGCGATTCTCAGGTAGAGATACTCTATAAGGTAGTGGGCAAAGGGACAGAAATAATGTCTGAGATGAAGGAGTGCGATGAGATTGATCTTTTGGGCCCGGTTGGCAATGGATATAGAATAGATACCAATATTAGAACAGCAGTCTTGGTTGGGGGAGGGATCGGAGTAGCCCCCCTTCTTAGCCTGGCAGAGAGAATAATTTCACAGTGTTCAAAGCTTAAATCCCTTATTCTCCTCCTGGGTGGAAAAGGAAGGGACGACGTTTTATGTGTGGAAGAGTTTGAAAGATTAGGTGTGGAGGTTAGAGTAGCTACAGAAGACGGGAGACTGGGACATCGAGGATTAGTTGTTGATCTATTGTTGGATTATCTTGAGTCCAGAGATTATAGTCCAGGTTCGTCTACCCATTGCTTTGCATGCGGCCCAGACAGCATGTTAAAAGAGGTATCAAAGATAATTGCCGAAAAGGGTATATCATGTCAGATCTCCCTGGAATCCAGAATGGCATGTGCTCTGGGTGCTTGTCTGGGGTGCATAGTTAGGACAAAGTCTGGCGGGGATGTTTATAAAAAGGTTTGTAAAGACGGCCCTGTCTTTGACAGCAATGAGATAATCTGGGAGTAAAGAATTTTTATGAACCATGAGCCTGTTGAGTTATCTGTAAATATTGGTGGGATTCAATTAAAGAATCCGGTAATGACTGCCTCGGGCACCTTTGGTTATGGTGAAGAGTATGCCCCCTACGTGGGATTAGACAAACTAGGGGCGATTGTAGTAAAAGGTATCTCGTTAAAACCAAGAACCGGTAACCCGCCTCCCCGAATCGTTGAGACAACAGGGGGAATGTTAAACTCTATCGGCTTAGAGAATATTGGAGTAGACCGTTTTATTGGAGAAAAGCTCCCGTACTTGAGGGACAGCGGTGCCACAATAATCGTAAACATCTTTGGCAGCAGCATAGAAGAGTACGGTGATGTGGCGAATAAGCTGGATGACACTCATGGCATTTCAGGCTTAGAGATCAACATCTCCTGCCCGAACGTGAAAGAAGGGGGAATAATCTTTGGAAGTGATTCCCATATGGCATTCGAGGTAGTAAGTTTTGTGCGACAATCAACCAAACTCCCATTGATCGTAAAGCTTTCTCCTCATGTCACCGATATAACAGAGATTGCCAGAAGCGTTCAGGACGCTGGTGCAGATGCCATATCTTTAATCAATACTATAAGGGGGATGGCGATAGACATCGAAACGAAAACCCCTAAATTGGCCAATATAACCGGTGGGCTATCAGGCCCTGCAATAAAACCCATCGCTTTGAGAATGGTGTGGGAAGTGGCAAAGGTTACGGAAATTCCTGTAATCGGTGTCGGAGGGATAATGAATGCCTATGATGCACTGGAGTTTATCATTGCAGGTGCTTCAGCTATCCAGGTAGGAACAGCAAACTTCATTAACCCTAAGGCTACTGTAGACATTCTTTCAGGCATTGAAAAATACCTGGGGGATCACAGGATCGGAGATATAAAAAGTCTCATAGGAACATTAAGTTGTGAATAGTAAGTCGTGAATCGGTTTATTCTATTTACGACTTACTATTCACGATTCACGATTCACGATTCACGATTTACGATTTAAAGCACAACCCTTTTAAAAATTTCCGCGTATTGAAGGTTAGCCTTTTTACCAAACTCTATAGCCATCCCTGTCATTCTTTCCTTCCAATCTGGGTGAATCTCAATCTGACTCTTATGCTGTTCTATAGCCTCCAATTTCTTATCCAGGGTCTCTGCAATATCGACAAAAAGGTCGGGGTTCTCTGGAAATGTAAAGTGGATTTCACGGGGAGAATGGGCATCAAACCCTACATACGTCTGTGCAGGCAGGAAGAGATGATCTCTGGAGGCAACCACAGCATCGGATGTTGTAAAGCCGACTGCTCTGTGGTCCGGGTGCAGAAGATATGGTCTCCATGGGTCATGGGTTACTATAACATGGGGCTTGTACTGACGGATAAGAAGGGCAAGTTCGCCTCGAAAAGCGAGGTTTACTTCCAGTTCCCCATCACTGTGACGCAGAAAGGTCACACTTTTCACGCCCAGCATCTGAGCAGCTCTAAGCTGTTCATCCTCTCGTATCTCCGCCAGGCGGTGCGGGGAAAGCTCTCGGTTTTTTGTACCTTTGTCCCCATTGGTACAAACCACGTATCGAACCTCATTACCCTCTTTTATCCACTTTGCTATTGTTCCTCCACACCCCATCTCCGCATCGTCCGGGTGTGCCATGATTACCATTATTCTATCTGTTTCCATTGAGTTACCTTCCCCCCCAAACCCCTCAACTCCTTAACCCTTTTAGGGCAAACACACAGGTTTGCCCCTACCCTTCAACCCTTTAACCCTTTAACCCCTCAATTCGCCAGTTGCGAGTACAGACTAATCACTTTATCAGCGATCAAAGACCACTCAAACCTTTCCGCCCTTTTAACGGCATCTCTGCCAAACCTTTCTTTTATAAAAGGGTTGGCAACAATCCAGCCAATTCTCTCAGCCAATATCTCAGGATCCCCTTCGGGTACGAAAAACCCTGCATCTTCATCTCCCATAATATATGAAAGCCCTCCAACTTCAGAGGCTATCACAGGTGTCCCGCAGGCCATAGCCTCTAAGGCAACCATCCCAAAGGATTCATGCCTGGAGGGAAGAACGCATACCTCGGCACCGGAATAATAATAAGGCAATAAATCCTGTCTCTTAGTGCCAAGGAATTCTACTCGATCTTCAAGGTTCAACTCCGAGGTCAACTTCATCAGGTTTCTGAATTCGCTTTCTTCTGCATGAGTTTCATCAGACAGTGTGCCGCCGATGATCAACAATCTTAAGCCGTTAGCATTGTTTCCATCATCCTTTTTCAGTATGTTCATAGCCCTGATGAGGTTGTCTATACCTTTGATCGGATCGATCCGTCCCACAAAGAGTATAAACTTTTGACCATTTAATCCCAGGCGAGACTTTGCCTCCTCTGATTCCCATGGTTTAAACAGATTCGAATCTACCCCACAGGGAATCACCTCAATCCTATCAAAAGGTATGTCAAATTCTCTATTTATCTGTATTTTTTCCAGAGGGGTTGTGGCAACTATCCTATCGGCAGCCCTGAGAACTTTAATCTCATTCTCTAAGCGCAAAGGAGTTTCCTTTTCATCATCACTCCTTGCTGCCTGGTTTTTCAGAAAACCCAGGGTGTGGGACATATGAACCGTAGGAATTCCCCATTCTTGACCTAGCTTACTGGCTATCCATCCAGATAGCCAGTAATGACTATGGATCAAATCGTAAGTTATCCCCTCTTCCCGGGCAAAACTGAAGATACCCTCTAGAAACTCTGGCAAATAGTTCCAGATCAGATTCTTGTGATAAGGTTCCTCTATACCTGCCTTTATATGTATAACCCGCACCTTTTCATCCATGTAAACCATCTTAGGTATAGACGGATCCTTGGATCGGGTAAAGATATCCACCCTAATACCCCTTTCACCAAGCTTACGGCTGAGTTCCCGGACATATACGTTCATACCCCCGGTATCCCTTCCTCCTAATACATCCAGGGGGCAGCTATGAACAGATAGCATAATCACCCTATTTAACGACATATAGTTTATCTCCCAAAGAGTCGGTCGATAAAAAGGATTCAAGGGGTCAAGGATTCGGATGGAATGAATTTTTACGAAGCCATCTTCCTTATAATCATCCTGTATATATTGGAATCCTTGGCCCCAAGGCGATATTTATAATCTTCCTCCCCCCTTAAGAAGTCGAATTCACTCCGCCCCGATTCAATTGCCTCTCGGACCAAATGAGCCACAAGGACTATGCCCGGACTTAAGTAGGAATACTCTGGATCATAACCTGAGTTGTACAGGTAGACTTTGTTCTGGTAATCGAAACACATTGAAGACGCTATACGAGTTCCATTCATACGTAAAAAAGACAACTTCAACCAATTCTCCGGAGAAAGAATACTGGCAATATCTTGAAAAAACAGCTCCATATCCCTATTCATAAAGTCTTCCTTCTGTACATTACTTTTACGGTGTAATAACAGAAAATGTTCGATACCCTCAGTTACGGAATCGGAATTTTTAACACCATAACCATTTGCAGATTGAGACACTCTCTCAACCCGTCTAATCTTACGACGCAGTTCGTGACGGTCTTTCTTGTCTAAGGATTCCAGATATTCCCCCCATGAGGGAGGCAGACTGACTCTTGGACACACATCCTCCACAGAAATCTCTGCATAATATCTATTATCGTCAAGGAACTTTTTCAATACATTCAATGCAATTGAGGGCTCTTTCAAACAGTGAAGTTCAATAAAATCCCACTCTTTTTCTGTAGACTTCCAATAATCCACTGTATTTTTACCAATTTCTTCCTCATACCCGGCTCTGGCAATAATATCAAGGTAATCGCTCACATCAGTTCCCCCCAGAAATCTCATTACCCTTTTGCCGTCAGGGGATGATTCAACTGAGAAAGAAGCCAGGCCCATAAGGGCACCTTTTTCCTGGCGAAAAGCCATAAGTCTTAATGCTTTATCCTTCCCAAAATGTCTCCACCAGGTGCTCTGCCACTGGCAGGTAAGGAATATCTCATTGGCTGAACTCTTATCTATGAGTTCTCTCCAATCCTCTTTCAATATGCCAAACGCACTGCTTCCAGTATACAGCTCTGTTTTCACATCTATCCTTATATGCTCCCCTACCGATCCCTTATAACATCAAAGGGGCTTTAAGTCAAATGTTTCACTAACTCCAAAGTAGAAGCAAGGAAGGGTAATAGATATAAAAAAACCCATTAAAACATGGTTGTTTTAGATGGGTTTTTCATAACGTAAATGTTAAAAAAGAGCCTAACTCTAACCTCAGCTTAAGGAAGGCTCATGCCAGCATCTCGGGTCTTCAGCCATCATATCTCCAGAGTAGTAATAGGCTACCCCTCTATTGCCGCCACAAACGAACTTATATTCGCACCTACCACATTTGCCCTGAAGGGTTTCTCTTTTCCTTAACTTCTCGATTCTCTCAGAATTCCTCCAGATTTCTCTAAAAGGCTTCTCTTTTAGGTCACCTATTTCTATTCTAAGGGTAGGGAAAGGTATCACTTTGCCGTTTGGCTTTATTCCGTAGTTGAGTATACCGCCGGCATCTCCAATTACCATCACATCGCTGTAAGGGTCGAAACAGTTTTCCATGAATTCTTCATTGTATGTTATAGACCAGAAGGGATCGTCCGGCAAAGAAGCTACAGGAGATTCTGCTCTAAACCTCCTCTCTGCCAGGTACTCACACATCCACTTTCTCTGCTCCTTTGTCAGGGTTTGATCTGATATGTTCTCCCCCCTTCCAAATGGGAGAAAATCCATCGCCTCAAAACAGTTTATGTCAAAATCCTGTGCCAGTTTCAGGAGATCGGGGAGTTCATGAATGTTTGCCCTGGAAACCGTATGCATAACACAAACCTGAAGGCCTGCTTCAAGGCAGTTTTCTATACCTTTTATAGCCTTCTCAAAGGATCCAGCACCCCTTATGTAATCATGGGTTTTGGCTGTTGCCCCTTCCAAACTTACACCCATCACCCAGATGCCCGCTTCCTTGAGATTCTTAGCGTATTCCATGTCTATTAGTACGCCATTGGTGCACACAGCCAATTCAAATCTTCTCCCGGCATATTCTGCTATTTCAAGAAAATCCTTTCTTAAAAGGGGTTCGCCACCGAGGATCATCAAGATTTTTGTATCTGATTCAGAGATATTATCTATTAAAGCCAGGGCACCTTCTGTATCAAGTTCATCGCTCTTGGGTTTCCCAGCGGCTAATCCACAATGTTTACATCGTAGATTACATGAATGGGTAATTTCCCAGAAGGCAAAATGAGGTTCTCTAAACCTAAGAAGTTCTTTCTGGTACTTACTATGGGTGAAGTCAAGGATATCCTCCGGTGATAATTCTAACTTCTTTCTTGGAGCTACTGACTGGCATGATTGACACATAATGTGTCCTCCTGTATTATAGTGAAAGTCATAAATAAGTTGACATAAATCAAACTCTAAATTCTAATATCTAAATCCTAAACAAATCCAAAATTCGAATGACCAAAATGTTTAGAACATTTGAATTTAGGGTTTTGATATTGTTTAGAATTTAGGGTTTCGGATTTAGGATTTTTCATCTTATCTACTTATTATTGTCGTTGACTATAGTATGCCTTAAAAATGTGGTTCTTCTCCAATTTCGTTGTTAAAAAGGGTTCCAGGATTCAAGGGTTCAAGTGCTTATTTATTCCACTCGAATCCTCGACCCCTTGACCCCTTGAATCCTCATTATATTACCAATTTTTTGGGAGATGATCCTAAAATGTTAATCAAATAAGTAACAACCACTATTTTTTATATATAACACCCTTCTATGGAAAATTCAACCTTTTTGTCAGACATCGCCTTATTGAACAATATGATGCCCCCTACCCTCCCTGTTCAGTAAGAATGTCCAGGCTGTTTCCTTCGGCTTTCATATTTTTTCTTGACAGAAAATAATCTTGTGGATTAAATGTATAACTACATGACTAATTGGTAATGTTATCAAATAGTACAAAAGATGACAGGTGACAAGAACATGAAAAAGATATATTCATTGAGAGCAGAGATATTCAAGGCACTCTCCCACCCTATTCGACTGAAGATAGTTGAATGTGTATCCAAAGAAGAAAAGAGCGTGGGAGAGATTGTAAAATATGTAAACGCGGAGGCATCCAATGTTTCCAGGCATCTGGCACTGCTGAAAAAAGCAGGCATCCTCTCAGACAGGAAAGAAGGGTTGAATATCTATTACCGCCTGGAAATTCCCTGTGTTATGGATTTCTTCATCTGTGTTAACAAGGTTGTTAAGACGCAACTGGAATTGAACAGGGATCTGCTCAAGAAAATATAATTTTTTTGTCTAATAGTGGAATGTCCCTTTAATACCTTTACTATGAATTACTATAAATATTCCCTCCCCCTTGATGGGGGAGGGGCAGGGTGGGGGTGAAGAATCGCTATGTTGCCCCCTCCCCTTAATCCCCTCCCACCAAG
>Ga0210051_1005271_pt1 | contig 12427 bp, 9 predicted proteins | sample CryGey092014_all_FD_185464 | JGI IMG/M metagenome (GOLD analysis project Ga0210051, IMG submission 185464) | Groundwater microbial communities from aquifer - Crystal Geyser CG23_combo_of_CG06-09_8/20/14_all (SPAdes) (version 2) | ecosystem: Environmental > Aquatic > Deep subsurface > Groundwater ...
ATTCGTAAAATTGAATATCGAACATTGAATAAGGAATAGTGAATGATGAAGTTTTTGCCCTTCGATATTCTACATTTCTTGTTTGATATTCATTATTCCTTTTTGGTTCTGGCTCTGCCATGTTAGGAATTAGGAATTAGGAATTAGGAATTAGGAATTAGGAATCTGCGGGAAAAGTCTAAAGCATTAGTATCATTTCAAAAAAACTTAAATGAAAAAAGAAAAAGCACCTTATAATAGGACACTTGATTTGAGTAAAGATGAAGAAATATATTACTCAACACGATTGCTTCAATTAGAAGCAAATGTTTCATTGGATCAGATTTTTAATAAAACTATTCATCAAGATATGTTTACTGCATTGGATTTTTTACCAGATGCATTCTGCAATTTGATTTTTGTTGATCCTCCTTATAATCTTCATAAAAAGTTTAACAAACTAAAATTCGCTCAAATGGAAGATGAAGAATACGAAGTCTGGCTTGATAGCTGGGTCTCAAAACTTCCCCGCTTAATGAAAGAAAATGCTTCAATTTATTTATGCGGTGATTGGAAATCTTCTCCTGGACTTTACAACGTCGCGAAAAAATATTTTTTGATCCAGAACAGAATCACCTGGGAGAGGGAAAAGGGGAGAGGCGCGAAAGCTAATTGGAAGAACTGTTCGGAAGATATTTGGTTTTGTACTAAATCTTCAAACTATGTTTTCAATCTGGATACTGTAAAGACAAAGAGGAAAGTATTGGCGCCTTATAAAGAAGCGGGGAAACCAAAAGATTGGTCTGAAAGTAAAGCCGGAAATTTCAGGCTAACATCACCTTCAAATATTTGGACAGATATAACCATTCCTTTTTGGTCTATGCCGGAAAATACCGATCACCCGACACAGAAACCGGAAAAGCTCCTGGCAAAAATTATTTTAGCCAGCTCAAATGAAGCTGATATTGTTTTCGACCCATTCCTTGGCTCGGGAACAACTTCGGTTGTCGCAAAGAAGTTGAAGAGAAATTTCGTGGGAATAGAAGCAGATGAATTCTTCTGTTGTTTAGCAGAGAAAAGACTCTCGCTTGCTGAGAAGGACAAAACAATTCAAGGATTTTCAGATGGAGTTTTTTGGGAAAGAAATTCTTTACAAGCCCAAAAGAAAATTGGAAATCAAAATTTTATTATGGATTTTGGAGATGAAATTATTCCGGATAATAGTTAACAGATTGTTGCCCAACTCCGTCAGGTCCGAAAGGAAGCAGCGGTTAGTATTCAGTTTGTGTAATTTATTATCCGGTTTTTTTATCTCTGTTGCACTCCTCAACCGTTGGAATTCTTGTGATGCAATAAAGTTCTAACAATCCATCCAAAAGGAATTAATGATCGCCTCAAAGGTTGACTTATTCTCTTCGTACAGAATCTCGGGACATTCAAAAACAATTAAGTATTTCAAAGTGTAACAGCTTATTTCAAAGCAAAAGTAAAACTTCCTGTCAATCAATTGTTTTTCGGTAAAACGCACGGTGTAATTTCCATTGACTTTATTCTTAAATGGAAAAGAGCTGTAATCTTCCGCACTACTATTCGCTTTTAATTTCATAATGCCGAAGGATGTCCCCAAACTGACGCTAAAAAATTTTGTTCCTTCAGGATGAGCGTTGATTATTTTTTTATAAGAAACACCAGGAATCGCTTTCCATCCTTCAGGCAAATAAAGAGAATATTTCTCTTTTTTATTTTTGTAATTATTGTACGCTTGTGCCGAGTCAATCGAAAGTTTTATTCCCAATTCCTTCAACGCAGAAGATTGATCATAAAAGAATGGCATCCCGGGCTTTATTGTGAACTGGTTTACCAATTGAAGAATAATCTTTTCAAAATAATTATTAACGCTGCTAAACTTTAATGATCGCTCATCGAATGAAAAAGTATCCCAGTTCTGTTGAGGCGATAATCCTTTGCCGCTTAATATTTTTGTTCCGATAAGATCATCAGTAAAAGTTTCCACTTCTTGAATCAGTTGGTCGGTGGGTGAATAGAATTGTGTGTAAAAACGAAGTGCGGGAATTACGGTATCTCCTTTAACGAGGTAAAGATTTTTCCTTTTAAAAGAGAGTACATCTTTTGAAATGAACTGTTCAAAAACCTGGAAATATTTTTTCTTCTCGGAATTGATTGAAGTAAGGGAAAGATAACCGTTCAACGACTTATCAATGAGGTAGCATTGCATGGCAGAATCATACACAGCGAACCGGTTAAAAAAAGGATTTGGAAATTCGATTAACACTCCAAAGAATGTTTTCCCCGAATTATTTTTTATACTGTCAATCGCAATTTTATTTATGACAGATTGTGCCGGAAGATTAAGATCAAACAGATGAGAAAGGCTGTCGTTTGCAATTTTGTTTCCGCTCGCCGCTTCAGACACAAGATACTCCATCCCTTTACTGCTGAATTGATAAACTTTCCCTTTTTTAGCACACCCGGCTAATGCGAAACTGATAAATAAGATTGAGATTAATAATTTCATAACTATATCTTTTTATTGTTGGAGATTATTTCCAAGTTAATAGTGAAAAATCTCAATTAGATTTTCCTTTTGTGGAAGAAAAATAAGCAAAAACTAAGTCTGCTTTTTTCTTTCCGATGACTTTTTCCAATTCTTCAAGCGGGACTTTTTTAATAATTGAGACACTGCCGAAACTCAAAAGCAATTTATCGGCTAATGATTTGCCTATTCCTTTAATTTCTAAAAGCTCGGTAGTTATTGTCCGTTTGTTTCTCCGAAGACGATGGAAGGTGATTGCAAAACGATGCGCTTCATCCCGCAACTGCTGTAATAATTTTAAGGAAGAAGATGTTTTGGGTATCGCTATTGCTTCACTCTCATTCGGCAGAAAAACTTCTTCAAGCCGTTTTGCCAATCCGATAATTTGATAAGAAGTGATGCCTAATTCATTAAGCGCGTCAACAGCGCTTGAAAGCTGCCCTTTTCCTCCATCAACCATTATTAAATCCGGCAGTGGTTGTGCCGCTTCAATTAATTTGGAAAAATGACGGGTAATTACTTCACGCATGCTTGCGAAATCATCCGGTCCAACTACGGTTTTAATGATAAATTTTTTGTATTCACTTTTTTTAGGTTTACCGTTTTCAAAAGTAACCATACTTGCAACGGCATCGCTTCCTTGCAGATTTGAGTTGTCAAAACAAACGATCTTTTTCGGCAAATGTTTTAGATGCAAATCTCTTTGCAATGCTGAAAGCGTGTAGGGAACGTTTCCCTCTTTTTTCATTTTCTGAAGCTGCCATTCTTTTAATTGAAGCAGCGCATTTTCAGAACTCATTTTCAAGATTGATTTAAGTTTACTTTCTCTCTGCGGTATGGTTATTTTTAATTTGTGCTCGATTTTAGTTGAAAGCCATTCGGTGATGCTTTCAAGATCATCCGGCTCGGTTTCGAGAACAATTTCATTGGGGATATCAACAAATTCATTAGCATAATATTGTTTAATTAATGCTGAATATATTTCCGCAGAATCTGTTTCTCTTTCAACAGATAATCTGAATTCCTTTTTGCCGGTTATTTTCCCTTCCCTAATATTAAGAATTGAGGAAGCAGCCTCTTTCCCCTCATAGGCAATGGCGATAACATCCCGATCGAGCACATCATCGCTAACAACTTTTTGCTTGTCTGCAAGAGATTCAAGCTGTCTGATTTTATCTCTCACTTCAGCGGCTTTTTCGAAAAAAAGTTCTTTAACGAACTGCTCCATTTTTTCCCTCTGCTCTTTTAACAGAGCGCCGGTTTTTCCTTTCAACATTTTAATCACTTCCGCAACCATTTCGTTGTAAGCTGATTGAGATATAAATCCTTCGCAGGGACCGTCACATTTTTTTATATGATAATCAAGGCAAATCTTGAATTTCTTTTTTTCAACAGCGTCTTTTGTAATCGCATATTTGCAGCTCCGAATTCTAAATATTTGATTGATCGCTCTGAGAGACACTTTCATATTCCGGACATCAGTGTAAGGTCCGAAATATTTTGAACCGTCTCGGATAATCTGCCGCGTAGGAAAAATGCGGGGGAAAGGTTCATTGGTAACTTTAATAAACGGATAGGTTTTGTCGTCTTTTAGATTAACGTTGTAACGCGGTTTAAATTTTTTGATGAGGTTGTTTTCAAGAATTAGCGCCTCAACTTCTGAAGCAGTTACAATAAGCTCAAAGTCACTTATTTTAGTAACAAGGGCGACTGTTTTCGGGGAAGTAATTGATGAATGAAAATAGGACCGGACACGGTTTTTTAAATTTTTTGCTTTACCAACATAAATTACTGTTCCCTTATCATTTAAAAATTGATAAACGCCGGCTTGCCCGGGTAAATTATTCAATTTTGTTGAAAGGGCTTCATTCATTGATGCTAAAAAATTTCTTCCCCCTAAGCTTTAAAAACATAGTTTTTAGGAATAACCACAATTCCGGACTCTGTAACAAAAAATTTCTTTTTATCTTGAGTAGAATCAAACCCAATTTCATAACTTTCGGGGATTTGAACATTCTTATCAATAATGGCGCGGCGAATTCTTGCCCGCCTTCCGACCTTGCAGTTATTCATTATGATTGAGTCAGTAACGTAAGCATAACTATTGACGCGAACATTGTTGCCGATGATTGAGCGCTCTACCAAACCTCCGGAAACGATAGTACCGTCACATATCATGGAGTTAAGGGTTCTCCCAATTCTTTCTCCTTCATGCGATAGAGTCTTTGCAGGCGGGAATTGATACTGATAAGTTCTCAGAGGCCAATCAAAGTCGTAAAGGTTAAATTCCGGAATAACACTGATCAAATCCATGCTTGCATCGTAATAACTGTCAATTGTTCCGATGTCTTTCCAGTAGGGTTTGTTCTTTTTATTTTCATCCACGAAGGGATATGCAACTACTTTATAACCAGTTTTAACCATGTAAGGAATGACATCTTGTCCAAAATCATTATTTCGAATTTTTTTCTCCTGCATTTCGAGCAGGACATCTTTCAATGCTTTTGCGTTAAAAACATAACTTGCCATATTCACATAAGATAAGCCTTTTTTCCCCGGAATTTCGGGGGGTTTTTCCGGTTTTTCCATGAATTTAGTTACATTTCCACTCTCATCGGTTTCAACAATACCAAAGCGATGTGCTTCATCAACCGGGACTTCAATACAAGAAAGCGAAAGATCAATTTTGTTATCTACATGATTTTGCAACATTCGCATATAATCCATTTTATAAATATGATCGCCGCTAAGTATGAGCACCCATTTACATTTTCTATCTGTGCTGATCAAATTTAAATTTTGATGGATTGCATTGGCAGTGCCTAAGTACCAATCATTGCTCATTTTTCTCTGCGGGGGAAGTGTGTAAATGAATTCTCCCAGCTCAGGATTAAATATACTCCATCCTTCAAAAAGATGCTGATTTAGGGAATCAGATTTATATTGTATGAGCACATAAATTCGTCTTAACCCCGAGTTAAGGCAATTATTGAGGGTGAAATCAATGATTCTATATTTCCCTCCAAACGGTACGGAAGGTTTACTCCGGTATGCTGTTAATGGATAGAGACGTTCACCTTGTCCACCGGCAAGAACCATCGTGATTGTATCCCTCGAAATTGATGAACCTTGATACTGCATTTCTCGCTCCAACATTGTTTTACTTATGCGGTCTCAATATAAAAAACTTACTATAATAAATAAAGCATTTGCGGGTCATTCTCCATTTTTTTTTCGTCTGATACTGATGTTGCGAATTCCCTCCCCCTTTTTTGTTTCCCTTAGGCAGAATCGGTATATTTGCAAGTCATTTTTAATAGAGTATTTGAGGTTCCATGCAAATAGGGTTGATCGGTCTACAAAATTCTGGTAAAACCACCCTCTTTAATGCCTTATCGGAGAAAACTTCTGAAGCGCAACATCAGCAAAAATCTGAAGTTTCGAGGGCTGTTGTTAAAGTTCCGGATATTAGATTAGATAAACTTACGGAATTGTTCAAGCCGAAGAGCAAAGTATTTGCAACGCTTGAAGTGATTGATATTCCCGGTTTGCAGGTTTCCGACGATAATAAAGTAAAAATCACTTCCGATTTTCTGAATAGAGTCAAAAATAACAATGCTCTTTTGCATGTAGTACGGCAATTTGAAAATGATTCCGTTCCGCATCCCGAAGTGAGTATCAATACTGCCCGCGATATTGAGTTTCTTGAGACAGAATTTCTTCTTGCAGATATGGCGTTGATTGAAAATCGTCTTGAAAAATTGGCTAAAGACATTTTAAAGCTCAGAAACGATCAGCTGCAAAAGGAGATGACACTTTTCAAGAAAATGCAAATTCATGTTGAAAAGGAACTTCCGTTACGGGAATTGGTGTTAGATGAGAATGAAAGAAAACTTCTCTCCGGGTATCAGTTTTTGACGATAAAACCGCTCATTATCGGAATTAACTTTGATGAAAACTCAAAAGATGAAGTTGAAGATTTTATTAAAAATATTCAGCGGAAATTTTCAAAATATCCTTTGATCGCAATTCCGTTTTTTGCCCAGTTTGAATATGAATTAACGCAACTTTCAGAAGAAGAAGCTGAAATTTTCAAGAATGATTTTGGGATTCATGAATCGGCATTCACCCGTATTCTTCGAACAAGTTACGAACTGCTCGGTTTGCAATCATTCTTTACCGTCGGCGTAGATGAATGTAGAGCCTGGACAATTAAAAAAAATATGACAGCGCAAGATGCTGCCGGAGTAATTCACACAGATTTTTATGACCGGTTTATCCGTGCGGAAGTAGTCCAATACGAAGACTATCTTGTACACGGTTCATTTCCAAAGTGCAAAGAAGCCGGTGCATGGCGCTTAGAAGGAAAAGAATATGTTGTTAAAGATGGTGATATTTTAAACATTAGGCATAGTTAAAAGAATTAGGAATTAGGAATTAGGCTCTTAGATTCTTGTTAGCGCTAACATGTTAACGATAATTGAATAACGAATATTGAACAAGGAATAATGAATTTCGAAGTTAAAGCAATAAGCAGTTCAACTTCATCATTCGAAATTCCTTTTTCGATATTCATTATTTCCTTTAGCTTTTTTCCCAAGCATGGTCTTGGGAAAAACGTAGTACCTTATCAGTAAAGTTCGCGTAATATTTGGCAGAATATTAACATGGTAAATAAAGCGAAAGAATGACTGAATGAAAATGAATGGATGGATGTTTTTCATTCTACCATACAGCCATTCAATCATTCTAATGTGATAAATTGGTTCTGGCTTGTCCAGGTTAGGAATTAGGAATTAGGAATTAGGAATTAGGAATTAGGAATTAGGAATTAGGAATGGAATTTTTTTATCCTAATTCATAATTAAATAAAACTTAGAAAAGAGGTACATATTGTTCAGTTTAGATAAAATTAGAAATATTGCTATTATTGCGCACGTTGATCACGGTAAAACTACGCTCGTAGATTATATTCTTAGACAAACAGGCGCCTGGCGTAAAAACCAGCAAATCGAAACACGGGTTATGGATTCCAACGATCTTGAAAAAGAACGCGGTATCACCATTCTTGCAAAAAATTTAAGTGTTTACTACAAAGATTATAAAATTAATATCATTGATACTCCGGGACATGCTGATTTCGGAGGCGAAGTTGAACGGACTTTATTGATGGTTGATGGCGTTCTGCTTTTAGTTGATGCGGCTGAAGGTCCGCTTCCACAAACAAAATTCGTTTTAAAAAAGTCATTAGAGTTGGGTATTAAACCAATTGTAGTGATAAATAAAATTGATAGAAAAGACGCCCGCCCAAACGAAGTACTTAATGAAATCTTCGATTTATTTGTGGCGCTTGGCGCATCGGATGAACAGCTCGATTTCCCTTACATTTATGCAATTGCAAAACAAGGAATTGCCAAAACTCATCTCGAAGATGAAAGTGTAAATCTTTCTCCGTTACTTGATTTAATAATCGAAAAAACCCCTGTTCCGGAAGCTAATCCTGATCTGCCGTTTCAGATGCTTATATCGGCAATTGACTATAACGATTATTTGGGGAGAATAGGAATCGGGAAAATTCATAACGGTAAAGTCTCGGTTGGAGATCAAATCCTTTTAATTACACATGAAGGAGAAAAATCTGATGCAAAAATTTCTAAACTTTATGCTTTTGAAAATATAAAAAGAATTGAAGTGCAAGAAGCTTCTGCCGGCGATATTGTTGCTATTGCTGGAATTGAAGATGTAAATATCAGCGATACCCTTACCGATAAACAATTCCCTGAGAAACTTCCTTCGCTTGCTATAGAGGAACCAAGAATAACGATGAACTTTGTCGTGAACAATTCTCCTTTTGCTGGAATTGACGGGAAGTATGTAACCACAAGAAATCTTTTTGAACGCCTTGCGAAAGAACTAAAAATTAATGTAAGTCTTCGTGTAGAAATAACTGATTCAGCTGATGTTTTTAAAGTGAGCGGTAGAGGCGAACTGCATCTAGCAATTCTTATTGAAAATATGCGCCGAGAGAGTTTCGAATTACAGGTAAGCAAACCCCAGGTAATTATGAAACGAATTCTTGATGTGGTTTCTGAACCGATTGAACACGTAATCATTGATGTACCGGAAGAATATGTCGGAACGGTAATCGAAAAAATGGGAAAAAGAAAAGGTGAAATGAAAAACATGATCACCTTTAACCAAAATACCCGTTTGGAATTTTTTGTTCCTTCCCGTGGATTGATTGGATACAGATCTGAATTTGTAAATGATACGAGAGGAACCGGGATACTCCATCATAATTTTCACGCATACGAACCCTTTAAAGGTGAGATTCTTCAACGCCAGCGCGGTGCATTGGTTGCAATGGAAGCGGGGATCGCCTCAGCCTATGCAATGTGGAAATTGCAGGAACGAGCAGTCTTTTTTATTGATCCGGGTACAAAGGTTTATGAAGGAATGGTAGTCGGCGAGAATTCACGCAGTAATGATATGGGGGTGAATGTAACTAAAACAAAACAACTTTCGAATATGCGTTCATCCGGTGCAGATGAAGCAATTCGGCTTGAACCGCCGTTGATTCATACGCTCGAGCAAGCAATAGAATGGATTACCGATGACGAATATGTAGAGGTTACTCCGACTGCAATTCGCATAAGAAAGAAATTCTTAACCGATTTGGCTAAAAAAACTGCTCGACTGGCTGCTAAAAAAGTGGACGAGAAAGTACTTAAAAGTTAATTCAGTTAACTCACCAGTGATATTTAATAAACCGTCTACCTATGGAAGACGGCTTTTATTCTTGCTGAATTTGAACCCGTAAATTTGAGTCGTTTAATTTTTTAGTAGTAAAGATGAAGTTATTTTTCTTCATCTTCGCCGATAAGGCATACATCGCAAGTACACGATTCATAAATCTCATCATAGCCATAATCAATTACCAATTCTTCCCCGGCTTTAATATCTTTGCTGGCAACAAGCCAAAGCGATTCATCATCACGATCTTGTACTTCACAATTAAATGAACAACTGTGATTAATGTATTTTATTTTTTCGGTATTTGAGACATCAATATAATTATCTCCGTTCCAAAAAATATAAACGTTTGCTTCGTCCTCTTCACGACGGACACATTCAACTTCGTTGATAACGTCTCCTTTTATCACCAAAATCTCTTCTTCTGCTTTAATAATAACTGAAGTGAAAATTCCCAAGCCATGGATACCTGATTCTTTTACGAATAAATCTTTTTCAAGAGGCATAATTATTTCGCTGATTCCTTTTGTTTTCTTAATCTTAGCAGTTCATCAATTAATTTTTGCATAAACGAATTTTCCGTTATGGGGAAAATATACTTATACTCTTCGGTTATGCTATTAGTATCGTATTTAAAACTTTTGATGATTTGATTCGACGGGTCGTAATAAACCACCTGTTTTAGCCCGAACTTGTATTGTTGGAGATCAACAATGTAGAGTGTTTTTGTTCTCATAATATTTTCGGATATTCCTTCAAGAGAAAGAGTCGGGCGGTGCATTTCTAATATCCAAATATCAAAAGTTGGACTATTGATAGTATCGAGTTGAGAACGATCGTACCATATTCTTTGGGCATCGTTTATTGTTAACGGTTTCCAGTTGTGGTTTACATTTTGTCCGTGTGAAAACTTAGCAGCTATGAACAGCAGACAGAAAATTAAAAGATATTTTTGCATAAGTGGGTTCTGTTTTTCTTTTTAAAGTTTGATAAACTAAAAATTAGTTTAGTCGGTGAATAAAATTTTATAATCTTCGGTGCTATAATAATCAATTATTCACTTTTAACACAAAACTCCATTATTCAGCGGGAATAAAATCCTCCATGAATCGCTCTAAATGGTAGAATGATGTTGCAGTCAAAAAATATCTCTTGACTTTTGACTAAAAGTCATCTATTTTTGGATTGAGGATTCATTATGCTTACCCCCCATAGTGAATTTTTCAACGCCCGGTAGTTTTCTACCGGGCATTTTTTTTGCCCGATAGAAAAAACTTCCTAATCAAATATTTTTCATTAGCCGATAAACACATGTTAATTTAGGAGAAGTAGCGCTTGAAGCGTAGTTTTAAATTGAAGGGAAAAGTAGTAGATTTGACCTCCAAAATTTTAGAAGCATAGGTTATTTGAAGAAAGGTGTTATTCATGGAAGTTCGCTCCGGCTCTTTTGTCCGATATCTGGGGATAAGTTTAATGGTCATTTTATTTTCATTTGATAGCTACTCGCAATCGGATCAAAAGTTTATGGTAGGTGCAATTTCTGTTGAGTCTGAGAATCAAGTGAATAATTCTTCATCAACTTTAGGGACAAACGGGTACTATGATGCGGCATATAAATTATATGGGACTGCACTTAGAGCGGCACTGCATAATATTATTAAAGGACATACAGAAGTAAGTTATGCTTCTTTGTGGACCTATTTTCAAACCACTGATAAAAAACCAAACGGTAAAGTCTGGGATATGTACTCCGATATTCCCGGTGGAATACCACCTTATGAATTTACCTTTGTAACCAAACAATGCGGCAATTATAGTGTCGAAGGTGATTGTTACAACAGAGAACATTCATGGCCTAAAAGTTGGTTTAATGACCTTACTCCTTCTTACTCAGATATGTTTCATTTATTTCCAACTGATGGAAAAGTTAATGGACAGCGGGGCAATTATCCCTATGGAAATGTCAGTAACCCAACCTGGACTTCGCTGAACGGAAGCAAATTGGGTTCTAATACTTTTACCGGTTACAGTGGAACGGCGTTTGAGCCTATAGATGCATATAAGGGTGATTTTGCACGTGGTTCCATGTATATGTCCGTAAGATATTATTTGGAAGACTCAGGCTGGTCTTCAAGTGGTGGAACAAACAAATCTGATTTGCTTCCATGGTATGCAAATCTTTTTTATTCATGGAACATGTTGGATACTGTAAGCACAAAAGAGATTGACCGCAACAATGCAGTTTATACAATTCAAAAAAACAGAAATCCCTTTATAGATCATCCGGAATATGCAGCGGAAATTTGGAAAACGACAATGTCACCCTCGGTAGTGTCTGTAGCTGAAATGAATTCTTCTTCAATACTAATTGATTTTTCTCGCTACCTTGATTCTACAGTTGCAGTAACTCAGCAAAATTTTATTTTTGATCATTCGATAGCTAACCCCTCAAGTATTGAATGGGGAGTGAACGGTGACGTTTCCAAAATACTCATCAAAGTTCCGGCGCTCGCAACAGGGACAACTTATTCGATACAACTAAAGAATTTGAAAAGCATTAACAATGTAGCGATGAATGATACGGTCATTACTTTCAAAACATCGGGAGTATCCGGAATTAATAATGAGCAAGAAATGCCGGAAGGATTTGTATTGCATCAAAACTATCCGAATCCATTTAACCCGAGTACAGTCATCAGTTGGCAGTTAGCAGTTGGCAGTCATGCAGCTTTAAAAGTATTTGATGTTCTTGGAAATGAAGTTGCCGAGTTAGTAAATAATTGGTTAGAAGCGGGAACATACAAAGTTACGTTCAACGCATCGTCACTTTCAAGCGGAATATATTTCTACAAATTAAGAGCCGGTGATAATTCATTAATGAAGAAACTAATTCTAATTAGGTGATGCCATGAGAATAAAAATAATTGCTTCGATTATTTTTTGTTCGTTTTTAGTATCAAGCGTATCATGTCATGTTAAAAGCGTTTACAGTTCAGTTTATGATTCGCTAACTTACAAAGGTTTGGTGCGCACATATCTTATTCATGTTCCGCCGGGATATGTAAACACAAAACCAACTTCCATGATAATAGCTTTGCATGGAGGATTCGGAAGCGCAGTGAATATCGAGAACCAATCTCT
>Ga0210051_1005274_pt1 | contig 12423 bp, 12 predicted proteins | sample CryGey092014_all_FD_185464 | JGI IMG/M metagenome (GOLD analysis project Ga0210051, IMG submission 185464) | Groundwater microbial communities from aquifer - Crystal Geyser CG23_combo_of_CG06-09_8/20/14_all (SPAdes) (version 2) | ecosystem: Environmental > Aquatic > Deep subsurface > Groundwater...
AGGCCAGCGTGAACTCGAAGAAGAACCGGCTGGATGACGCCCTGGCGATGATCGTGGAGCAGGGGTGGATCGTGGAGAACGGGTCCAACACGGACGTGGCCGCGCTCGCGACCTCGCGGTACATCACCACCACGGACGACATCAACTCGGTGCGACCTCGTGACCACCAGGAGGTGCCACAGACCTTCTTCACGGGCATCAAGGACGACGAGCAGGAGATTGACGAGCGGCTGGGCATTACCAGCACCTATCTTGGCAGCTCGCAGATTCCTGCCTCGGCTCCCGCGACCACGAGCGTGCAGAGCGCGCAGCAGAGTGGCCAGCGGATCGGCTATCTGATGAACGCGCTGGTGCACACTCTCTTCCTGCCCGCGTTCAAAAAGCTGGCGCTCTACGTGGCGAAGTACGAGTCTGACGAGGAGATCTTCAGAATCGCTAACGAGCTGTCGAAATCCGGCCAGACGACGAGCTTCTTTCCCAACGCCGATACCATGGCCTACGACCTGCGCGTGACGATGGCGTTCGGGCCCAACGACTCGGTGATCAAGACGACCGAGCTGACCCAGCTCTTAGGGGTGATGATGCAGATCGCCGGCACCCCGTTGCAGTCGGCGGATGGTACCCTGGTGGTGCCGAACATCAAGCAGCTCGTAGACGACATCATGCGCCTCCAGAACGTCCCCGATTCTGATGCTTACTGGTTGCCGGCCGCCCAGCCAGCTCTACCCCCGCACCAGGCAGGCGGCGTGCCACCCGGCGGACCAGAAGGTCCAACGGCAGGGGGAAGGCCGGCCACCGTGTCCAAGGTGGGAGGTCCTGAGCTGCCGTTGGACGCCCTGATGGGGGCCGCGTCTTCTGGCGTGCCCGGTCTCGGGAGTAACGTGTGAGCGCTGAGCACACCTTTGATGCGCTTCATGACCTAGAGCAGGCACTCGGCCAGGAGGGTTTGGCTGACCTGTTGGAGTGGAACGCGCAGATCGGGGACGCCCGGTTGATCCTGGAGGAGCTGACTACCTCGACGGCCCTCCGTGAGCTGAAAAAGCTTGCCGCGACGGTGGGCCGGGTGGCCACCATGAAGCTGATCTCGACCGACCCGACCCAGGCGGGGAGGATTGCGCAGCTCCAGGCGTTGGCGACCTTGCCGGACCTCTTCGATAAGCTGGTTCGCGCGACGTGCGACCGGCTAAACGCGGCCCTTGATAACGTAGCTGCAACTCTCGATAGTATCGACTAGGAGAACCCTATGGGATGGCTGAAACGGTCTCTGTTCTACTTTGCCCCGGCTGACGACGGGGGCGGGGGTGCCCCTGGTAGCGGCCCCGATCCCGCGCTGGAGGCCGCGCCAGAAACTGGATCTGAGACCGCCCCAGAAACCGGGTCCGCGCCTGCGGCAGGGCAGCTTACCGAGGAGCAGTTGGGCCAGTCCTTTCAGGTGGACGGCACCGAAATGACCCTCGGGGACATGGTTGCCAAGGCCCAGCAGGCGAGCCGTCTTGAGCAGCAGGTTGCCAATCTTTCGACCCGTGAAGACACGCTCAACCAGCTCGACGCGCAGCTTCGTCTTCGCGAGGCGAGGCTTACTAGGGAGAGCGCCCCGGCAGAGCCGCCGGACCAGGTTCCCGACCCTGAGCAGGACCCCAAGGGGTACTTTCGGCACGAGTACGTTGACCCGGTCTTCAAGCCTCTCAAGCAGCAGCTTGAGGCGGTGGTCGGGGAGCTGCGGGAGTTACGTCCTGCCAAGGACGTGGCGCTTCTCAAGCAGCAGTTCGTCGATTATGATCAGTTCGAGCCGGTGATTGAGCAGGCGCTTACCGCGATTCGGCAGCAGAACCCCGTGGTTGCCGAGTCGATGAACAACGTACTGGGCCGCGAGCTGCTTTACCACCGCGCCAAGATGTACGGCGGGCAGAAGGCCCGCCCGGCTGCGAAACCGACGCACAACACCCAGGTATCTCTAGGGAGAAGCCGGGTTGAGGAAGGGATCAACACGGGCAACCGCGGTGAGCGGGCCCGGTCGATCATCCAAGGGATGCCGCGGGCCGAGTTTGAGCAGTACCGCGCGGCGCTTGAAGCGGGTAAAACTGCGCAGGCTGTCAAGATTCTGAACGACGCCGGCGCCAAACTAGGAACCTCCTAACATGGCTGACACCATTACCACCACCGGGCAGATCGACCCGGCTGTCGATGCGATGTACGACCGCACGCTTCTTGAGCGTGCCCTTCCTTATCTCGTTCATGACCGGTTCGGGCAGCGCCGGCCTCTCAAAAGCAACAGCGGGCGCACCGTGAAGTTCCGCAAGTTCTCGGCGCTGCCCACGAACACCGTGCCGCTCCAGGAGGGGGTGACGCCGGCCGGGCAGCAGCTCAGCAAGACGGACATCACGGCTACGGTGCAGCAATACGGCGACTTTGTCACCGTCACCGACGTGGTGACGTGGGTGAACGAAGACAGCGTTCTTATGGAGACCGCCGAGCTTCTCGGCGAGCAGGCTGGCCAGACGCTGGACCTGATCTACCGCGACCGGCTGGTAGGCGGCACCAACGTGATGTACGCCAACAACGTGGCTGCCCGGGGTAACATCACCGGGGCGGCCACGGGGATCGCCAACGAGAAGGATCTCAAGTGGGCGGTTCGTACTTTGGTGCGCGCGAATACCCGCAAGTGGACCTCGATGATCCGACCGGGGACCGGGGTCGGATCGACCCCGATTCGCCCGGCTTACTGGGCGATCACGCACCCGGACGTGGTGACCGACCTGGAGGATTTCTCCACCCTCTGGACCCCGGTCGAGAAGTACGCGGCGCAGACCCAGGTGATGGAGCACGAGGTCGGGGCATTCAGTCGCGGGGTGCGGTTTGTAGAGACCACCAACGCCAAGATCTGGCCAGATGCCGGGGGCGCCGATGGTAACGTGCTGGTTAGTACGGGAGGCACGTTGTGCGACGTTTACGCCACGCTGATCTACGCCCGTGATGCCTACGGGATCGTACCGTTGGAGGGCCACGCCATGGAGAACATCCGCAAGCCGCTGGGATCGGCCGGCGCGGCGGATCCTCTCAACCAGCGCGGGACCAGCGGCTGGAAGGCGATGACCACGGCGCGGATCTTGCAGGAGCTGTTCATGATCCGCTACGAGACGGGCGCCAGCGACTTTGCCAACCTGTAGTTCACGGAGCCGGGCATCTCGTAAAACTGCCCATCTTACAAGGAGAACAACATGAGCCAAGGACAGCCGCACGTGGCGGCCATCATGAGGACCGGGACGGGTGCCGCGATAAACTTCAACTTCGGGTTCGTCCCGCACGCGGTCACCCTCAACAACACCACCGGAAACTGTATAGGGTACTGGAACGACCTGATGCCCGATGCGTCGATGCAGAAGATTGTGGACTCCGGGGCTGGCGCTACCGACATCAGTTTCGTCACCGCGCAGGGGGTAACGCCCTACTCGGGTGCCAACGGCGGCGAGGCGCTTACGGGCACGTTTTTCTTGGTTGCGGGCACCCGGAGCATCACCGGAGTCATGACGAAGTTTGCCTCGGAGCTGGAGGTCGGTGACCTGATCAAGATCGGCCCCGACGAGCTGCGGGTGGACTCCGTAGCTTCAGACACGGTTGCTACCGTTGCCGAACCCGCCAGCACCACCTCGACCAACGTCAAGGGCTACCGGCTTACCCGTTCCGGGGGCGGGATCACTCTGGGGACGGATGTTGATCTGAACGTCAACAACGAGGTCCTGTACGTCACGGCGTGGCGTTAGCCGAGAAGGGAGATTCAAGGTGGCGATCTCTAGTGGGTTGAAGGTGAAGAAGGCGGTGTCCCTGGTTCGCCCTGGCAACAACGAGACCGTGCTCAACGTGCAGGTAGACAAGGAGTACGCGGAGGCGTTCGAGGCCGAAAAGGTTACCAAGTCGGATCGTCGCGGGCTTCTGGAGATCAAGAAAGCTCTGGACGCCCAGCCAAAGTTCAAGGTTTTGATTCAGGCAACCGAGAGCAACGGGGTGTTGGACGATTCGGATGTGCCGGTGGTGATCAACGGCTACATCTACAACATTCAGCGGGGCAAGGAGGTCGCGGTCCCGGAGAGCGTGGTGGAAATCCTCAAGCACGCGAAGATCGAGACCGAGCAGTACAAGATAGACGAGGCGGGCATCCGCCCGACCGTCAAGATGCCGGTAGAGATCCAGCGGTATCCCTTCAGTGTGCTGGGGCCGGCGTAGGTGAATGTAGTCGAGCTTCTGGAGTCGGTCTGGCGGCACGTTGGTGCAGTCCGCGTGCCGTCAGACTACCAGCTCTTGCAACTCGCTACTGATCTGCGGGCAGGTCTTTGGACGGTGGACGAGCCGGTATCGTGGACGGACAAAGAGACGGTGATCTCCGGCGTCTTGGCCGCCGACTCGGTTGCCCTTCCTGCCGAGTTGCTCAAGGTTCCCTTGCGGGTGCGCGTGGCCGGCCAGGACGTGCCTTCTCTGACTTGGCCCTATGACCAGGGAGACAGCGGGTTCTACGTCAAGACCCTTCTAGGCACGAGCGGGGCAGGGCGCCAAGAGGTGGTGCTGGTGGGCTACGACGACGCGGTAGCCTCAGGGGCGAGTTACGAGATTCGGGCGGTGCTGGACGACGGCACCTTGGTTCCGACTTCCGACCCTACGGCCAAGGTGACCAACTTGGCGCCTCCTTTTGACCGGCTACTCGTGGCGCAGCTTGCCGAGCAGTACGCCACCGAGGCCCAGGCCAGGTTGGTGCAGCGCTTGTTGAAAGCGGCCAACGCCGAGGTCGCCACCTACCAGCAGCAGAGGTTCCAGCAGCTCAGCGTGGGAGGTGCCAACGTTGATGGCTACGAGGAGTGGTAGTGGCCGACCTGCTCACCTTCTCTGACATCCTTGACCAGGCGGCCGAGCGTGTTGGGGACACCTCGTCAGGGACGCGCTCAATCCTGGCGACGTTGGTCAACGGCACCATGCGCCGGATTGCCCTCTTTCGCCCGTGGCCGCACCTTCATCGGGTTGACGACCTCACCCTCGATGCCGTTGCCGCCAGTCTGAATAACGACGTTCTGGAGTTGCAGGGGCGCCCACGGGCGGCGGTCACCGGAGTGCCGCTCCTCAAGGTCACCGCCGACGACTACGCTGCCCTCGTGTCGCTCTACGCGGCGCCCGGGGTTCCGGTCTGGTTCATGGAGCAGAACTTGTTGCTCTACCCGGTGCCTACCCCAGCCGTCCCGCTGGCGGTGCGGGTGCCGGTCTTGCGGCGGCCTACCACGCTACTGAACGACCTCTCTAACCAGAGTGCGTCGCCGGAGTTTCCGCAGCACGTGTACGAGTGGATCGTTGAAGGGACCGTGCTGAGGATGCAGGGCAGGATGAACCACGAGCTGGCGGACGAGACCCAGCAGAGGTTCAACAGCTACCTCCAGGAGTGGGCGGGGACGCACCTGTGAAGCAGCTCAAGAACGCGGAGACGGCGGTGGTTCTCGGCCCGTGGACCGATGGGCTGCGTGAGGTGGACAATCCGTACGACGCCCAGCGCACCGAGATCGTGGCCGCTTCGCGGTTTGACTGGTTCAACGGGTACCTGGTCAAGCAATCCGGGCTGAAGGTGCTGAACTACGACCACCAGATTACCGAGACGGCAACGCCTCGGGTGGTGGACTTTCTCTTCCGGTACAACGCGGAACCTGGCAGCGTAGCCGGGATCAACAGCAACGGCCGAGAGCTGCTCATCGGGGCCGGCACCAAGCTCTACGCCTACAACGAGGTTTCCAGGACCCCGGTGCCGGAAGCCGCGGGGTTGACCTTCGCGGCGGTTCGGTTCAGCGCAGCCGCCTGGCACGATGGCAGCGGCCCGGCCCTCTTCTTGGTAAGCGGGGCGGACAAGCTCTGCAAGTATAAGATCGGGACCTCGGGCCTGCCCGGGACGGCGACCGCCGCGGTTGCGGGCATCGACGGGCGGCTGGTCACCCTGTTCAAGGAGCGGCTCTGGGTTTGGGACCTTACGAAGGACGCAACCGGGGTTCCCTGGTCGCACCCCAACTGGGGCGCCTTTTCGGCCCGGGGTGACGCGACCTCCTTCAACAACGTGGATATTGTCGAGTGCGGGGCGGACAACGAGAGCGTCCAGGCGGTCCTTCCGCTAGAGCAGTCGCAGCTCGTGCTTACCGACAGGTCTATTCAGCAGGTCTTCGGCTCGTCCTTGGACACGATCTCGATAAACCAGGTGGCGTCGATTGGCACGGTGGACGGGGCCTCGGTGATCCTGGTAGACCGGCCCACGAGAGCGGTTCTGTTCTTGGCGACCGATGGCTACTATGCCTTCTTTCCGGACACCGGGCAGCTTCACAACCTGTCCACAGGGCTTCCCAAGAGCTTCACCTCGTGGGGCGGGACTCAGCGGCGCACCGCGGTGTACGATCCCAGCTTGCGATGTGTCCGGCTCTTGCACAACATCCGGCCAAAGAACAACCGGACGCTCTTTGTCACGGGGCTGAAGCCCAACCTCAGGAACGAGCAGGTTTTGGGGCCGTGGATGCCGGGAACCCTGCCGATCGCGGTCTTCTCGGGGGCGACCTACTCGGCGACGGACGACGCGGTAAAGATCGTGGTGGGGGACGGCGAGGGGTACTTGTACGAGTACAGCGGCGGCACGTTTGCCGACCTGCTTCCCGACGGCATCGGGGGGACTACGTTACTGCCCTTCGTCTCTTCGGTGGACCTGGCGCCTACCTGGGGGCAGGACTCCCACGGGCTGGTGAAAAAGCAGGTGGGGTGGCTGTCGATCTTTGGGTACGGGGGCGGGGACGTGACCGCTACCGTGCAGGACAGCAGGAAGCGCTTCACGGCGGGGATTCAGATGCACCTGCCGGGTACCAACAGGCCTATCTGGAACCAGGTGATCTGGAACCAGTTTATCTGGGGTGGCTCGCACAGCATGTCGGCAGTGAGGGAAGGCGTCAAAGGCCTACCGCCATCCCAGGGGTACGCGATTCGGCTGAGCCACTCCGACGCGGAGCCGCTGATCCTAGGGCCGTGTACCCTGCACTACCACCCATTGGACGTTGACGCAGGAGTCTAAGATGGTGCTACTCGGTTCTTTTTCTGGGGACTATCAGGACGACGTTGATACCGGCCAGGGTAGCGACGTGGCGACCGACCTGGAGAGCATTCGGACCGTGATGAACGGCCTGCTCGACGACGCCAACATCAAACCCGGTGCGGCGATCAACCAGAGCAAGGTCGCCGGCCTGACCACGGCCGTGGCGAAGCTTGACAGTGCCCACCAAGGGGAGAATCACACCGGGGACGTTACCTCGGCGGGGCTGGTGACGACGATCGCGACGAACGCCGTCACCGAGACCAAGATTGCAGCGCTTGCGGTCACCGAGACCAAGATCGCGGCGAACGCCGTCACCGAGACCAAGATCGGGGCGCTTGCGGTCACGAATGGCAAGATCGGGGCGAACGTCGTCACCGAGGGCAAGATCGCGTCGAACGCCGTCACCGAGACCAAGATCGCGGCGAACGCCGTCACCGAGGCCAAGATCGGGGCGCTTGCGGTCACCGAAGCCAAGATCGCGGACGGCGCCGTCACCGAGACCAAGATCGCGGCGAACGCCGTCACCGGCCCCAAGCTCGCGTCCGCCTCCGTCACGAATGCCAAGATCTTGGACAGCGCCATAGAGAACGTCAAGCTCGCCGGTATGCCGACTGCCACCCTCAAGGGGAGAATCGCGGCGGGTACCGGAGCCCCTGAGAATCTTACGGCGGCCCAGGCTGCCACGCTCTTGGGCATTTGGCAGGTTGCTGGCGTGTATTCGACCCAGCTTCAGACGTTCAACGCCCCCGAGGTGATTGAGTTCCAGAATGCGGCTTCCGGGGGGAGCGGTCACGGGATCACCATAGACACCGTAAACTGGCGGCTGACTGTCTCTTTGGCAGGTGTCTACCTGTTGACCTTCGACTGCGAGGTGCCGTCTGACTTATCCAACATCACTATCCGTGCGCGTATCAACGGGATGAACGTCTCTTCTGCGGCTTACGGTCCTGCCACGTTTCCACTAGGGATGCTTCACGTCCATTTTTTGCTTCCGCTCCTCGCCAATGATTACGTGGACATGTTTATAGAGCCCGGCGGTTTTGGTGGCATAAATCACGTGCATTACACGCTTCTACGTGTTGCCTAGGAAGACCCGATGCCCCGCAAGCTCGTCACGTTTTCCGACAACGCGGCCCTCGACCGGCAGGTGGGGGAGATCTGTCGAACGGCGGTGGACAGCCGGTTCGTCTTTACCGTAGTTTCTCCGGGATCGGGGATCGAGTTTTCGATCAAGCACGGGCTGGACCGGGTACCTTCAGGGTACGTGCTGGCCGGCGGCTCCGAAGCTATTATTTCGCTCTGGGACGGGACGACGCCTAGCGACAAGGAGACCTTGTATCTACAGGTTTCCGCGGGGCCGGGGGCGGTGTTCAAGGTCTTGGTGTTCTAGGAGACGGCTCATGGCTTTTCTAGGGGGTCTCTTCGGGTCGGCAAAGTCCACCTCAAAGCCGATCAGCGGCAAACAGGTGGTCGATGTATTCAACTCCGTCGCGCCCATTCTTGGGGGCTCCTTTCAGCCGGGGGCCAACGGCACGATGGTAGTCAACCCGGATCTTCTCAACGTGGCGCCGCCGGGGACTCTTCGGCCGCAGCCCACCTCCTCCACGACGATCGCGACGCCGCAGGCGGGCGTGCCGCCCGGCGCTTTTGCGCCCCAGGCTCTCGTGCCACAGATCGCCGGGACGACGATCCGGGCCACCGGCCAGGCTCTCGCCCCGCCCCAGGTTTCCGTGCCGCAGATCGCCGGGACGACGATCAGGGCCACCGACCTGGCAGCCACTCCGGGCCTCGCATCTACGCAGATCTCCAACCTGACCCCGGCGCAGATGGCCAACATTGCCAGCCTGCCCGGGATGAACTTCGATCCTAGACTTCTGAGTGGCGGGGATTTTGAGCGGCTGCGCCAGTCGATCTTGCAGCCTACCCAGCAGTTGCTTGAGACCGAGAGGCAGCGGTCGGTGGACCAGACCCGGGAGGGGCTAGCGCAGCGGGGAATCTTCGCCTCACCGGTCTCGTCGGAGGTCGAGCGCCGGGTGAATGAGCAGTACGCCAACGCGCTGGGGCGGGCTTCTAGCGAGGCGTCTACCGCCGCGACCCAGGCGGAGTTGCAGCAAAACAGCGTCGTGAACCAGATCGTCGGGGCGCTCACCGGCACCCAGTTTCAGGGAGGAGTGCAGCAGAACATTGCGCAGGGGCAGATTGAGCAGAACACCGCGCTGGCCAACCAGGCGACAGAGTTGCAGGCGGCCTTGAAGCAGGCTGAGATCGCCTCGAACGAGGCCGGGTTGAGGGCGCAGTTGAGGGGGCAGACTGACTTGGCCAATCAGTCCACGCAGCTCCAGACTAACATTGCGCAGGGGAACCTGAATGCTAATGCTGCCCTGAACCAGGGGCAGTTTGGGACGCAGGTGGGGATAGCCAACCAGGCGACGGCTGCCGACCTGGCCAAGGCCAACCAGTCCGCGCAGCTCCAGACTAACATTGCGCAGGGGAACCTGAATGCCAACGCTGCCTTGAACCAGGGGCAGTTTGGGACGCAGGTGGGGATAGCCAACCAGGCGACGGCTGCCGACCTGGCCAAGGCCAACCAGTCCGCGCAGCTCGATGCCAACCTGGCCAACCTTGGCACCCAAGAGCGCATCGGTATAGAGAATGCGAAGCTTGAGGCGGAGAACAAGACGTTCAATGCCAGCCAGTTGTTGGAGACGCAGAAGTTCAACATCATGCAGCAGCTCGGGATCGACGAGGCGCAGTTCAACCGATTCGCGCAGATCTTCGGGATGCTCTTCAGCCCGGCCGGGTCGGCAGGGACCTCGCGCACCCAAGGCGGGGGGCTTGGCGGCGAGTTGCTGAAGGCGGGCGCAGGTGGTGCCAGCGCCGCCGGTACCGCCGCAGCTATTGGCTAGGTTCCTGCCATGCCACAACCACAGCTACAAGATTTGGCGACGGAACCGTCGCGGCTACGGCGGATCCTCGACGAGATCCTCGGTCCTGGGGTTGGCCCCGGGGGGCAGGATCTTTCCCAGGCGGCTCCTCAGGATCTTCCTCAAGGCATTCCGCAGGCGGCTCCCCAGGCGGCTCCCCAGGCGGCTCCTCAGGGCCTTCCCCAGGCAGCTCCCCAGGCGGCTCCCCGGCCTCGGCGGCAGGGGCGGGAGGCGAGCCTGGCGTCCGGATCGCCGCTGATCGGCCAGCTCGTGGAAGGGATTCTTGGCCCGCGGCCGGAGGTGAGCACCGGTCTTGGCAAGATTGCGAAGTCTGCCTTGGCCGGTTTTTTTGGTGGCCCGAAGGTTGGGATCGACGCGGCGCACAAGTTCACAGGCGTAACTGCCAGGAAGCAGTACGACGACACCGCTAACACGCTGGCGGACTACATCGTCAAGCGCGTGCCGCTCATCAAGAAGGACTACGTGGCTCCTGACGGCGCGGTGCCTACCGACCGAGACGCCTATGAGATTCTCGGGGGAGAGCTGGGGCTAGGCCCCTACCAGGGACCGTTTACCACGGACACCTCGGAGCGCCGGCATACCGAGGCTCAGGCAACGGCTCTGGACATGCAGAACCTAGACCGCCGCGTGGCGGATGTTCTGAGTGCCGGAGTTATCCCTGACCTCGCCCGGTTTCAGAAGGAGGAGCCCGAGGTGGCTGCCCTCGTCGTGCCGATCGCCAAGAGGCGCGGCGGGAAGGTGGACAACAAGGGGTCCCTCACGTTCCGTACCCCCGATGAGCACAAAGAATATCTCCGGGCTCAGCGGAACCAGGGAAGCGGGAGCATCCTGGCCGAGAAAAGATACAACGACCAGCAGGCCCGGTACCGGCTCGGTGATTTTAACGACCTGATGAAGCGGAAAAACAACGCGATCGGGGACCTTGCCGGCAGCTCGCTTGACCAGATGCTCGCAAAGATTGCCGACATACAGGCGGCGGGGGTGGACCCCAAGACCGGGATGCCCTCCAAGATGGCGCTGGAGGTGTTGCGGAACCAGACTCACGAGCAGCGCTTCCGGTTGCACAGCAACATTTCGGCGATTACACAAATCGTGAACCCGCCGGAGTTGCAGAAGCTGGTGGCCGGTTTTTCTGATGGGACCCAGGGGGCGCTGTACCAGGCGATCTACGACTTCAACGTGAAACGATACCCGCTGGCAGCCCAGAGCGAGCTGCACCGGGACCAGCTCAGAAAGCTGACGGACGACTACTTCACGCTCGCCGACTATCTGATCAAGCTGAAGGATCTTGAGGACAGGTTGGGGGGCAAGTAGTGGCGGATGCTTCGTACAGCCTCGAAGAACTCAAGAGGCTGATGGCGGCTGCGGCCGGCGGGGCCGGCCCCATTAGCCCCCCGACGGCAGGGACGCCGGATACCACCGGCTCCCAGGTCCCGCCTTCCCCCTTCCCGCCGCGCGTCATGACCGTCACCCTCGATCAGGCGAGGGCGGCCGCGCAGTCACCACCGGACGCCCCGGTGAGCTCCGCGGTCCCACCGGACGCCCCGGAAGCGAGCGCCCTTACCAGGTTCAAGGAGGTGATGACGCCCGCTGGCCCGGCGACACCATTGTCAACGGCGGCGCGGGGCCCGGAGGACATTTTTCCCGAGGACGTGCGGCTGGAGCTTCAGAGAGCGCGGTCTAAAAAAGGTGCCGGTGCTATCAGCGCCGCTGCGCACGGCGAGCCTACCAACCCTGACTTGGGGAAAAAGTACGCCGAGAAGGCCCAAGAAACCGGCTCGCCCTTAGACCGTCTCATGGCGCAACTCTTGCTGGGAGGGCTGCCGCCCGAGCTGGCGGCGCAGACTCGTCGCGAGGCCATGGAGGCGATGGGCTCGGTCGATGGCGACTCGTTCTTCCGTAACATCGGGCCGGCTACCCGGTACGGGATAGAGCAGATTGGCGCCTTCATGGGCTTGTCCGCCATGTACGCGAGCAAGCTGCCCCAGCTTCCGGGCTGGGTAGCCAGCGCTTTTCAGAACTACGCCGAGGATTACCGGGACGCGGTCCGTGAGATGCCCCCTTCGCAAAGGCAGCAGCTGTCCAACCACCTCAAGGTGCTCACCGCGCCTCTGTGGGAGACGGTAGGCACGACGATTGCCGTGGCGCCGCAGGTCAAAGACGCTGTAGTGCAGGAGGTGCGGGAGCACTGGGGCACCTTCAATCCCGACACCGGGGTTTACGAGGTCTCGCCGGAGTCCATGTGGCGGGCGCTGAATCGTGACCCGTATCTCTCCCTACTGGACATCGGGGCCGTGTACTCGGCCGCTCGTCTCGCCGTCAATGCGTCTCTGAAAACGGCAGAGGTAGCCGCGCACGTGGGTGGGAAGCTGCTTCCTGACAGCC
>Ga0210051_1005275_pt1 | contig 12422 bp, 7 predicted proteins | sample CryGey092014_all_FD_185464 | JGI IMG/M metagenome (GOLD analysis project Ga0210051, IMG submission 185464) | Groundwater microbial communities from aquifer - Crystal Geyser CG23_combo_of_CG06-09_8/20/14_all (SPAdes) (version 2) | ecosystem: Environmental > Aquatic > Deep subsurface > Groundwater ...
GGCCTTCCCTTTTCTGGTCCCCAGAAAGACATCCTGGCTGCCCATCGTCAGTTGCACGTCGATCAGTTCATCTTCCGTATCAATATTCACCGCAATAATGCCCCCGGCCCTGGGGTTGGCATAGGCGGTAAGCTCTGTCTTTTTAATGATCCCTCGTTTTGTCGCCATCACCACGAACCTGTCCGCCGCAAATTCCTTGACGGGCAGGATTGCCGCCACCCGTTCCCCGCTGGCTATGTTGACCAGATTGACGATCGCCTTGCCCTTGGCGGCGCGGCCGGCCTGAGGAAGTTGATAAACCTTCAACCAGTATACCTTGCCTAAGTTGGTAAAGATTAGAAGATAATGGTGCGTGGAGGCGATGAATATCTTTTCTACGAAATCTTCTTCCTTGGTGCCCATGCCGACCTTCCCGCGCCCGCCGCGATGCTGACTCTTGTACAAACTGACAGGGTTTCTCTTGATGTAGCCGGCATGAGACACGGTAACCACCATATCTTCCTCGATGATCATGTCCTCGATATCGATATCCTCGGAACCGGCGACGATCTCGGTGCGCCTTTCGTCGTTGTATCGCGCCTTGATATCCTCCAGTTCGGCGACAATGACATCCAGCACCTTGCGGGGATCGTCCAGAATGGCCTGTAATCCGGAAATCAGGCTTAATAAATCAGCATGTTCCGTATCAATTTTCTCTCTTTCCATACCGGTCAGGCGCTGGAGCCGCATATCGAGAATGGCCTTGGCCTGAACTTCGCTGAGGCCGAATTTAACACAGAGGGCGGAGGCGGCATCCTGAGGATTTTTCGCCGCCTTGATTACGGCAATAACCTGATCTATATTGTTCAGGGCGATGATCAGCCCCTCCAGGATGTGGGCCCGTTCCTTGGCCTTGCCGAGCTCGAATATCGTTCTGCGGACGACCACCTGCTTGCGGAACGTTATAAAGCTCTGCAGCGCTTCTTTCAGGTTGAACACCTTGGGCTGGCCGTTTTCGATGGCCAGCATGATGATGCCGAAAGTGCTCTCCATCTGGGTAAACTTGTAAAGTTGATTGAGGATGACGCCTGACTGCTCGTCCCGTTTCAAATCTATCACGATACGGATGCCTTCCCGATCCGACTCATCCCGGAGATCGGAAATCCCGGTTATCCTTTTCTCCTTAACCAGATCAGATATCTTTTCGATAAGATTGGCCTTGTTGACCTGATATGGAAGTTCGTTAACAATGATGCTTTCCTTTTCATTTCTGGCGTTTCTTTCGATCAGGGCGCGAGCGCGCATCCTGATGATGCCCCTGCCCGTTTTATAGGCATCGTTGATGCCTTGACGGCCGTTGATGAAACCGGCCGTGGGAAAATCCGGACCATGGATATGGCGCATTAACTCCTCGATGCCGGCCTCGGGATTGTTGATGAGCGTTATAGTGCCATCGATCACCTCCCCTAAATTGTGGGGCGGTATATTGGTGGCCATGCCGACGGCAATTCCGGAGCTGCCGTTGAGCAAAAGCAGGGGAGCCCGTGCCGCCAAAACGGTCGGCTCTACCATGGACTCATCGTAATTAGGAACAAATTCGACTGTTTCTTTGTCAAGATCGGCAAGTATCTCTTCGGCAATCCTGGCCATTCTTATTTCCGTATAACGCATGGCCGCCGGAGGGTCGCCATCGATGGATCCAAAATTGCCCTGACCGTCAATCAGGAGATAGCGCATGGAAAAATCCTGGGCCATCCTTACGATTGTGTCGTAAACAGCAACATCGCCATGGGGATGATACTTGCCGATGATATCTCCGACAATGCGGGCCGATTTTTTGAAGGGCTTGTTCCAGCGGTTGCCCATCTCATGCATCGCAAAAAGCGCCCGGCGATGCACAGGCTTCAGTCCGTCCCGGACATCGGGAATGGCGCGGCCGATGATGACGCTCATGGCATAGTCGAGATATGATTTTTTCATCTCGCTTTCAATATCTACGAGGATATTTTTTCCATAAAGTTGCTGTTCCATACTTTTTAAAGTTCTCCTTAAAAAAACGGTAACCGTTCACGGTTTACAGTTATCAGTTCACGGTTAAAAAACAGAAGGTAGGGGAGAGTTAAAATCAACATCCAAAATGCTTCAATCGTTGCGTAGTTCATTGAAAAAACTGTGAACGGTGAACCGACAACCGTGAACCTAACAATCTGAGTAGTTATGTATTTTTTAAATATCAAGATTAGACACATACAGGGCATTGCGATAAATGAAATCCCTCCTTGGTTCCACCTGGTCGCCCATAAGCGTCGTGAATATTTCATCCGCATACACGGCATCTTCCACCCTCACCTGCAGGAGGGTTCTCTTATCCGGATTCATGGTCGTCTCCCATAATTGCTCGGGATTTATTTCTCCCAAACCCTTGTATCTCTGTACCGTTAAACCTTTTTTACCGGTGTTCATTACATATTCCACCAACCCCGCCGTATCGGGCAGCTCTATCTGCGCTCCCTCATGCTCGGAACCAACCGCTACGGCACTGTCCGCGGCAATCCCGGCGCCTGCCGCTCCATCACCAGCATCCGTTTCCAACCTATAGGGGGCCTCACCGAGTGCCTGAATCTGGTTGAGCAGCAGTCGGACTTCGGAAAATTTGGGCGCACGGAAAGTATCTCTGTCAATGGAAGTAGTAAATGTTTGGCCTTCTTTGTGAATATTAAACAACATTCGGAAGCCGCCGTGTTCCTGGTCGGTCTCCAGGACGTAGCCCCCTCCCCCTGCTTTGCTTCCCAAAGCCATGACCGTCCTCTTTGATACCCGCATTAGTGCATCTTCGTTCCGGAAATCATCATCCCGCAAGGCAGGATCGGAGGCGATGATTCTGACTACGTCCTTATCCTTTCCTTCCTTCTCTAATTTATCCAATATTGCTTCTATCCTTATGATTTTCTTTATAAACACTATAAGCTTATTTCCTGTAAACGGTGTGGAGCCGCCGTTTCCCGGAAGGAGGCGGATCTTGCCGACACCATTTTCCAGAATATAGTTTTTCATTTCTTCTTCATTGTGGATATAAATCTCGCGTTTTTTGTCGCTGATCTTGAAAAGCGGCGGCTGGGCGATATAGAGGTACCCTCTTTCAACCAGCTCGCGCATCTGCCGGAAAAAGAAGGTAAGAAGCAAGGTGCGGATATGGGAGCCGTCCACGTCGGCATCGGTCATGATAATGACCTTATGATAGCGCAGTTTGCTGACATCATAATCGCCGTGGCCGATTCCCGTGCCGAGGGCCGTAACAATTACCTTAATTTCCTCGTTCTCCAGCATCTTGTCGAATCTTGCCTTTTCGACGTTCAACACCTTACCGCGAAGGGGCAAAATGGCCTGGTTTTTCCTGTCCCTTCCCTGTTTGGCAGAACCGCCTGCCGAATCACCCTCCACAATATAGATTTCGCTCCTTGCCGGATCCTTTTCCTGACAATCGGCCAGCTTTCCTGGCAATGAACCTACCTCCAGAGCGCTTTTTCTTCTCGTCAGTTCCCTGGCCTTTCTTGCCGCCTCCCTTGCCCTTGCTGCCTCCAGACATTTATTGAGCAGTTGCTTGGCTATAGACGGGTTTTCTTCCAGATAGACGCCTATCTTCTCGTATACGATGCCTTCCACCAGCCCCTTAACCTCACTGTTGCCCAGTTTGGTTTTGGTCTGACCTTCAAACTGTGGATTTTTGATTTTCACGCTGATTACACAGGCAAGACCTTCTCTCAAATCTTCGCCCTTCAGGGATTCCTTGCCATTTTTCAGGATATTGTTACTCGTCGCATAGTTGTTGAAAACACGGGTCAAGGCGGAACGGAAACCGATCATGTGAGTGCCGCCCTCCGTAGTATTGATGCTGTTGGCAAAGGAAAAAAGGTTTTCTGTATAAGTATCGTTATATTGTAAGGCCACTTCCACAAAACAGTCGTCTTTGGCGCCGCTTATATAGATCGGGTTTTTATGGAGTACCTGTTTACTACGGTTTAAGTATTCCACAAAGGAAACAATGCCACCACTATATAGAAAATCGCTTTTCTTGTCCGTCCGCTCGTCGATCAAGGTAATGGAAACCCCGGGATTAAGGAAAGCCAGTTCACGCAAGCGGTTTGCTATTGTGTCAAAATTAAAGTCAGTTTCTTCAAATATAGTATCATCGGGTTTAAATGTGATCTTGGTGCCTCTTCCCCTGGTCTTGCCGACAATTTCCAGAGGCGCCAGGGGAACTCCCTGATGATATGACTGCACATATACACCGCCGTCCCTTTTCACTTCCAATTCCAGCAGGCTGGAAAGGGCATTTACAACCGATACTCCAACACCGTGCAGACCACCGGAAATTTTATAACTTTCATTAGAAAATTTCCCCCCTGCATGAAGCTTTGTCATAACAACTTCTGCCGCTGAAACTCCCTCTGTCTTATGAATATCCACGGGTATGCCACGTCCGTTATCCTCCACAATAACACTGTTATCCAATCTTATAGTAACAACAATTTTATCACAAAAGCCGGCGGCTGCCTCATCAATACTGTTGTCAACAACCTCATAGACCAGGTGGTGAAGCCCATCCCTGCCCGTAGTGCCGATATACATTGCGGGTCTCTTCCTTACCGCCTCCAACCCTTCAAGCACCTTAATGCTGTCAGCATCATAATTATTACTAATACCTACTTCCATCTAACCCCCATGGCTTGTTGCCGCAACAAAGTCTGAAAAACTAACACTTGGTTTGTACAATCTCTACCCATTTGACTTCTATTACCTGAAGTCTCAAACCTTAAGAGGCATGATAATACTAATATAGTGATCGTTGCCATCTCCCTTAATCAAAGTAGGTTTTATTTCCGTACCAATCTCCATAATAACATCCTTTTCCATAACGACATCTATAGCATTCAAAAGATATCCAATATTATATCCCACCGTCATCTCATCTCCATTATAATAAACATCTATCTCGTCAATAGCTTCTCCTATGCTAAAATCATTAGACTTTAATATCATAAGATTATCTTTTAAATTAATAATCATTCCCCCATAAGTTTCACTCGACACAACATTAACCCTCTTTAAGGCACGTAAGATAGTATCCTTGTCAATTTTAACACTAACTCCCTTATCTTTTGGAATAACCCGCCGGTAATCAGGAAAATCTGCATCTATTAAACTGACCTTCAACACCACATTAGGTATCCTGACGATACACTTACCACCGTACATCCCAAAAGATAAACTACCGGTATTTTCCTCAACCAACTTCCTAATCTCTGCCAATCCCTTCCGGGGTATTATCACCCCTTTATCCAACCTTAAAAAATCTCCTCCTCCCTCTACCTGCACCTCAGAAATCGCCATACGGTGACCATCGGTTCCTACCATCCTTAAAAAATGCCCACCATCCACATCCAATTCAAGTAATCCACCGGTCAGATTCTTTCTATTCTCATCAGTGCCTATTGCAAAAAAACTCTTAGTAATTAAAATATCTAATACTTTCCCATCAATCATAAACAACGGTACATCCCCATCATCAACAATTGATGGAAATTCATCAGCCGCCATGCCATTTATTTTATAAACCACCTTCTGACAGGAAACAGTCAACACATTATTTTCATCCTTAATCACGTGAATCAAACTTTCGGGCATCTCTCTTATCATCTCATATAGTTTCTTTGCCGATACTGTTACATCTCCATCGGATATCATCTCAGCATCATAATTTGCCACAAGTGTAATCTCTCGGTCAGTGGCAACTATTGTGATCTTCCCATCCTCTGCTCTAATAAGCACATTGTTCAGAATAGGCATGGTTGTTTTTTTCTCCACAATTCCCAATGTTTTCTGAATACCTGTAAGCAGTATATTTCTCTGAATATTAAATTCCACTATATTTTCCTCCTTTTTTAATTTTTCTATTTTATATTATATAATAGTAGAAATAGAAAGCGATGTTGATAGTGGTGAAAATATCTATTCTTAATTTAATATCAATATATTAAGAATATGTATTATGTTGATAGAATGTTATTATAAACTGTTTATTCATGTTAATGGAAAATTCCTCTCGGAATATTTCGATCTGATTTATACCAAATTATCCTTTATGGAGTGTATCTTCGATACCTTGTACGACTATTTTTATATTATTATCCATATCCATAAGTTTCTTAATTTTATTACATGCATAGATAACGGTGGAATGATCGCGGCCTCCTATTTTTTCTCCTATGTCAGGATAAGAGGAGGTGGTTAATTTTCTTGCCAGATACATAGCAATATGGCGGGGCACAGTAAGACTTTTATTTTTTTTTGCTGCCTTGATTTCATCTATTTTAACCCCGAACTTTCCGGCAACAATTTTAACAATTTCTTCTACTGTTACCTTTTCTTTTATATCATTCACTATTTTTTTTAACACTTCCTGAACAAGAGCCATATCTATTTCCCTTCTTGTAAGAGAGGCATAGGCGGCAATCCTTATCAGAGAACCTTCTAATTCTCTAATATTTGACTCTGCGTTTGAAGCTATGTAGTGCACCACAGTGCTGGGAAGGATGATATTATTTTCCTGGACCTTTTTTTCTACAATGGCTATTCTTGTCTCCATCTCCGGTGGCTGTATATCGGCAATAAGTCCCCATTCAAAGCGGGAACGCAATCTTCTCTCAAGATTGGGGATGTCCTTTGGAAATTTATCACTTGTCACCACAATCTGTTTTCCTGAGTCGTGCAATGTGTTGAAGGTATGAAAAAACTCTTCCTGTGTCCTTTCTTTTCCAGCTAAAAAATGGATATCATCCATAAGCAGACACTCAATTTGTCGGAACTTCTCCCTAAATTTCGGCATCTTATCGTATCTTATAGAATTTACCAATTCGTTCATAAACTCCTCTGCCGATACGTACAACACATTAATATTCTTGTGAATAGCCATTGTTCTGAGACCAATGGCGTTCAACAAATGGGTCTTTCCAAGGCCGACACCTCCGTAAATAAACAAGGGATTGTAGTTTTTTGCCGGTTGTTCTGATACGGCAATACATGCGGCATGGGCAAACTGATTGCTTGCCCCGACAATAAATCTATCGAAATTGTAATTAGGATTCAGGGATGGATTGATTCTTACCTTAACCATTTTTCCCATAGTGGGGGATGATCGGTCGCTCATAATATTATTTAAATAATTGTTCTGCTTTTCCGGGTTTTGAGATATCTCGAAATCGATGTTTATATCAGTGCCTACGAGCGAGACAAGAGAGTCCTTTAAAAGAGAATAATAGTTTTCCTTCAGCCAGTCTTTAAAAAACCTGTTGGGCACGGACAATAGGATGCAATTATCCTGAAGGGACGTTATCCGGATAGGCCTGATCCAGGTGTCAAAATTCTGCTGGCTTACATTTTCTTTAATAATATTAAGACACTTTTCCCAAAGTATATCCAAGTTATCAACACCATATTAACAAGTTGCCAACATATGCAGCCACTTAATACTATACTATACCTACAAGGATAAAACACATCTGTTATTCCATCAACGTGGCAAGCAGACGGTCCAGATCCTTATTTCCCCTAAAGGTTATCTCTATGGTCCCTTTTATTCTACCGCAATTTATGCGAACGGGCGCCATCATGCGTGATGAAAGTTTCTTTTCCATATCTGTGATATGGGGGTCGTGAACATGATATTTTTTTTCTTTTGGGGCATCTTTAAGACCCTTAATAAGGCGTTCCGTCTCTCTTACATTCAACCCCTTTTTTATTATAAGATGAAGAATTCTTGTCTGTTCTGCCTGGGAGTCGGTGGAAAGAAGGGATCGTGCGTGCCCAGGGGTGATGCTTTTTCGAATCAAGGCTTCTTTAACTTCTCTGGGAAGTTTTAACAACCTTACAGCATTGGCTATTGTTGACCTATCTTTTCCAACGCGGGAAGATATTTCTTCCTGAGAAAGGCTAAACTTGTTCATCAGGGTTTGATAGGCGCTGGCTTCTTCAAGGACGTTCAGATCTTCGCGCTGGATATTTTCTATAAGAGAAAGCTCTGCAACCTCCATGTCTTTTGCTTTTCTGATAATAATGGGAACATCCAGCAGACCAGCGGCCTGGGCCGCCCGCCATCGGCGTTCTCCGGCTATAATTTCATAGCCACTCTCTGTCTTTCTGACTACGATAGGCTGAATAACGCCGGATTTTTTTACGGATGCGACAAGTTGTTTTTGATCTTCATCATTAAAGTCCTTTCGCGGCTGAAAACGGTTGGGGTAGAGCTCTTCAATACCGCACATTATAAACTGCGGCATTGTGTCAAGGTCATTAATCAGGTCTGGTAAAATGGCTCCCAAACCCTTTCCTAACGGGTTATTATGTGTCATTTACACCATCCTGCCATTGGAAAGTATTTCCTGCGCCAGCTCCATATAGGCTAAAGCCCCCCGCGATTTAATGTCGTAAAGAATTATGGGCAGACCGTGGCTGGGACTCTCGGAAAGCCGTACGTTTCTGGGAATGACAGTATTGAATACCTTACTGCCGAAATATTTTCTCACGTCTTCACTAACCCGGCGGGATAGAAGATTGCGAGAATCGTACATGGTAAGGAGAATCCCTCCCAGAGTCAAAGAGGGATTCAATTTTGCTTTTATCAGTCTTACTGTATTGATGAGATGTCCCAGTCCCTCCATGGCAAAATACTCGCACTGCAAGGGAATCATAAGATAATCGGAGGCGGTAAGCGCATTTACCGTCAAAAAGCCCAGTGACGGCGGACAGTCAATGATTATGAAATCATAAGACCTTTCCATTTGTTGTAGAAGAGTGCGGAGTTTTTTTTCTCTGTTCTTTACATTCACGAATTCCACTTCCACACCGATTAAATCGCGATTACAGGGCGCCATATCCAGATGCGGCACCGTGGTGGCTACAATTACGTCCTGAAGCGTGCGGTTGCCGATCAGGGCATGATAGAAGTTTTTTTCTTTAATTAAATCCTTGTCTATTCCCATGCCGCTGCTGGCGTTTCCCTGGGAATCGCAGTCTATCAAAAGAGTTTTCTTTTCCGCCGTTGCAATGGAAGCGGATAAATTGATAGCCGTCGTCGTTTTCCCCACCCCACCCTTTTGGTTGGCTATACAGATAATTTTATTCATTATTTGACTGGACAAGAGTTATGTTTTAATGATTAACAGGACATGCCATTTGATAGCACAAAACGGCATTTTTATATAGAAGTATTTTTATTACTAAGCGTGTTGCGGAACCTTGCATTTCCACTCAAAAAAGTTTTATTCTTAGGGGTAGGCAAATAAAATTCCGTGTTCTAAGGAAAAAGGATTATTTATGGATCAAATAACGGCGGTAGTTTACTTTAACTCACAACCTTATTTTAACCGGCTTCTTGATGCTTTTGCCCCCCTGCCCATAGTTAAAAAAATAATCGTCATCTCTACCGGGGATAAGGCATCGTTGCCCTGGGGGTGTGAAATATTCGAGGGGGAAGCCGTCACGGCAGGCGACGCCTTAAATCGGATCTCCGCAGAGGCAGACACATCCTATCTGTTGTTGCTGCATGGGTTTAAGGAGATACATCCGGGGCCGGATTGTTTGAATCGCTTTATGGAAGTTGCCAAAACAGCGCACGCCGGCATGGTTTATTCTGACTATTATGAAATCATCAAGGGGGAAAGAAGGGAACACCCGGTCAACGATTATCAGCCGGGCAGTATCCGCGATGAATTTGAGTTTGGCGCCTTGACGCTTTTTTCTACATCTGCCGTCCGCCATGCCTGCAGTAAATTCGGTCCTGTTGCGACCTCTGTCCGTGCCGGTTTTTACGACTTACGGCTCAAGATTGCCCAGGAACATCCCCTTTTTCACATCCAGGAATGCCTGTATACAATTGCGGGACCGGAAGAGGCGAAAAAAGAAACACATTTCGCCTATCTTGATTCCCGGAATTACTCCGCCCAGAAAGAAATGGAAGAGATTGCCACAGCGTATCTGCGGCGCACAGGGGCTTATCTGGCGCCTGTATTTGAGGCAGTGCCTCCGGGGAGACACGCTTTTCCACTGGAAGCCAGCATAATAATTTCTGTGCGCAATCGGGAACATACAATTGCCGATGCCGTTAAAAGCGCTCTATCTCAGGAAACGGATTTTCCCTTTAATGCGCTGGTTATAGACAACCATTCAAGCGACGGAACCACGGTTAAACTTAGTGAAATATCCAGCAGGCACGCAAATTTATGCCATATTATACCTATGCGTCACGACCTGAGCACAGGTGGATGCTGGAATGAGGCCGTATTTTCCGCAGATTGCGGCCGTTTTGCCGTCCAACTGGATTCGGATGATCTGTACAGCTCTCCCCATGCCCTCCAGAAGATTGTTGATCTGCTGAGAAACGGCAACTACGCCATGGTTATCGGTTCCTATACACTGGTTAATGCCAGGTTGGAGGAGATCCCTCCGGGACTGATAGACCATCGCGAGTGGACGGAGGAAAACGGCCGCAATAATGCGCTGCGCATCAATGGCCTGGGAGCGCCGCGTGCTTTCAATACCGAAATACTGCGTAAATGCGGATTTCTGAACGTAGGCTATGGGGAAGATTATGCGGTGGCTCTGCGCATTTCTCGTGAGTACCAAATCGGCAGGATTTACGAAAATCTTTACCTGTGCCGGCGCTGGGAGGGTAATTCCGATGCGGCCTTGACTGTTGTGCAGAAAAACCGTCACGATGCCTTTAAGGATAAAATCCGCACACTGGAGATAATGGCCAGGCAAGAGATAAACATGCGCTAAGGAACAGCATCCGGACTTACTGCGGAAGGAGAGCCCTGGAGACAGGATATAGGATTCATAAGATTTATTTTTGGATACGTAATTCTAACGCTTTTTCATGTTTCGTGGCGCCACACGGGCATGAGGGTTTTTTAAGGAGTTGTCATAGTAATGACCAACAGTACAGACATCCAAAGGATATTTGCTTCCTTCAACGGTGGCGGCAAGGCCTCCTTGCCTGAGCTTTCCCTTGCACTGCTTGAAGAGCAGAAGGCTGCGTGGAAAGACCTACGGGAGGGGTATGGGGGATTGGCTTCTCTGAAGGAACACCGGATTGAGGAGGATGAAATTTCCGTTATCCTCCAGTACAATCCTAAAAGGATTATAAGTGCAGGCGCCAATATTGATCCCGTTGCCATCAAGGCGCGCCCCTGTTTTTTGTGTAGGCGGAATCTTCCCGATGCGCAAAAGGCTGTATTATACCGCCGGAAGTTCCTCATACTGTGCAACCCGGCGCCAATATTCCCCTTCCACTTTACTATTGCCCATATTGAGCACATTCCCCAGTTGCTGAGCCGGGCCTTGCCGTCTTTCCTCCAGTTGGCCAAAGATTTTCTCCCTTCTTTTGCCTTGCTTTACAACGGGCCGCGGTGCGGTGCATCGGCGCCCGATCACCTTCATTTTCAGGCCATTCCCAAAGCGGCAGTTCCAGTCCTGAACGATGGACGCGCCGGAGGGAAAAAGGTATTGAGGAAAGAAACGGGCGGTTTGAGGCTTTTTAAGATGGAGGGGGGGGGAATTCCCGTCATAATTGTGGAAGGAAGAAGCAAGGCTGGTGTGGTGGCTTTTGTGAGGAGGATTATCAAGGCCATGAAACAGGTTTTTTCAGCACCCGCTGAGCCGATGATGAATCTCTTTTGTCTGTATAATGATGGGAAATGGGAGGTTGTCATGTTTTCCCGTGGCAAGCACCGTCCCGACGTGTATTTCAAGTCAGGGAAAGACAGACTGCTGATCAGTCCCGGTGCGGTGGATATGGGAGGCATTGTGATCGTAACCAGAGAAGAGGATTTTTACCATCTTGATGCTGCTGCCGTCAGGGGCATCATCCGCGAGGTTTCTCTGCCGGATGAAAAGGTGGAGGAAATAATTGCCGCGCTGTGATGCTGTCACAAAACCCTTGCCGCCATAATGCCGGAGCATGACTTCCGCCGGGCAAGATATCGGGAAAGTGTTTCTCCGGAAATTACAACTTTCCCCGCCTGTTGCGATGCATGGAGGAGATGGATCCCATTTTTGGTGCGGACAGCAAATCCCGCATGGACCACATCCAGCCCCTCAATATCTGTGGTAATGGCGATCAGATCGCCATTTTTGATTTTATCTGCACATATTGTCAGCTTTGCCTTGGGTATATGATATAGAGTGCGCATGGAACATGCCCTTTCCACGGCCAACAACCGGACGAAACTATCCTCGCGCTTCAATGCCGGATATTTGTTCTTGTTTGACGTCATGAATCTTATTTCTTTGTAAAACGGTTTTCCACCTGTTGCGTGGGTCATGTCCTTGATAAAGCCCTTTTCCCGATTATCGTAGAGCCAGTCGGAAAAATAGTGCAACCGCGA
>Ga0210051_1005282_pt1 | contig 12416 bp, 10 predicted proteins | sample CryGey092014_all_FD_185464 | JGI IMG/M metagenome (GOLD analysis project Ga0210051, IMG submission 185464) | Groundwater microbial communities from aquifer - Crystal Geyser CG23_combo_of_CG06-09_8/20/14_all (SPAdes) (version 2) | ecosystem: Environmental > Aquatic > Deep subsurface > Groundwater...
TCCAAGAAAAGATTGTCCCCATTTTTTAGTAGTAGTTTTGTACATATTTTTGTTTTAGTAAAACAATTATCTACTACTATTTTAACATTTTTAAGGAAAAAAATCGAGGCTATTCTTCAGTGGTTTCTTACTACTCAATTATTTTAGCACCTCTTATTTTTTTGTCAACTATATATAAAAACTGACTTGATTTTTTAGATTCAGGAGAAAAGCGATCACGGCGCTTTTCTCCTGTTTTATCGGGAGGAACTATGGTTAAGTTCTTTCTAAGCTTAAGTGTCTTGTAAACACTCACGCTCCCCAGATTTTTTTGAGAGGGTATCTCTCGTTTTATTTTTCAATCTTCAAAATTTCCGCAAATGATTTTCTTTGATGAGAAGTATCCAAATCTAGAGCCTTCTTTTTTTCGCTATCACTCATTTTTTTCTCCTTTACCTTTAATTTTTTACTTCGATAAAACCCATAATTCGCATTATATAAAGAGTATATTTTTCTATGCATACCCATTCTAATGCGGGATCTTCTGATATAAAGAAAAATAATTCCATCTCATTATCAGAATTTTTCTGTTGGATTATAATCGGAAGAAGAATATATTCCCCCGGTAAAACTTCTACTTTCTCATTTCCCAGATCCTTACTTATCGTTTTCAATATTTTTTTCAAAATTATATTCATACTTCCCCCCCCCATATATGGATTGTTATTGATAGTCTTCTTTTAAGGAACAAAAAACCGGTCTTTTTTATGAGATCGGCTTTGGTATATTTGAAATGATTTTGACTATTTTATGCTTTTTTCATTTCATGCAAACCAAGGCCGGTCTCAAAGACCAGCAAAATAATCACAGACAATATAAATGATATTTTAGTTTGCATGTTTTTCATAAGATTAATTTAGCATACTCATAAAATCTGTCAACTCCAAGGTTGTAGATAAATTCAATTAAGCTTTATTCGTAGATTCGCATGTCATTTGTAGATTCGCATCGCTACTAGTAATCTCGGAGTTTCTTGATGGTTTTATGATCACGAATTTTTTCTAACGCCTTAGCTTCAATCTGCCGGATTCGTTCGCGGGTCACGCCAAACTCCTGTCCAACTTCTTCCAAAGTATGCGTCACGCCATCTTCCAAACCAAAACGGATTTTCAATATTTTTTGTTCGCGCGGAGTGAGATCTTTCAAAATTTCCGCCACATGTTCTTTGAGCATTTTTCTTGAAGCAATCTGGTTAGGCATCACTGTTTCAGTGTCTTCGATAAAATCTCCAAGCACCGAGTCGTCATCAGAATCCCCTACGGAAGTTTCCAGAGAAACTGTTTCTTGAGAAATTTTTTGGATGTGACGAATTTTGTCCACTTCAATTCCCATTTCCACCGCAATTTCTTCTGGAAGCGGTTCGCGCCCAAGATCCTGCACCAGCCTTCGAGTAATTTGGGTATATTTATTAATCGTTTCTACCATATGCACAGGAATTCTAATTGTCCTCGATTGGTCAGCTAGCGCACGCGTCACTGCTTGGCGAATCCACCAAGTGGCATAAGTCGAGAATTTATAGCCCTTACGATAATCAAATTTTTCTACCGCCCGAAAAAGCCCGATGTTCCCCTCTTGAATCAAATCCAAAAGTGAAAGATTATGCGAGCGACCGACATATTTTTTAGCAATACTTACCACTAATCTAAGATTAGCTTCTGTGAGTCTTTGCTTAGCCATTGAATCTTGTTTTTCAATTCTTTTAGCCAGGGATATTTCTTCTTCGGTGCTCAAAAGATCCACTCGACCAATTTCTCGCAAATACATCTGCACCAAATTGGAAGAAGCCTCTTCTATATTCCCTATTTCTGGTGTTGATTTTCTTGTTTTCTTTTTAGAATTTTTTTGTTCATCTAAATCCTCGGAAATTTTGTCCGTTTCCATTCTGATCATTTCATCAGAATTTATCACATGAATATTTTTCTTTTCTAATTTTTCATACAATTCTTCCAATTTTTCAATCTCTCTTTCTGCATCCGGAATAACATGCAAAATTTCATCTTCCGTGATAAAACCTCTTTGTTTTCCGCGATAAACTAACTCGTCGATTTCTCCACGCTTTTTGGAATTCTTTTCTTCCGCTGATGTGGAAATTTTCTTAGGTTTTTTTACTTTCGCTTTTTTTCTAGTATTACTTTTCAATTTTCCTCTAATTTTTCTCGCAATCTTTTTTTTCTTAGCCTTCTTTTTTGGCGCATTCTTAATTTTTTTGCGCATTTTTTTATTTGGCATTCTTTTGTTTTTTTTATTTTTTATTTTTAAACTCTTTTTAGCTTTAGCCATAAAAAAATATTTAAATAATTGAATTACATTTTATTTCTTTTCTTCCAGCTCATGTAGTTCTTTGGTAATCCGGCCGGATTCTTGGCATAAAAAAATCTTGGCTTCCTTGTCGCCCGATTTCTCGGCAATTTTCAAATCATTACTTATACGATCCAGCTCTTCTTTTTTGCTTTCTTTTTTAATTTCACGAAAATAATTTTCAAACTCATCCATTGGATCAGGTAAGTTTATCTCTTCCACATTATTATTAAGATCCAATCGGTATTTTTTTTGAGAAAAAATATTTTGGGCTTTTTGATTTATCTCAATCTTATCCCCTATTTCATTGATAAAAGAAGCGAAATCAAAATTAGTCTTTTCGCCATTTTCCAGCATCAAGTCAAATAGTTCATTTTTAAAATTAAAATTCTCCTCCCTTATTCTTTTGCTAGCTTCTTTCCAAATGGTAGGATAAACTAGCATCAGCCCCATAAGTTCTTGCAATAACATTTCTTTTTTTGCTATTGGCTCTTGTGTTTTCAAATTATCTAGCGTATTTGAAATTAGTTTAGACTTATCTTTAAGACTAATCTTTTTAAGCTCGTCCGTCAATGCTTTCTCTGAAATATCCAAATCTTCTCCGATTTTTTTTATCCAATAATTTTTTTCCACTTCATTTTCCAAAATAGCCACCGTTTCTAATAATTCTTCAGTTATTTTTTTCTTTCCTTCCAAATTATTTTTATCAAATTTTTTGAAAGTTTTTTGAAAAAAATATTCCATCGCTGGCAAAGCTTCCACTACATTTTTTTCAAGTTCTTTTGGATTTTCTTTGGCCATATCAGCCGCATCTTTTCCTTGAAGAAGACTCACAATTTTTACCGCCAAACCATTAGCCAAACATAACTTCACACTTTTTTTAGTGGCATTTTCGCCAGCACTGTCCATATCAAAAAACATTTGAATGTTTTTTGTATATCTTTTTATAATATTAATTTGATCTTCCGTTAAGGCTGTGCCGGAAACCGCCACTACATTTTTTATTCCCACCTGATGCGAAGCAATCACATCCATATTACCTTCCACCAAAAGAACACTACCTTGTTTTTTTATTTCCGCTTTAGCCTTATCCAAACCATACAAAACCCTACTTTTGTGATAACTTTCAGTTTCTGGCGTATTAACATATTTTGCTTGCGATTCATCTCCTCCTGGCGCCACTCTAGCGCTATAACCTAAAACACGCCCAGAAAAATCCGCTATGGGAAAAATTATCCGATCACGAAAACGATCATAGTAATTTGTAATTTGTAATTTGTAATTAGGATTAATTTCCTCCTCTCCCTTTGAGAGAGGATGTCGCGTACTCGCGACAGGAGAGGGACCACTTTTCTGTACCAACAGTCCCGTCTTATTTATCTCTTCAATTTTATACCCTCGTTTTATTAAAAATTCCAAGATATTCCGCCAGCCCTTAGGTGCATAGCCGAGACGAAATTCTTTAATGGTTTCATCTTTCAAACCTCTTTCCCGAAGATAGTTTAAGATTTTTTCTTTTCCTTCTCCTTTCCAAAGCTGGACTTCATAAAATTTAACTGCCAGTTCCAAAATTTCCAATGCCCGATTTTTTTCTTCTTCTTTTTGTGGGCTATAGTTTTGCAGTTTCACTCCAGCTTTTTCCGCCAACACTTTCAAGGCTTCCCGAAATTCCAGCCCTTCCATTTCCATCACAAAACCAAAAATATCCCCTGATTTTTGACAACCGAAGCAATGCCAAAATTGCTTTTCTTCACTCACCATAAAAGATGGGGATTTTTCATTATGAAAAGGACAAAGGGCTCGCCAATTTGCCCCTGCCTTATCCAATTTGATATATTCGCCCAAAACATCAACTATATTGAGCTTGGCTTTTATCTCTTCTATGTCATTTCCCATATAGTGCAATTGTACTATACTACAAGAAAATAGGCAAAAAATTGCAAAAAAAAGAAATCCCCGCTTTGGCCAAAAACCATTGCGAGGATTTATTCAAATAAAAACCTAGGTCACTGAAGAATATTATTTTGAGGTTTATTCTGTTTAACCCGCCTCGACTCGCGGAGACAACTGCTCGTCGACGCGAGGCGGGGGATGTCGTATTTCTCCAAAACTTTGGCTTATCAGCCGTTGATCGGGGGCGAAAGTTTTGGCAAGAAATTCGACATCCGAGTTATAAACCGAAAAAATAATGTTCTTCAGTGTTTTAAAACTACATCATTCCACCATATCCCGGCATACCGTCGTTATGATTATGCACTTCTTTCTTTTCCGGCAAATCAGTCACCACCGCTTCAGTAGTCAAAAGCATAACAGCAATTGAAACTGCATTTTCCAGCGCAGTTCGAGTAACTTTGAGCGGATCAATGATACCTGATTTTATCATATCATCCAAATATTTATCTTGCAGAGCATCATAACCAAAATTAGCTCCCGTAGACAAAATTATTTTATCCAAAACTACATCCGCGCTTTTTTTGCCGGCATTAATTACAATTTGTTTCAATGGCTCGCTAAGTGCTTGAATTAGCGCTTCGTAACCAGCTTGGTATTCATAATTTCCGTTTCTTTGATTTTTCTTTTTCAATTCTTGAGCTGCTTTGGCCAGCGCCACTCCTCCTCCCGCTACAATTCCTTCCTCCACCGCTGCTCGAGTAGCACTAAGAGCGTCTTCCATTTTGTGTTTGATATAAGTCAATTCAGTTTCAGTTGCTGCTCCAACGCGAATAACTGCTACGCCACCAGAAAGTTTGGCGGATCTTTTTTTCAGTTTTTCCTTATCATAATTATTGTCAGAATTTTCTATTTGCATTTTTATCTGAGACACTCTGTTTTCAATTTCTTTTTTCTTGCCTGCCCCGCCGACAATAGTGGTATCCTCTTTGGAAGAAATAACTTTTTGCGCTTTTCCTAACATTGAAATTTCCATTGTCTTAAGTTCCATTCCTTTCTCTTCACTCACCACTTGCCCACCAGTCAAAACCGCAATGTCTTCTAGCAGTGCCTTTTTTCCTTCGCCAAATTCTGGTGCTTTGATTGCCAAAACATTCAACACTCCTCGTAATTTGTTAACTACTAGTGTTGCCAAAGCTTCGCCTTCCACATCTTCAGCGATAATTACTAATTCTTTTTTCCCGCCTTGAGCTAGTTTTTCCAAAATTGGCAAAATGTCAGAAATGGCGGAAATTTTTTTGTCAGTAATGAGGATATAAGGATCTTTCAATTCGGAAATTTGTTCTTCGACATTACTAATCATATACGGAGAAATATAGCCTTTATCAAAATTCATTCCTTTAACAATTTCTTTAGAAAGTCCAAAAGTTTGCGATTCTTCTACTGTGATCACTCCGTCCTTACCCACTTCTTCCATTACCAAAGCAATCATCTCTCCTGTTTCTTGGCTTTCCGCGGAAATAGTTGCCACTTGGGCAATTTCTTCTTTGGAATTTATTTTTTTAGAATTTTTTTTGAGAATCGCAATGATTTCATTTTTAGCTGATTCCATTCCATGGCGAATGCCAATTGGACTAATACCCGTTTCCACAAATTTCAAACCTTGTTCCACCAGCGCTTGAGTAATGACAGTCGAAGTAGTGGTGCCGTCTCCCGCCACATCATTAGTTTTGCTAGCCGCTTCTTTTACCAGTTGTGCTCCGATGTTTTCTAATTTATCTTCTAGTTCAATTTCTTTGGCAATCGACACGCCGTCGTTAGTGATTACTGGTGAACCAAAACCTTTGTCCAAAATAACATTGCGTCCGCGCGGACCAAGCGTCGCTTTCACAGTATTGGCCACCTTATCAATGCCAATTTTAATTTTTTTTCTCGCTTCCACCCCTATTTCAATTTGTTTCGCCATATTTGTCTTCGAGGTAACGAGAAGCTACCCGCCTCGCCTTCGACAAGCCGTCTCCGGCGAGTCGAGGCGAGCAAATATGAGCGTCCCGCACCAATTCTATTAAATAAATTATTGAAAAAATAAAACTAAGCCGTTAGGCGTTTCCGAGCAACAATTTCAAATTTATTACAAGCTACATTTGGAATTGGTGCGGGATAGCCATATCAAAAAATTTATTCCAACACTGCCAAAATATCTTCGTTTTTTAAAATTATATATTTTTTATCTCCCACTTTAATATCCGTTCCGCTATAAGGCCGAAAAATTACAGTCTGGCCTTTTTTGACTTTTATCTCCTTGGCTTCTCCAATTGCAATAATTTTTCCTTCTTGCGGAGTTTCTTTTGTTCCTGTTTCCGGTAGATAAATTCCTTGCTCGGTTTTTTTCTTGACCGCTTGAGATTCAATGAGCACATTTTCTCCCAACGGTTTTATTTTTTCCTTTTCCATATTTTTAAAAAATTAATAATTAGCACTCGCAATACTAGACTGAAACCACTGAAGAATTAAAATTTTTGAGAAATTCTTGTTTGAGAATCCGAATTTTCTCCAAAAATTTCCTTTGGTAGCCTTTGATTGAGGGAAATTTTTGGCAAGGAAATTCAGGGTCCGAGTTTAATTTCGAAAAAATTTTAATTTTTCAGTGACCTAAAACTGCTAATTACATTCTACAAGAAATTCCCAGCTTGTCAAGAATCATAGAATATAACTATTTACCTGTTAACCTTTTTTCGTTCTAATAATTTTCTAAAGCTTTTTCCACTCACCACCTTTTTACCAGTTTTTTGCTCCAATTCCAAACGCGCGTTTTTGGCAATTCGTCCACCTTTTCTGGCTGGAGTTTTGTTTTATTCTAAACCCTTTGCTTCTTCTGTTTCAGCAATTTGGCGAGTAGAAAGTTCCGCTAACGCTGTAAAAATCAATTCCGCATCCGTCATATGGTCGCGCAAATTTTCCGTTTTCAAGTTTTTCAAATTTTTATGTTCTTTAACGGAAAAGTCGCTCCATTCCTGATGAATAATATTAGTAAGAATTGCGTACTCATCTTGCGCCTTAACTTCATTATTTTTCCAATAATCCGTGAGTTTATTTCTAATTTCCTGACCCATCATTCTTTGCTGAATCCATTCTTTGCTTCGTCCCATTTTCTGCCAATAATCTCGACTGCGATTAAGGGCTTTTTCCGGATCAGATATTTCTTCTATTCTTTCATAGCCAACTCTCGCCAACCACAATTTTATCGGTTCAGCTTTTTTACTTGGAACTGATTGAATAATTCTAAATAGCTGTTCAGGGTTTCCAGCTAAAATTTTTCTCTTTTTACCAGTTTCTGTATCCATTTCTACCTGGGGACAATTTGTCCCTATGTATTTTGCAAGTTCAATATCTCGCTTTCTTAATTTTTTTAGATAATCTGTAGAATTAGTACTTTCTGTAAGTATAGAAATAATATCCACCACCGAAAAATACCAAAGTTCTTTTTTCTCATCCCAAACTCTCCTAATATTTTTCCCCTCAAAAATAGCCAGCCCTTTTTCTTTTTTATTTTTCATAATTTTTTTTAAAATTATTTTTTCTTTTTTATTTCTAAAAGCTTTTTCACTTCCCTATCCAACAGCAATGATTGTTTCTAGATTATAGTGATTTGTTTCATAATTCTTTCCATCACTGGCAGTTATTCGAAATTTTCGAATAACTGAACTTTCCACTAATTCACCACTCTTAAAAATTTCTTTGAGATGGTAATTAATAGTATTAACCTCTACTTCAAAAAGCTTGGCTATGAGTTTTTGCGTCAGCCAAATATTTTCATCTGCTACACAAACTTCAATTCCGTCTTCTCCTGCTTGAGAAGTAAAAATTAAAAACTCTACCGTTGAATTATGAATAACCAGTTTCTTATTATTTTTTTTCATATTTTTATTCTAGTGATATTATATCATTATTCTACCACATCCCCCAAAACTGTCAATATTTATTTTTGGGTAAAATAAAACCTGCTAAAAAGCAGGTTTGAAACTGTGCCAATTTCATCGGCGCGCCACCTAAAATTATAAATCCAAATCTGTCCAGTTACCAAACTCACCTTTTTTAAATTTTTCACCGCTATCGGCAAAATAAACCCACCTACCATTGTTCGTTGTGCTACCAGTATTTGCAACTAAACCACCAAATATTTTTTTACCTTTTTTATTTTCACTTTTAATATATTTTTGCAGTCCATCAGATTTTGGTCCAAAATCAGAAAATTGTGTCCCGTGCGGATCAAATAAACCAATTCTTCCATCTTTAAATTTGGCTACAAAATCAACATAAAATGGCGTTTTGTCATCGTCATAAGGCACAGCAAAAAATGTCGCGTCTCTGTCTCCGTTTTTAAACCACCACTCAACCTTTTTTGAATTATCCAAAAATTCTGTAAAAGACTTTTCCAGTTCAGACGATGAAGGGTTTACATAAAAAGGCTTCACTACTGATTTATCCTTTGACTCCTCTGCATAATCACTGCCAAAAGACAAAACTTCTGGGACATTCCAGTTGTCTAATTTTGCAAGTTCTCCTTCCCTTATTTCAGTTTCATTTTTATACTCAATTTGCGCTTTATCTAAAACATTTAAAAAACGCTGTGGATTATCATCACCTAAAACTATTTTTACGATTTCTTCCCACTTTTCTGAATAATCCATTTTCAACTCTTTTTCAAAGAATTTATAAATAGATTCCTTAACTCTGTTTACTGACCTGTCTTCCGGATAAAAAAGACGGAGACTATTTCTCGCAAAATAATCAAACAATTTCTGTAAATCAGCCTCACTCACGGTGATTGATTTGTCACCCACAATTTTTGAACCGGCCAATGTATCAATATCGCTGGCTTTATAATCAGAAATAATCTTAATATCAACTTTTTTTGCTGTTTTATCTATTTTGCTTTTTAGGCCATCTGTTTTCGCTTGAGCTAAAAATATTTCAATAAAGCGCGGAGATAATCTTGTTTTTTCACGATGTCGCTTCGAATAAACTGAAACTAAATTGATCGGCTCGTATTTATCTATTCTTTTGCTGGTTAGAAACGATACATAGCCGGGGGCAACATCTTTGTCAATTACGACATTGGTTATGTTTGTATAGATATAACCATAATTCAAAATTTCTTCGCCATAATAATTACCTCGATCAGGTTCTGGCATTCTCATAATTCTACCCACTGTTTGAATAGAAAAGATCGGGCTATGCCATTCTCTAAACAACGCCATCACTTGGGCTCGCGGGCAATCCCAGCCCAAAGCAATTGCTTGTTTGAAAAGCAAAACCTCTACTTCGCTGTCATTTTTCTCCACATCTTCTTTGTTTATATGCTCACCCGAAAGCCAGATAGCCAACTTGTTATTTCCTTTTTCGGTAGAAATATTAAAATCATCTTTTAGAATCTTTATTACCTTGTCCTTCAACTCGTCTTCTCTTTGTCCTTTTCTGTCGGGCAACTGAATCAAGACTAACGGATTTATATTACTACCTTCTTTTTTGTAGCTTTTGATTAGTTCCGCTCTTTTTTTCAAAGCTTCACCTATAACTGTTTTTTCACTATCTTTGTCAAACTTCTTTTCGCCCAATTCCGTTTTTATTTTTCCTTCTTTAAAAACATTTACAAAATTTTCATTTAAAACCAGCGACTTTTTAATCATCGCTCCTTTTTTGACTTCTTCGATTTGCACACTCACTTCATAATTTCCCTTCATTATAGGTGTTGCTGACACCTCAATTGTTAAACTTGGGGCTATATCCTTGCGAAGCTGAAGCGCGGCCGATTTTTCTTTTTTATCCAGCTGTCCGGCAGAATAATGAGCTTCATCAATAATCAAAATAATTTTTCTACCTTCTTCGCGCGTTCTTTCTAAAACTTTTGATAAATAAAACTCCTGTTCATTTTCTCTAACAATAATTGCTTTCTCTTTATTTACGCTAGACCAATTAAAAAATAGTATTTCGTTTTCATCAATTTTTCTATCGCTTAGATCTTCAAAATATGAGCATTCTAATGTCCGGCTTTTTTCATAATAATTATCTAACTTTTCTTTGCTCTGAATATGGAGCTTCTTTGGCGCTGTCCAAATGAAACTCAATGGCTGTTTTATTTCCTTATCATCGACCAATTGCTTTAGGAATTCCGCCATCATTATTGTTTTGCCAGAGCCAGTAGGAGATTGAAAAACTAATATTTTTCCATGCTCCATACCTAAAAGCTTCTTGGCTTTATCCAATAAATCGGCTATTGCGTCTTCTTGATATATTTTTAGTTGCATAATATTTGATTAATGAGTTATCCACAATGTATCACAGATGTATCACAGATGTATCACAGATGTACTATTGCCCTATATCTACAATAATCTTGGTTGTTTTCCATCTCCTGTGTCTTCGTTGGTCAAATTGGGAGCCAGCACACTTTTAGTAGTTAATATGTATCCCGTTAGTTCATACTTAACATTTGGCCCCAATTGTTTTGTTCTGCTTATTGCATTTATTTTTTCCATGTGTCTAAGCCTTCTGACAACTGTCGCCCTTCCTTTGCGAATCTCTTTTTCAAAATCGGCTGGTGCTCCAAACTTATTCTTAAGCAAGTAGTAGACTATTTTTTTCTCATCACTGTCTAATAATTCTAAAACTTTTTTGTTTAATTCTTTTATATTTTCTAATTCGCTTTTTACGATTTTCTTTTCGATGTTATTTTTCAAAATTACTTTAAATAACACAGCATTTCTATCATCTTGAAATTCCGGTTCAGGTAAATTAAATCTAATCATTTCATCTCTCATTCTATCAACTCCTTCACTGGCATATTTAACATATCCAGAATAAAGCAATCCTTGCATCAAGATTGGATTTCTTGGAAAATTTTCCTTGTAAATATTTTCCACTGTAACTATACCGGGCAAATTTCCGGGGCTTTCAACTTCTATGCGATTATCAAACATTCTAACAAAAATGTTAGCATTTTTTAAACTATACGCCCTATGCACCACAGCGTTCACCACCGCTTCATACCAAGCGAATTCCGGATATTCTAAAACAGTTTTAAATTTGCCATCATCACCCAAAAAACTAAGCTCTCTTATTTGTGCTTTAATCATTTCAGCTAATTGCTCTATTTGTTTATCAATCGGACCTTCAAAATATTTGTCTTTGATAATATTAGAACGAGTTCCTGTTTCAATAATAGTTCCATCATATTTCAAAAATCTTATTTTTGCCCCAGGAATAAATTGATCTGGATGCTCATGGAACAATAAAGCGCCGGCGTAGTTTATTTTTATTGAATCTTGCTCCTTTTGTCCAAATCCTTTCATTAAAATTAAATCTTCGGTGGAAGGTTTGTTTGTTAAACCGTCCCTTTCAACCCATTTCTTTATAAATTCTTCCATTAAATCTTTATTCAGTTGTTCAATTTTTAAGGTGGGTATTAATTCTTTTTCGAAAATAGCCTCTTTCTTGTTATATTCCATCTGTCTGATTTTTTCTGGAGACATTTTGCAAATTTGATCTCCTATTCTCTCATAAGCATCGCCTGAATTTATTTTAACCACTTTGTCAAAAGAAAAGTCAACATAAAAAAGTAACAGTCTATCATCTTCCCCTTTATTATTTATTACGGAAAATTCTTTATAATTTACTCTGGCCATTGGACAAAATGTCCGCTGGGCTTGCAACAATTTATTAATTTTCTCTTGCCCAACAAAATTTATGCCAGTTATTTTTTTATCATTTTCAATACCCACTACCACTAAACCGCCTTCCACGCTACTATTGGCAAAAGCGGAAAACTCTGACGCCAAATCTTTTTCCTGAATAAGAGCGTTTTTCCTCTCAAAATTTTGATTCTCCGCAGTGGATATCAACTTTTTTATATCTGGATTGTTATATAAATTTCTACTCATATTTTTATGTTTAAAAGACAAACTGACGGCTTTTGAGCAAAAAAGCAATAATCGGTTCGAACTCGCCGCCAAATTCATAAATACCGTAAAACAAGCCGAAATTATCGCTTTGCAAGAAAATTCCGAACAGGGTCGGGATTTTCTAAAAAAGATTGGTTCGAACTTCCGTTTGAGCGGGCAGAAATTGTTTTTGGATTTCAAAAATCCCTTCAAAATCCTTGCCGAAGCCGAGCCCCGCCTCTGGCGGGG
>Ga0210051_1005283_pt1 | contig 12415 bp, 10 predicted proteins | sample CryGey092014_all_FD_185464 | JGI IMG/M metagenome (GOLD analysis project Ga0210051, IMG submission 185464) | Groundwater microbial communities from aquifer - Crystal Geyser CG23_combo_of_CG06-09_8/20/14_all (SPAdes) (version 2) | ecosystem: Environmental > Aquatic > Deep subsurface > Groundwater...
CTTTCCAGAACTCTTTCCATTACTTTGCGAAATGCCCTGAATTCATCACTGTCCCTTACAAAACCGCTACGGTCACTGGTAATTGGTAGAAAATCCGCATTGACCTCTCCTGTTATCCTTGCAGCACTCATCCCCCAGTTTTCTATTCCAAAAAAATCCTTTTTAACAGTCACCTGCTTCACTTTGCACTCAATTCCTGCCTCCTTTATATCAGAATGCGAAAGAGGGGTAATAATAATTTCTCCATGCACTACTCCAAAATCTGTTCCTTCTAAAAATGGAATGCGATGCCCCGGGATATATTTTGCAGTAACCTTTTTCCCATTCAGAAAAACAGCAAACTCAGGAACTCTTATAGGCACTGATTCTATAAGACGCTTTTCTATATCTGCAAGATTGAATTTCTTCTTAAGTTTTTTAAGAGTGACTACTGTGCCATCCTGTCTTGCCTGGTCCACAGATTCAACCTGTAAAGGAAGATGCCAGACATCAGGTGTTTTCTCCCACTCTTCTTTATCAAAAATAACCCTGCCCTGGAAATTTCCTTTTTTTGTCCAGACTTCAAAATATGGACAGGCAGATAACACTGCAAATTTACCGATACCAAACTCACCAATTCGCACACGTCCAAACCTCAGAGATTTGCGGTGAATTTTTTTATAAGGAGAACCGATGTTGAAATATTGTTTAAGACCCTCTATATCCATACCAATACCATTATCAGAAATAGTGATCTCTTCATCTTTTATTTCAATATGTGCCTCAGTGGCATCAGCATCATAGGCATTATTTACCAGTTCCCTGATTAGTTCTATGCTTTCTCCATAAAGTCTTTCACCAATTGTAATAAGATGACTCTTGTCTACAGTAACTTCAATATTGTTTTCCATAAATAGCCTCCTTAAAAATTCCTACAAAAATTGCAGAGCAAGCTCTGCCACTACTGTAGTGGGCGAGTTTACTCGACTTTATTGCCCCCCCGCTTGTCTGCGACAAGCAGACGGGGGGGCCTCTACTGTAGTGGGCGAGTTTACTCGCCTTTATTGCCCCCCCGCTTGTCTGCGACAAGCAGACGGGGGGGGCCACTACCTTAGCCTTTAATAACACCGAGGGGTCTCATCTTTGCAACTTTCTTTGAAAGACCAGCATTGTGAATTACATTGACAACATCATTTACATTTTTATAGGCGTCTGGAATTTCTTCCATTAGAGTTTCCATTTCAGCACAGCGAACAATTATCCCCCTGCCTTCAAGTTCTTTAACAATTGACCTTCCACGGCTTACTCTGATTGCCTCGTGCCTGGACATCACCCTTCCTGCACCATGACAATTTTTCACAACTAATGGGAGGAAAGTCTCTGTCAACACTACATAATTGTGACTATCTTCAACTTCAATATTATAAACATCCTTAATCCCCAATTCCTTTACTATTTTAACTCTCTCCATTCTAAGATCGCTATTTATTATCTTTAAGAAATTATTTTTAGCACATTCATCAAACTGATAAAGATATTTTTGAATTTTTACACTGTCCATAAAAGTATTCCTGTCAATCCTGGGGCTAAATGGCCATTTTACATCTTTCATTTCTCCCAAAAGTTGTCTTATTGCAAATAATTTTACACCATATTTTCTTGGGTGCACCTCACCCTTTACTCTTTTAGTTCTTTTGAACACTTCGTTAAACTGTTCTGAAATCTGAAATATAAAACAATTTCCTCGTTGCTTTGAAACATAAGGAAGAATTCTGTTTTTTAAACACGCAACCAATATAGCCTTCCCTATTTCTAAATCCTCGTCACCGGCAAATATATCAATCACTCTATGTTTTGGATTAAAAGTACCGTCACCATCAATAATTCCTGCCAAGAATTGCAGTGCGGTTTCTTTGTCTACATTTAAAACCCACTGGGATAAATTTTTCATCTTTAATAGTAACTCTTCAGCGAGATATTTACTGTTACAGATAAATTCTGTAGCAACTCCCTCTACTAATTTCCCTCTAATAATTCCTCTACTTCTATAAGTGCGTTTTTCTTTTAATTCTAAATTGAATTTTTCCTTAAAACATTTTTGGACAGAATTAATAAATTCTAACTTTGCTTCATCTTTCTTTTGTGTAAACAGTATACTTCCATGTCTTTTATTGCCATAAATTCTCACATATCCATCGCTTGCTAATGCTCCTAATAAATAACCTAATTTAGGATCATGCCTTGTTGCCAAAGGAGGAATATTATCAATCGCGCAAATCATTTCATTTCTGTTCACTATTTCTTTTGCTTCTCTGTATGTCAATCCTAAATTTTCCAGAATTGCAAATTTATGTTCAGGAGTAGCTTTAATTGTACTCATTGCAGATCTGCCTGTCTGAGAAACCAAAAATTGTGCAACCCCAGACATCCTTTTCGTTGCCCTTACTACAGGTTTCCATTCTAATTTTAAATCTTTATTTAGAGAGACAACTAAAAAATCTTCTTGTTTATCATTAAACCTCTCATAAATATTTTTTAAGGAAATTATTCCCTTATTAGTAATTATGTGTGTGTCTCCTGTAAAACATACTGTCCCAAATGTCTGTTCCATTGCAAGTGGAGTGCCTACAAGGACATATGAATTTCTTCCCATATCGCCAGGAATTATTACAGGTTGCCCTGCAGAAATATATTCCTTTGGGATGGCCGGATTATAGGCTTGAAAAGCACGCGTCGCACCTTTTCTATGCACGCAAACTTTAACCTTATTGCCTTCCACATTATGCTCTTCAAATTTAGCAATGTTGTGCGCCACATCATAAACCAATTTCATTCCCAGCAACTTTGCGCTCTTCCCCAGTATCTTTTCAAATGCTTCTCTTGTCCAGTGCATAATACACTGCCGATTCGCCCAGGCATAATTTGCTGCACAAGCCATTGCCTGAAAATAATCCTGGCCTTCCTGAGAATTTATAGGAGCACAGGCAAGTTGTCTGTCAGGAAGGCCAATCTCATATTTTTGAATAGCACGCTGCATCATTCCTAAAGAATCATCGCATACTTGATATCCAAATCCTCTGGAACCAGTATGAATCATTACTGTAATCTGACCCTTTTCCAATCCGAAAATCTTAGCAACATTAGTTTCATAAATTTCCTCAACAACTTGTATCTCAAGGAAGTGATTTCCTGCTCCCAGTGTCCCTAATTGCCTCAATCCACGCTCAATTGCTCTCTGACTGACCCTGGATGGATTTGCGCCAGGCATTGCACCATTTTCTTCTGTAAACTCTAAATCTTCTTTCCATCCATAACCCTTATCCACTGCCCATTTTGCACCTTTTACCATTACTTTTTCTGATTCGTCATGAGTTAAATGTATGCTTCCTTTTGAACCAACACCAGAAGGAATGGTGTAAAAAAGTGCATCTACCAACTGGCGAATTTTATCTTTAATATCGTCATGTTTTAAATCGGTTCTTAAAAGTCTGACGCCACAATTTGAAACAACAAAATTATTTGCAATAAAATTGTGGTCTTTATGTGTTACTGTAAAATCATAAACATAATCATTAAATTCTACCTCTTCAATTTTCTCAATTTTATCCCAGACATAAATACTGTTTTCTAATCCGGCAGTAATCTCTTTTCTGTAGTCTGAATATTTAGGAAAATTGTAAGCAATCCTCGGTTCATCTCTTCCCTCATAAAGTGACCTTTCCAGAAATCTCTTGTTGACAAATTCTGAACTAAGCTCAGAGTAAATTTCTGAAGGACTCTTACCTGACTGATGCATCGTTAGAGCTAATTGAGCTGTGGATGTTCTCTTTTTGATTACTTTATTCTTCATTTTCAAATATTGAATAACCACATTGCTTTCATTTCTTTTCTCTATGTTATATTCAAAATTAACATTTTCATAAAACCTGATTAAGTTTTTGGTGTCGTTACAAACACTTAAACGCAAACGATGTGAAATTTGTCCATCTTTGTTTTCACACTCCTCTCTTTCACCTATCATTTGTATTTTAACTCCAAATTCTAATAAAAGTTTGCCAACTTGCTCAAAAAAATGTCTGGCATCTCCTGAAATCTCTTTCCGCTTGTTCATTGAAACACAGGGAGAATGAAAGCTATATTCATTTGGAATGGATTTGGGAGTGGACATTTCCGCTCCAAAAAATGAAGCAAGGAACAACCGCTTCTGCCATAGTGGTGCATCAAAAATCCATGCTGGAACTCCATATTTCTGATTGACTTTCCTACCAGCAGGAACACCGAGTGAAATCAACAAGGCTGCAAAAGATGTTCCAACTACTTTCATCATATGTTCATTGTGAGTAAATTTATAATGGCCATAATAGGTGTCTATCTTGCAATCTCTAAGACGAGAATATACTCTGGAAGGAGTAAACCCGAGATTCAAAATATCTTTTCTTATATCTTCCAGATCCTCAGGTTTACCATAGAATAATGTCACACCCTTTCTTCTTCCACCTTGAAAATAAACCGTCCCATCGCCAAATACATAACCCATAATTTTTAAAATATACGGAACCTGCCATGAGTCGTATTTAATTGGTAGCAAATTCCTTTTTTTAAAATGAATGATTGTTTGTTCCAATCCATGACCTTGAGAACCTTTCTCAAATTTCAAAAGGATAGCCTTAATTTTTTCTTCACTCAGAATAATTCTTTCAGAAGGCTCTTCGTATGGGACGCCAGTGAAATGCTGAACAGCAACAACATCTTCAACCCTTAATTCACGTAATGGTATCATCCCATCAGGAGTCCAAAAAGGATGGTCTTCAGTTGCTGTTACCTCTCTACCACTTTCAGTGGTTAACTTATAAATTTGATTTTGTGGTTTTATTTTAAGAAATCTTGCGATAGTAGTAATCACTGAAGAAGATTTAGAAAGTTCTGTGGATGCTATATTTATATCCCCCCATTTCTTTTCAAATTCTCTTAATGGAATATGATAACCATGCTCACACATAATTTTTGCATCTCCAAAAAGGCAATTTATATCGTAACCGATCCCGCCCGGGACAATTACTCCTTTTTCTATATCGGTTGCAGCTACACCGCCAATGCAGAAACCGTACCCATAGTGGATATCGGGCATAGCCATAGAATATCTGATGATACCCGGGAGATGGGCAACGTTTCTTACCTGATTTAAACTCTGCTCTTTCTTTATATCTATTAGAAGTTTTTCATCCGCATAGATCAGACCAGGAACGCGCATTCCGCCTTCTTTTGGAAGACGCCAGCGGTAATCATCAATTTTTTCAAGTTTTCCCTTCCATTCCTGTGCCATCTTTTCTCCAGGACTACTGTAGTGGGCGAGTTTACTCGCCTAAAAAAATGTGAACATATTAGAGCGGAAACTCCAGTATCCAATAATTGAAAATCCAGTAGGAATTTTTAAGAATGCGAGGTCAAATCCCCACAGCCCCGTTGAAGTATTTATCAAAAATGTGTCGATGGAAGAAAATATACCCTCCACAATAAACTTTTTTGTCCCCCAGGAAACATTCATATCAAATCCAACAAACAGAGTGTGCGAATCCGAACTCTTGTCTACATCCCAGTTGCGCATCTGGCCTCGATTAAAGTAGTTTGCTCTTTTTATTTCGTTAAAAAAATTGTTTATAAAACTTCCATAAACATAACCAACATGAAATCCGTAATCTCCAATTTTTTTACTTGCCACAATATAATAATCCGTTATCCACTGTGCTCCTTCAAATGCTTCTGCAAGGTCAAAAGACGGACCCATTGAGCGGAACAGCCACCCCCTTAATCCTGCTGCGACAGTAGGAAAGTATTTCTGCTCTTGTTTGCAGAAACCAGGGTCAAAAAAATTCAGTAAATTTGACAATTTCCCAACGGCATATTCTTCCCCATAAAATATGCCAATTCCCTTCAGTAATTGCCCCAGGGTAAATGATATCTTTGTATCTACCCCAAACATAAAAATTCTGTACGGAGTGAAAAAGTTATGTTTATTATTAATATATTCGTAAATTTCTCCAATGTAAAAATTAAACAAAAAATCGCTGTTAAACCCGGTTTCTCCAGGATGCTTTGGACTCACCCTGACATAAGCTGTAGGCATAAGTGAAAGCCCTGGACGGACTAAAGAAAGCACAGATGGAGCCTGAGCAAGAATCGGCGTCTGAGCAGGCACTACCTCCACTGGCGTTTCTGAGGAAGTCCGAATAACCTGTGTCTCTACATATGTCTGGTCTACCGGAGTTTCAAGAACTGTAGAAATAGACGGTGTTTCATATAAAGCAGCTGTCTCCTGTGCTTCTAAAACAGTGAATAGTGAACATAGGACAGCAATCAAGCCTGCAAGTCTTAAACATAGAATATTGGACATAGAACCTGTCTCTTTACACATCAAAAATAACCCTTGTTTTATATATTGATCCTGCTTTTCTTTTAGGAATTTCTTCAATTTTCAGCTGATGATATGTAACCGCCTTAATTTCGGTTTTTAGATGATGTTTCTTTGAATCAAACTTCTCGCCAAATGCTTTGCCGACTAACTTGAACTTCTGTTTAAAATTATTTAACGAAATCTGGACATCAAACTTCCTGAATAATATTTCATCTACGCTCTCTTTAAATAATAATTCATCAAGCCATGAATGAATCAAATCTTCAAGCGTGGATTGTGAAATTTCAATTTTAACTATTTTTTTTTCCCCAATTTTGTCGAGATTCGTAATGATACTGAACATGCCATAGGCAGCGTTGGCAAATAATTCATTTAAATTCCTGCCATACGCCTCGATTCCAACATCTGCCGTATGTTCTATTATCTTGAATTTCTTCATTCGATTATTCGTGGAACCTTGAAATAATTCCTGTCTTTCTCAGGTGCCATTGCCAGAGCTCTTTCCTGGGTCAAGGAAGGCTTAACCTCATCGTCTCTAAAAACATTTTTAAGCGGCACTGCATGAAATGTCGGTTCAATGTTACTTGTATCCAGTGCATTTAATTTATCAATATAGTTGAGTATTTTGTCGAGTTGTCCGGTAAATGATTCTTTCTCTTTTTCAGTAAGCGCCAATCTTGCAAGGTTCGCAATATACTCTACCGTTTTTTTATCTATCTTCATTTGTCCCCCTTTTTATGCCAGCCAGCAACGTACTAAATGATTTGTAGCAACTTCTTTAAGAGGTGGCTCTTCTTGAAGGCAAATTTTCATTCTTTTTTCACAGCGTGGATAGAATCTACACGCCTTTGGCAGGTTAAGAGGTGAACCAATTGTACCGGGGATAACGTAAAGCCTGGGCACCTCCTTTGACTCGCTATGCACCCCTGGAATTGCATTCAATAAACCCTGAGTATAGGGGTGGGTGGGATTTTTAAATAAATCTTCTGTGGATGTGTATTCCATTATCCTTCCTAAATACATAACAATAACACTTTTTGCTATCTCATCAACAATCCCAAGATTGTGTGTAACCAAAATGATGCTCATATTTAATCTTGCCTGCAACCTCTGTAATAATTTTATAATTTGCGTCTGGATTGTTACATCTAGAGCGGTTGTAGGTTCATCTGCGATGAGTAAAGATGGATTGCCGGAAAGTGCCATTGCAATCATTGCGCGTTGCTGCATTCCACCGCTCAGTTGATGAGGATAATAACGATAATACTGTTCGGGAAATGGCAATTCCACTAACTTTAGCAACTCTACCACTCTGTTAAAAACTTGTTCTTTTGTAGCCCCCCCGCTTGTCTGCGACAAGCAGACGGGGGGGCCACTACTGTAGTGGTCGAGTTTACTCGACTTTGTGGCAGAGCAAGCTCTGCCACTACTGTGAACTTCTATTGCCTCTTTAATTTGCTCGCCAATAGTAAAAACAGGATTCAACGAAGTAAAAGGGTCCTGGAAAATCATTGAAATCTCATTGCCCCTTATTTTCCTTGTCTCTTCTTCATCAAGATTCAGGAGATTCCTTCCCTTAAAATAAATTTTTCCCTCAACAATCTTTCCTGGACTTGGCACAAGATTCATAATAGACAGGGCTGTAACACTCTTTCCGCATCCGGATTCTCCAACCAACCCTAATGTCTCGCCCTCATCCAGGGAAAAATCCACTCCATCTACTGCTTTGATTATTCCATCGTCGGTGTAAAAATATGTCCTTAAATTTTCTACTTCCAGTAATTTTTCCATTTTTAACCAATCGTCCTTTTTGCAGAGCAAGCTCTGCCACTACTGTAGTGGGCGAGTTTACTCGACTTTGTGGCAGAGCAATCTGGGCCACTACTGTAGTGGTCGAGTTTACTCGACTTTGTGGCAGAGCAATCTGGGCCACTACTGATCGCCTAATCGTCCAATTGTCTATTTCAGTCTTGGGTCCATTGCATCCCTCAAACCCTCACCTAACAGGTTGTAAGATAAAACAGTAATGAAAATAGCCAGCCCCGGGAATACACTAAGCCACCAGGCACCATGAAGTAAATAATCCTTTCCACTGGTTAAAATATTTCCCCAGGAAGGAGTTGGAGGTTGTACGCCAAGACCTAAAAAACTCAAACCGGATTCTACAAGTATTGCAGAAGCCACGCCCAGAGTTGCTGCGATAAGCACTGGAGCTATAGCATTTGGAAGGATATGTCGAAAAATTATCCTCATATCACTTAAACCCGATGCTCTTGCTGCCTCTACAAATTCCTGCTTTTTCAGTTTTAGAAATTCAGCGCGCACAAGTCGTGCAACGCCGGTCCAGCTAACCAACCCTATCACAGCCATCACATAATTTATATTTGGTTCTAACACAGCAATAACCATCAGGATAAGAAAGAAATCTGGAAAACAGAGCATTATATCAACCAGACGCATAATAAAATTATCAATCCATCCTCCATAATATCCTGAAATAGCCCCGAGCAGGGTCCCAATGAAAATGAAAATTCCAACTGCTACAAAACCCACTTTCAAAGAAATCCTGGAACCCCAGAGAATCCTGGAAAAGACATCTCTACCCAATTCATCAGTGCCAAAAAGATGTCTGGCAGATGGCGGAGCCAATCTTTCTAATAAATTCTGAGCATTGGGCTCGTGAGAAGACAGGATTGGCGTAAGCAAAGATATTATAAAGAAAATAACTACAATTATTGCACCGCCAACTGCTAATTTATTCTTTTTAAATCTACGCCACATATCTCCACATCCTCATCATTTATATCGTACTCTGGGGTCTGCCCATGCATAAAGAATATCTGCAACCAAATTTCCCAGTAAAGTTAAAAAAGCAGCAACAGCGCCAACCCCCATAATCAATGGGTAATCACGCTCCATAATTGCAAGATAGCCAAGCCTTCCCATGCCTGGCCAGGCAAATATTGTCTCAATTATAAAACTTCCGCCGATTAAACCAGGTATAGAAAATCCAACAATTGTAATAACAGGAAGGAGTGCATTGCGAAGGGCATGTTTATAAATCACGACGTTCTCAGACAATCCTTTTGCGCGGGCAGTGCGGATATAGTCCTGACGGATTGCCTCAAGCATTCCTGCACGGGTATATCGAGATAACGAAGCAATCCCGCCAAAAGCAGATACGAACACAGGCATAATTAAATGTTTAGTGTAGTCAATAGTTCTTGCCCAGATTGGGAGGTATTCACTTCCAATGGAACGCATACCTGAAATCGGCAGCCAGTTTAATTTCACTCCGAAGGAAATCATTAAAAGAAGAGCGAGCCAGAAGCTTGGAACCGAAACACCGATAAAAACAAGAATCGTTGTGAATTTGTCAAAAATAGAATATTGTCTGGCAGCAGAAAGCACACCCACAGGTATTGCTATCAGGAAAATCAAAAAAAGGGAGAGTCCTTCAAGAAACAGAGTGGCAGGTAAACGCTCCAGGATTTTTTCCATCACGGGGCGGTCATCTTTAAAAGAAGAACCAAAATCTAACTTGATAAATCTCTTCAACCAGTTCAGATATTGAATATGTAAAGGCTGGTCCAACCCATAGAGTTTAGTCAACCTTTCTCTGGCTTCAAAAGAAACTTTCGGACCAGCCTGGGCAACTATATCTGTGGGACTACCCGGAGCAAGGTGAATGACAATAAATGTAATAATAGTTATCCCAAATAATACAGGTATCATCATAAATAGACGTCGAGCAATATAATTCCACATAATCATCTCTTTGAAATCGGCACATCAAAAACATAGGCATAATGCACTATTTCAGGTTTTGCAATGGCGTATAAGGTTTTGCGGATAAACGCAGTTGCCGAAGGCAATTGATGTAATATTTTATTTATCACCCTTTTGCCTCACTATTTCATTGAGGTCATGCAATAATTTCCCATCTTCCGTTTGCCAATATTTGGGCCCTGCTACGCCGTGTTCATCATGTTTAAACCCAAGTTTTCTATCTATAATCGCAGCTATTTCCGAAATTGAGTAAAAATTCCCATCGCCTTTGTATTTTAATTTGTTTTGATTTGTCACTATTTCGGCTTGCTCGTCCTTAAATACTCTACTGTGGAAAAAAAATAAGGCCTGACCATTCCTAACCAATCCCGCATCTGCTAATTCTTGTAAAGTGACTTTCCTAGATTTTCTCGCATATTCTGGGGATGAACCGACTTGTGGTATCCCATCAGAGGGGGTTGAGGTAGAAATTCTATGAAAGTCAAGAGATAAGCCAATGGCATTCCAAATCTCTGATATTTTAATTTTCACTTCTTCCTCCAGACTTTTCTTTTCTTTTTTCAATTGTTCGATTTCTTCTTCCTTTGTTTCTATGTCGCTATCGATGCCTTCGACTTTATTATCGTATTCCTGTTTAAAGCGTTCTTCATTTGACATAGCATCTTTTATTTCTCGCTCTCGCTCATCTATTTTCTTAAGTACATTTCTATTCTGCAAATTATCGTTGTGTAAAAGGCTTGAAAGTGTCATCCAAACTGATTCTTTGTTGAGGTCTTGCCTTTTGATTGAATACAATAATGACCTTTCAAATGCAACCCCTCGGAGTTGACTATAGATTCTAATTTCGTTGCCATTTGCTATTACTGTAAGTAACGCATTCTCATCAAAAGTGTAATTTTTTATCTGCTCAACATAGTCATTTAGGTTTTCATTATAATTTTTTGTGTCAATGATCACCTTGCAATCAGGAGGTACATTCTTAATGTAAATGTCTATTTTACCTCCGCTTCGTGCGCGGTATTCAAACTCTAAGTTTTCTCTTTTGTGACCTAACAATTCAAGTATTGGTACAACGACCTTCTGTTTTACGTTTTCTTCAGTAGGTCCTATGTCGCTCTCTTTTAATTTAGCAATTCTTTCTATTGCTTGTTTTATTTCTATCATGGTCCTCCTCCATTTTTAGCGTGCGAGGAAATTTCATCTTATTTCTGAATTTTTTATCTTTGTCCTTACAAAATTAAGGAAATATCTGATTGCCTCATCAGGTCTTTTAGGAATTTCACTTGTTTCAACTCTATCTTCAAAACCATTGTGAAAATGTTTTGGAAAAGTAGAAACTCTTAACCATTTTTTATGAGGAGCGTTATTATGGCGATAAATCATTCCATCAATATTCTTTCTATCCCAGTGATAAGCATATCTATCATAATTGGTTAGAGAATACCAAATGTCAATGAAAGTACTATCTCTTAGAAATATTCTCATTCGATTTAAACCAGAAATAGTATCTTCTATAATATCAGAAAATTCTATTTCAGATATTTGTGCTAATTTGTCAATGTCAATAACGTTCATTTATAACTCTCCAAAATTTTAAGAATCTGTCTTCGCTTATATTCCAGATGGTCAAGTCTAAAGTAATCTTCCCAGGAATCCCTCTCTTCCAACTTACCCTTTCTGTATTTTCCATCAATCTCGGAAGATTTGCTTACTTTATATTTGCCACAGAGACGAAATATTTCTGCTTGAACTTTCCGTAGTTCTTTTTTCAAAAAAGTCTCCACTGCTTCTGAAAGAAAAACACCGGGAGAAATCTCCATTTCCCTTGCAATTTTAGCAATTTCTCTCATTGCAATAGTAGTCATTTTAAACTCACCTCCTCATTTTCCTTCATAATTTCATATTTGAAGGAGTTGTTGGATGTTGAGGTCTGACCCCATCAGCCTTTTGGCGGACCGATTATCTCGCGCAGGATTATTGCCTGCCTGAGGTCCTTTGGAATCTGAAATTCTTCTAACTTCTGTGCAGGTTCGACTGGCAATATCGTCTCAACCTCAGCTACCGGCTCAGGTATCTTGCTCTCCTGCTGAACAGGAACTGAAATCTGCGGCTGGGGTTCTACAACCTCAACTTCTTCCTGCTCTTCAGGAATTCTTTCTTCCTCGGGATGCTCCCCTGTAAACATAGTCTCAAACAAACGTTTGAGTTCGTCTTCCTTTTCTCTTTTCTCAGGAG
>Ga0210051_1005286_pt1 | contig 12412 bp, 14 predicted proteins | sample CryGey092014_all_FD_185464 | JGI IMG/M metagenome (GOLD analysis project Ga0210051, IMG submission 185464) | Groundwater microbial communities from aquifer - Crystal Geyser CG23_combo_of_CG06-09_8/20/14_all (SPAdes) (version 2) | ecosystem: Environmental > Aquatic > Deep subsurface > Groundwater...
GCTTTTGATTCAGTGGCAAAAGACCTCGAGTTGGCGAATCTTTGTTCGCCGTTCGGCTTGCAGTTAAAGCTGGCGTTTTTGCCGGTGCCGAAATTCAGCGAAAGAATTAATTGCAGTTTGGACCAGTTTGTGAAAAATATTCAGAATTTTTATGTTGATTTTTCAGTGGGCGGTTGGGAGGGATATATGTTGAGTTGGGAAATGCAAAATAATTTTGTTGGGAATTTATTAATTGGAGGTGATGAAGCGATAAAACAAATTAGTGAACAAACTAAAGCAGCAGAAAGCAAAGCAATCGCCAATAAGGGATTTTTAGGGGTGTCAAGATGTCAGGCGTCAAAAGAAGAAATAGGGGAACAGAATAAAAATTTAACAGAAAAACAAAAAGCAGCTGGATTTGGCAGTACAACTGGTGGAGGAGTTAGTTGGGATGATATGGCTGCAACTGACGGTGCTTGGAAATGTGGTGGTCCATCAGGCAATGTTGATAAAGATAAAGCTCGTAATCAATGTTTGGAAGATTGGAAAAAAGACCCAGGAGAAAGAGGTGGCATAAAAGCAAGAGGAAAATTTGAGGCAGATGTGAAAAAATTGGGTTATCAAGCAGATTCAACAGGAGCGTATTGTAAGCCAGAAAATATGAAAGATGTTACTCCGGGAGATCTTGTTGGAGAATCACTTGCCAATGCAATTGGTTCCGACTCCAAATGGGCTGCCAACATTCAACGTTGGACATCGGCTTTGGTGAACGCGGTCATCAATCGTTTAATAGAAAAAGGTTTAACAGCAATGGCGAGTTCGGATACAGCCACTCCTTCACGATATTATCCGCCGGAATATCAATTAATGGCGAATCAGCAAAAATTGCAAGACGACCTTATTTTAATAAATCAAATTGAGCCGATGCAAAATGAATGGAACACTCTTTTGACGCAAAAAGGCAATTCGCTTGTTTACGCGCGGGAAATTTTAACGACTTTGCAGCAACTTCAGGCAAATAATTGCACTTCAACCAACGGTCAGTTAGTTACTACGGCAGATATAGATAACGCGTCTTCAACAATTGATAATCTGCAATTAGAAGTGGCGTTTTTGCAGTCAAATCTTGACGCGGCGCAGTCGGTGATTGACCAGATAAATTCGGCGCAAACCGATACGGAAAAAACGGCGGCGAGCTTCGCGCTTAACAATTTTATGAATACTTATAATACAATCGCTTTTCAAACTCAAATTGCCAGCGGTTCGGAACGTGATGCCGCTAAACAGCAATCAGCGGACTTGTTAAAGCAATTAGAAGGCGAGGATGTTCTTGACCCCGTTACCAATCAATTGGTTAATAACGGCTTGCGGACAAGGTTGTCGCAATGCCGAGCGCCGGTAATACCGTAAAATCCCTCACCCTTTTATGTTTATAAAAAATAAAAAAATATTTATTACATTATTAATGGCATTGGTGGTTTATTGTTTGATACCGTTTCAAGCGGAAGCGGCGGGTAGTACTATTAGTAGTACTATTATTGGTACCACTGCCGCTGGTGTAACTACAGGCGCGGTAATTGGTGGCCCGTGGGGCGCTGTAATTGGTGGAGGAATTGGTTTTGTAGGGGGGTTGCTTGGGGATAAGGTTATTAGCGCTATAACAACAGGAGCTATTTATTTTATTGGCATGGGATTAGCGTATGCAATAGGTTATATTGCTGCTGGTGTTATTTTTCTTGCCAGTTGGTTAGTAGATTTTGCTTTACAAATTAATCTTAGTTTATTGAGTAGCGAAGTTATTAAAACCGGCTGGGGAATAATTTTAGATTTCACTAATTTAGGTTTTATTTTGGGAATTATTATAATTGCTTTTGCCACAATTTTTCATTTAGAAAGTTACGCGCTTAAACAAACCCTTACTAAATTAATTGTTGCCGCGCTTTTGGTGAATTTCAGTTTGGTGATTGCCGGAGCGTTTATTGATGTGTCGCATATCATAGCTAAAGATTTTAACAAAAGAATAAACGAAAATGGCGTTAAAAGTATTTCAACTAAGATTATGGACATATTAAATGTGCAATATCTTTTATCAGGAGATAATCAGTTTATGGAAGGTTTAAAAAAAGGAGAAACACCAAAACTAACATCAACATCAACTCCGCGATGATTGCTATCGCCTAAATAATAATTTTAAAAACCATGTTTTATTTTAAAAAAAATAAATTCGTAATTTTATTAGTTTTTATTTTAGTTTTTAATTTTATTGTTTTTAATTTTGTTGAAGCCGCTGATAGCGGCCCGGATCCTTTAACCGCCGCTTTAAAAGTTATTGCTACCTTACTCTTTGGGGCTGTTTTTACTTTTTTGGCGGCATTAACATTATTGGCAATATCAATAATGCTGTTAATTCGTTATGTTTATTTGACAATTCTTTTAATTTTATCGCCGATTGTCTGGCTTTTATGGATTTTTCCGGCCACTCAGCAACATTGGAAAAAATGGTGGAGTGAATTTTTGCGTTGGACTTTTTTCGCGCCAATTATGCTCTTTTTTGTTTTTTTAACACTTGCTGTAATAAATCAATATCCTGAAATGTTATTGCAAAGCGCTAAGGGTATACCAGCTAACAATGTGGGCAATGTTTCTGTTGAACGACAACCATTTGCTATAGACATGGCATTTATCGGTCAATTAGTCGCAATTTTGGGTTTATTGATGGGCGGCTTGATAGCTGCTAATTCAATGGGCATTGCTGGCGCAAATATAGCAATGAATTTAGCAAAAAGAGCTGGTAAAGGCGTCGGCGCGTGGGCGGGGAGGAAGGGGTTAGGAGAATATAGTCGATTGGCAGGAGCGGCGAAGTGGGGAGATAAATCAGCGGAAGCATCCGAGATAGCTACTAACTCCAGTGGAATTAAAAAACTTTATTATGGATTTAAGGCTCGCACCTATGCCAATCTATCTGCTCCAGTGGAAAGAGAACCTGAAAGATATAAAAGTGAAGTGTCAAAATTAACAATGAATCAAGCAAAGGCTAAAATGTCATCGAGCGGTATGATGTTTGCCGGAGAAAAAGTAGCATTATCCGAGCATATCGGAAATAATTTTTCTAAAATGAGGATGTCGGGAGCAACAACGACAAAAAGGGAAAAATTAGAGGAAGAAATGGAGGATGTGTATGAGTCAAAAGTAAGTAAAGATAGTGAGGGTAATTTAATAACCGAAAAAATAAAAACTGGTCAAAGACCGACTGGTAAAAAGATAGGAACTGGCGAATATGAAGATTATAATAATAACAATGAGTTAAGAAGAGATTGGTTAGGGAAGGCTCTTGGGAACAATTCGGTGGAGAATGCTTATAAAAGAAGCAACATGGACTATAACAATCTTCTATTAAAAACAAGGGGTGAATCAAAAGAAATGATCGACGCTGAAAATGAATATAAATTAGCCGCTGATGGATCATCTGGGAAAGCAATAGCTCTTGATAAATTTGAAAAAGCGGCGAATAAACTTTATGGAAGGCTTAAAAAATCTGATTCCGCCATTACTGGAAAAGGTCTTGCAGGATTTTATGATAAACCAATATCGTTTAGAGACAGTGATGAAGCATCATTGGCTCACAAGATTGCGGTAGCTATTAGCAAAAATATTCCTCTTATTCCTTCGATGTCGTCTAATATGGGATATAAAGCGGCAAAAAATTTCAGAATTGATCTTGAAGGGGCGGATAAAAGTCTTAAAAATACACTTAATACTATTTCTAAAAATATGGAAATATTTGAATCAATGTCTTCGGCCATGCCTACATCTGCCAAGCCCGCTTCATCAAAATAATAAAATTTATGTTTCAAATTACTGAACAACAAATTGAAAATAGGTGGAATATTTTACCAATGCATTTATTGGCAATTTTATGTTCTTTTGATATTGGTAAAATTATTTCGGAAATTTGTAAGAAAGAACATGTGATGGGCGAAAAAAGTGATAAAATTTCCGGACTTATTGGTTTTGTTATAATGGGCTTTATTTATCCGGAAGATTTAGCGAAAGAAATTAAAGAAACGACAAATATTCATTCTGACATCGCCGATTTGATTGTTAAAGAAATTGACCGGAAAATATTTAGTCCGATTAGAAGTGAAATAGACAAAGCATACGCGTTACCATTGGAATCCGAAGCGTCCGACGAAGAAACGCAGGTGCCGGAAATTGAAGAAAATATTATGACGGATATTCGACGTGAAATCGGAGGCGTTAAAATTACCAAAGAAGTTAGATACGCTCAGCCGGCAGAAGTGGAACCGATGAGAATTGTCGGCGTTGGAGAAGAAGAAAAATTGGTTATTCCGTCGGGAACGGAAGAAGAAAGTTTAAAAGTTCAAAAGCTTGAAAGTTTAGAAGGGTCCGCCGTCGCTGAAGCTATGGCGGATAAACCCGTTGTTTTACACGAGGAAGAAGAATTGCAATCAGTGCTAGGAGAAACAAAAAAGAAATCACTTGGAGAATTATTTGGATTTTTAAACGGCAAAGAGAAGCCAGTTGGTAAAGAATTAGCATCGGCGGGTAGTGTGGATATTGGAGCCGAGGGAGTAAAAAATGAGAAAGATGAAAAAATAAAAGAGCCGGAAGAGCGGGTAGTGCATTATGATACGGGGCTTACGACGCCGCTTAATGAGACACAGATTGATACGGACTTAACACAGACTAATACAGAAATTGAAAAAATTGAAAAAACCGAATCAAAACCGAGATTATTTTTTAGAAATATAATTCAGGCGATCAAGCCGACTATTAAAATTGTTGATTTTACCGAAGTAGAAGAAGAAAAAAAAGATATTCCAGAACAAAAAGAATTTCTTGCTACTATTGATAGTAGCAAGGAAAATTTAGAGGAGCCGAAAATGATTTCAGAAGAAATAAAAGAAATTAAAGAAACTAAGGAGATTGAAGAAACTAAGGAAATTGAAGAAATTAAGAAAATAGAAGAAATTAAAGAAGAAAAACCGGAAAAGAAAAGTGGATTTTTCGGGAGAATATTCGGGTTAGGGAAAAATAAAGAAGAAAATAAAATAGTTGCGGAAGCGCAGATTGAGCCGGATTTGACACAGATTAATACAAAACAAAATGAATCTGAAATGCCGAAAATAATTGCAGAAGAAATAAGGGAAGAAAAGAAAGAGAAAGCAATAGTATTAGAAACAGCGGTGGCAGAAAATAAAGAAAAGAAAAAATTATCCGAAAGATTAATTAGGTTGTTTAAGAAATAGTATTGATGTGAATATACGAATTATACCAATGATACTAATGTAAATGTATTCGTATTATTAGTATATTCACATCGATATATTTTAAATTCGTATTATTAGTATATTCGCATCGATACTATGCAGTTCCAAATTCCTCAATTCATAGACGTTGAAAATAAAATCGTCGGGCCGTTGACGATGAAGCAGTTTTTGTATTTGGCGGCCGCCGGCGGCGTAAGTTTTATGACTTTTTTTCTTTTTCAAACTTGGCTTTGGTTTATGACGACTGCCGTGTTAGCGGCGATTGCCGCGGCATTGGCGTTTATTAAATATAATGGCCAACCATTGCCGAAAATTATTTTTTACGCCTTTGGTTTTTTTTGGAAACCGAAACTTTATATTTGGAAAAGAGAAGCCGAAGAAAGAATTTTAGAAATTCCCGGGATGCCGGCAATGCCGCGGAAAAGCGTTAAAGAATATTTTAGTCAAATGCCGAGCGTGAAAAAACTTTGGACAAATTTAATGACAACCAAAGAGCCGATTGCTAAAAGAGAAAAAGGGATGCCTTTTTTAAGAGGTCAAGCAAAAGACAAATTTTCGGTAATCAGAAAAATAACCGGCGAAAAAGAAGTTGCCCGTCGAGTCGATTACAGGTAAAATATATCTATGGCAAAAGAACAAAGCATTGCGACTCAGCAATTTGTTGATATCGTGGAAATTAAAAACGGAATAGTTATTTTAAAAAACGGCGGAATGCGCCGCGTTTTAATGGTTTCCGGAATAAATTTTGACCTTAAATCCGAAGAAGAGCAGGGTATTGTCCTTTACGCTTTCCAGAATTTTTTAAATATGCTTGATTTTTCAATGCAATTTGTCATTCATTCCCGCAAAATGAACATTGACGCTTATTTGGAAAATCTCAAAAAAAGGGAAGAGCAGGAAGAAAACGAACTTTTAAGAAATCAAATTTCAGAATATTCGGAATTTATCAAATCGTTTGTTGAGCAAAATGCGGTGATGGCGAAAACTTTTTTTGCGGTCGTGCCTTACGACCCGATTCAAATTACGGGAGTTGCGACGGATTTACTTTCTGGTTTGAAATTTTGGGAAAAGAAAAAAGAGAAAAATAAAAAAGATGAAGATGGAGAACAAAAAGCAATCCAATTAAATCAAAGAACCGAACAGGTGATAGATGGACTGAATCAAATCGGGCTTCGGGCAGTCACTTTAAATAATGAAGAGTTGATAGAATTGTTTTATAATTATTATAATCCGGCGAAGATAGAGAGAAAGGAATTAAAAATCGCCAAGGAATAGTATCGATGCGAATATACGAATTATACTAATGATACAAATAGCCGAAAAGAAAAATAAAATTATATATCCAGAATTATCTTATTTAATAGTGGGTATTTGTTTTGATATTCATAATACAAAAGGAAGATTTTTAAGAGAAAAACAATATTGCGATTTAATTGAAAAAAAGTTAAAAGAATTAAAAATTTCTTATAAAAGAGAATTTAAGATAGGTGATAGCGGCAACATAATCGATTTTTTAATAGATGATAAAATCATTCTTGAAATCAAAGCTAAACGACTTTTAGAGAAAGAAGATTTTTATCAAATGCAGCGTTATTTACAAGCAACAAATTTAAAACTTGGACTTTTGATAAATTTTAGAAATCGTTATTTAAAACCAACAAGAATTATTAAAATAGACACTAATGCTAAAAATAAATTCGTATAATTCGTATCATTAGTATATTCGCATCGATACTCATTTATGAACATAAAAATCCCACAATCATATACGCCGTCAGAGAAAGATATTAAAAACGTCATTGCGCCGGCGGCGATTGAAAATGCTCCGGCGTATCTTAGACTTGGCGACAAATTCGTGAAAACGATATTTCTTTTCACTTATCCGCGTTATTTATCGTCCGGCTGGTTCAATCAAATTGTCAATCTTCCGGAATTGATGGATATTTCCATTTTCGCCCATCCGGTTAATACTGTTGCGGCGATGAAAAGCTTGCGCAAAAAAACTTCACAAATTGAAGCTCAACTTATGGAGCGGGAAGAAAAAGGGCTGGTGAGAGACCCGATGCTGGAAACCGCTTTTCAAGATATTGAAACATTACGCGATACTCTTCAGCAGGGGAGGGAAAAAATGTTTAATGTCGGAATTTATATCACTTTACAGACGGATTCTTTGGATGAGCTTTTTAAAATTGAAGAAAAAATTAACGCTCTTTTTGAAAGCCAATTGATTTACGCCAAGCCGGCAGTTTTTCAGCAAATTGAAGGATTTTCTTCGGTTTTGCCGTTAGGATTGGACAAACTCACGACCTGGACATTGCTTAATTCCGGACCGGCTTCTTCGATTTTTCCGTTTGTTTCAACCAACCTTACATCTGACGAAGGAATTTTATACGGCATTAATCGCCATAACAACACTTTGATTATTTTTGACCGGTTCTCTTTGGAAAACGCTAATTCGGTTGTGTTCGCGAAAGCCGGCGCCGGAAAATCTTTTGCCGTTAAACTTGAAATTCTGCGTTCTTTGGCAATGGGCACGGATGTTTTGATAATTGACCCGGAAAATGAATATGAACGGCTTGCTAATACCGTTGCCGGAAGTTTTTTCAAAATTTCTTTGACTTCTGAAAGCACGATTAATCCTTTTGAGATTCCTATTATTCCCAAAGGCGAAGAGCCGGGAGATGTTTTTAAATCCCATATTTTAAACTTGGTTGGCTTGTTAAAATTAATGCTCGGTAAAGTTTCTCCCGAGGAAGATGCTATTATAGATCGGGCATTGACGGAAACATACGCTTCGCGCGGCATTACGGCGGAAACGAAGGATTTTACCGGAATTCAGCCGCCGCTTTTGGAAGATTTGGAAACGATTTTAAGAAATATGGAAGGTGGACGAGGAATGGCGGACCGGCTTTATAAATTCACCAAAGGCACATACGCCGGATTTACCAATCGGCCGACCAATGTTGATATTAAAAATCGGTTGATTGTTTTTTCGGTGCGCGACCTTGAAGAAGAATTGCGACCAATTGCCATTTACATTGTGCTTAATTTCGTTTGGAATTTAATAAGGGCGGAATTCAAAAAGCGGATTATGGTTATTGACGAGGCATGGTGGCTGATGAAATATCCGGACAGCGCGTCTTTCCTTTTCGGTTTAGTAAAACGTTGCCGCAAATATTTTTTGGGCGTAACAACTATTACCCAAAACGTGGAAGATTTTTTGGACTCGCCTTACGGTCGTCCGATTATCACTAACTCTTCAATTCAGCTTTTATTGAAACAAGCGCCGTCGTCAATGGATGTTTTGCAAAAAACTTTCGCTTTGTCGGACGCGGAAAGAAATTTGCTCGTGGAAGCCAATGTCGGCGAAGGGTTGTTTTTTGCCGGTTTGAATCACGTGGCAATCGCGGTTTTGGCGTCGTATTTTGAAAATAAAATAATCACCACAAAGCCGGAAGAATTATTGGAAATGGAAGAATAATAGTATCGATGCGAATATACGAATTTACTAATGATACGAATAAAAATTCATTTGTATAATTCGTATTTATTAGTATATTGGCATCGATACTCATTTATGAATTTATGGATGATAAAAAAATTTCATTGCCGGAAATAATTATGTTGAATTTATACGTTGTTCCGCTTGATTTAATCGGTTTATTATTGATATTTGTCGGTTTGGATGATTTTGGAATTATAGATATTTTAACCTTTCCAGTTACGCAATTTTATTTTAGAATGAAAGGAGCGAAAGCTAGCGCTGATTTGGTTGCCAGTATGGTTGAATTAATTCCGTATGTTGGCGCGTTGCCGATTAAAAGTGTTGGAATGAATATTACGATTTATTTAACTAATAATCCGCCGAAAATAATGGAAAAATTGCCGGTTGCAAAATTAGCTGGAATAAAAAAATGAAAAATAAAAATTTAAAATTAAAAATTTCCATATTTCTACTTTCTACTTTCTACTTTCTATTTTCTATTTTCTTGACTAGCGCGCAAATCGCTTCACAGCCGCAATTTGTGGCGACTTGGCGATCCCATAATTACGCGCCTTCGTGGTACGCGGGCAAAATTATGGCGACTAGAGGAAGTTGGGTGGATGTTTCTTTTGATTTAATTAATAACGGTAAAGTCGTTGATTTATCAAAAAATAAAGTCCGTTGGTATGTGAACGACGATTTGCGGAGAAATGAAGACGACGGCTTGGGAATAAGAAATTTTTATTTTGGCGTGGATGAATTCGCGAGGGATGATATTGAAGTGCGGATTGTGATTGTTGATTACGCGGAAAATGAAATTGGTAAAATGATTATAATTCCTTTAGTAAGTCCGGAGGCTGTGGTTGATGCGCCGTATTCCAATCGCCAATTGCCGAACGGAACTAATTTTTTCAAAGTGTATCCGTTTTTCTTTAATGTCAACGATTTAAGCAAATTGTCGTTTAATTGGATTGTGGGCGGTCATTTAGCTGAAAGCAACGCCATAGACACCAGTATTCTTAAATTAAATATTGATAAATTGGCGCCATCCGGATTTGGGATTGATATTCAGGCGACGATAAATAATTTGACGAATGAAATGGAATTCGCAAGCAGCCGCGTTAAAATGGAAGTGAGGTAGTTGTTAAAATCTAGAAAATAGAATCTAGAATCTAGAAAATAGAAATGAACACCAAATCATTTAGAGATTTGATTGTATGGCAAAAGTCGAAGGATTTGGCAGTTTTGATTTATAAACTTACCGAAAATTACCTTCGAGAAGAAATATATGGAATGACGAGTCAAATGCGTCGCGCGGTTATTTCTATTTCTTCTAACATTGCCGAAAGTTACCATCGATTTCATAAGAAGGAAAAAAATCAGTTTTTGGCGATTGCTTTTGGGTCAGGCGCCGAGTTGGAAAGTCAGCTTGAAATATCAAAAAAATTGTTTTCTGATTTGAATTACCGTGAAAGTGAGGTATTATTAATGGAAGTTATGAGGATACTTAATAGTTTTCTCAAAAACCGCTAATTCTATTTTATAGAATTCTATTTTCTAGTTTCTATTTTCTAGCTTCTAGCTTTTAAATTATGATTAAATTTTTTAAATATTTTTTTGCGGTTTTTATGATTTTGTTTTTGATTTTGCCAGTTCTGGCGTTAGCAGATGAAAAATCATCACCGCAATCCACTCAACAAGCCGATATTTCTTGTGACCAACAATATCCCTGGTGTAAAGATAAATCCGGCGATATTGCCGGCTTAGTAAAAAATTTTTACAACTACGCTTTAGCCGCGGTCGGAGTAGCGGCTCTGGGAGCCATAATTTTCGGAGGCGTTAAATACACAGTTTCCGCGGGTAATCCATCCGGTCAAGCCGATGCTATTTCCTGGATTACGGGCGCGGTCTGGGGCTTGGTCTTACTTTTGGGAGCAAATCTACTTTTAAGGACAATAAATCCGAAGCTGGTGAATTTGGAGATGACAAAATTGGAGGGGGTGAAAGTTGAGCAGAAGACAACACAACCAAATCAAAGACCGGGAGAAGCTTTTAAAGATACAAAAACAGTTGAACGCAATGATGTTGTAATAAAAGTAAAATTGGCTGGGAAAGATAAGGATATTACAAGCCAAGCAAAAAACTTTACTTTAAAAAATAACGCAAGTATAGATGGAACCAAAAAAGAAACACTAGCCGAAGTGGCTTACTTAAAAAATGAGGGCGCATCAACTGGCAAGTTTAATCCAAATTTGGTTATTATTACATCTGGTACAGATGGTCAACACGAAGCGGGTAAGAATAGTCATGCAAGTGGCAATAAAGTTGATTTGCGCGCAAATCAACAAATGAGCAATTATATTGAAAGTGTGCCATCTGGATGGAAAAAATTAAATAAAGGTGATAATAAAGGTGATAATAAAGGTGATATGGGGGGTAAATGTTTTGAAAACGAATGTTATTTGTCGCCAAGGGGGGCTATATATAATAAAGAAAAAGATCATTGGGATATTTTAGTAAAATAAAAAATAGTCAAGAAAAAAATATTCATCATAATCGGCGTTGCGTTGGGAATTATCGCCATAGGAATCATTCTTTAATTACATTGATTTTACCTTTTTAATATGATATATTATTAAATTATTAAATATGAATACCATTACTATTTCTAAAAAAGAATATCAAGACATTACCTGTCGCCAAGCTTTTTTTGAGGAAGAGTTAAATTTTTTAAAAAAAATTGTCTTAGAAACAGAGGAAAATTTTATTCAACCTGCGGTATTGCGTCGTTGGGAACGAATTAGTTCTGCCGTTGATTGTGGGAAAGGACAATCCTTTGTTTCTGTAAAAGATATGAAGCGATGGTTAAAAAAGCTTTAAATTCATTTTAATTATGAGAGAAGGTTTACATCGCGATATTTTAAAAATTATTTATTCGCCGCAGATTGAAGACACACTTCGGCAATTTAAAAGAGGAAACCAAAATTTTTTTAATAGAACAGAAAAACAAATACTTAAAATTCTCAAAGAGCCGAATATTGGCAAACCCCTCCGCTACACTTTAAAGAATCGTCGACGTATTCATATCGGTTCTTATGTTTTGGTTTATGAATTTCATCAAGGCGAATTGCGTTTTTTAGACATTGATCATCACGATAGAATTTATAAGAAATTCAAGTAATTTTTTTAAATTAAATAATAAAAGTAATTAGGCAAAACAGTAATTGTGGTAAATTAGAAAAATGATAAAACAAAAAAAAACAATCCGTTTTATTCGCCAATGGGCGGAGGCGGACAATACAGGAAATACAGGATGAGATTTTTAGAAAAATGTCCGTTGATAAAAAATTAAGACTGGCCTTTGATTTAAATCATTTAATAAAAAGAATTGCAGAGGATAGCATTAAAGAACAATATCCGAAAGCCGATAATACTTTTATTAATAATAAATTGCGCGAAAGGATTAAATAAAAAATGACAAAGAAAAAAATATTCATCATCATCAGTATCGCATTGGGGATTGTCGCCATAGGAATCAACATCTAATTATATTGATTTTTGTCTTTTAAATATGGTATATTTTAGATATGAATACTCTAATTTTAGAAAAAAAAATTCAAAAAATTGCGGAAAAAACGGCGCAAAAAGTTGTTTTAAA
>Ga0210051_1005291_pt1 | contig 12403 bp, 13 predicted proteins | sample CryGey092014_all_FD_185464 | JGI IMG/M metagenome (GOLD analysis project Ga0210051, IMG submission 185464) | Groundwater microbial communities from aquifer - Crystal Geyser CG23_combo_of_CG06-09_8/20/14_all (SPAdes) (version 2) | ecosystem: Environmental > Aquatic > Deep subsurface > Groundwater...
GATCTTACACCGGAGGAATTCTTGGCAAAAGAACGTGAAAAATTCTCAATAGGCATGCCTATTGAGACGGTATCAACAAGTAGTGGAGATTCCCTTTAGGAGTGGTACAATAGACGGGGGTAGGTCAAACCAGGTGTTTTTCAAGCATATCTACTACCAGTAACTTCTTAAAAGCATCGTGGCAAACGGCAAGGATTAGGCCATCGGCTTTGATTTTTTTGTTATATTCGACCAATTCTATGCCGTATTCGTGCTTAACTTCTTCTTTGTCTGCCAAAGGGTCGAAGACGATCGTGTCTATACCATATTCTTTAAGCTCATTGATAATATCTATAACGCGTGAATTTCTAATGTCGCTCACGTTCTCTTTAAAGGTTATACCGGCTACCATCACTTTTGAGCCTTTTACTGCCTTGCCGGCTTCAATGAGCTTTTTGACTGTCTGCTCAGCTATATACTTACCCATATTGTCATTAATCCTTCTGCCTGCTAGAATAACTTGAGGGTTATAGCCAAGTTCTTCTGCTTTGAAGGTAAGGTAATAAGGGTCTACTCCGATACAATGGCCACCAACAAGGCCCGGTTTCATTTTAACAAAGTTCCATTTTGTACCTGCGGCTTCAAGAACTGAAAGCGTATCTATGCCCATTCTATTGAAAATAATTGAAAGCTCATTCATCAGGGCAATATTAAGGTCCCTTTGGGTATTCTCTATAACTTTGGCGGCTTCGGCTGTTTTAATAGAAGCCGCTCTAAATACGCCTGCCTTCACTACTATGCTGTAAATATTTGCCACTTCTTCTAAAGTTTCTTTATCGCAACCTGAAACAACTTTTATTATGTCGCGCACATTATGCTCTTTATCGCCCGGATTTATTCGCTCAGGCGAATATCCGGCTTTAAAGTCTTTGCCGTATTTAAGCTTTGAACATTTTTCCAATATAGGAATGCAAATATCTTCGGTGACACCCGGATAAACCGTAGATTCATAAACTACAATGCTTCCCTTTGTGAGATTTTTGCCTACCACCTCTGAAGCGCTCGTCATACAATAGAGATCAGGCTGTTTATTTTTGTTTATAGGCGTGGGAACAGCTACGATAATAAACTTTGCCTCTTTAAGCTTCTCGGGCTTATCGGTAAATTCTATAAGCTTTGCCTCTTTAATTTCTTCCGTCTTTGTCTCGCCATTTCGGTCAATGCCTTTTTTAAGTTCAGCTATGCGCTTTGAATTGAGGTCAAAACCGATCGTCTTTACTACTTTGCCGAACTCAATCGCAAGCGGCATACCGACGTAACCGAGACCGACAACGGCGATGCTGGTGCGCTTGCTAGTTAGTTCCTTATAAATATTCACTTGCTATTCCTCCTTATTTATTTCAGTCCATAGTCCACGGACCACAGTCCACAGATCGTTTTTCTGTGGTCTATCGACTGTGGACTGTCGACTAAACTATATTCTTAAAATATTCCACTGTCCTCTTCAATCCTTCCTCAAACTCCACCACCGGCTTATATCCGAGTACGGACTGAATTTTTGAGATATCTGCAAGTGTCCTGAACACATCCCCTGCGCGTACAGGCAGGAACTTTGGCTTTATATTCTTACCGATGATCGCGTTGAGCTTGGAAACGAGGTCAAGAACAGTGCAGTCCTTGCCGTTGGCGACGTTGAGAACAGTATGATTAGTTAGTCCACAGTCGACAGTCGACGGTCCACAGCCCTTATTGCTCGCATGTTTTAATTCACGGTCCACGGTCGACGGTCCACGGTGCTTTCTGTGGTCTGTGGACTGTGGTCTGTGGTCTAATCTCGTTGTTGCCGCCAGGATATTTGCTTGAATAACGTTGTCGATGTAGGTAAAATCTCGCGATTGCTCTCCGGTGCCGAAGATGGGAGGCTGTTCGTCATGCAATATACAGTGGATGAATTTAGGTATTACTACGGCATACTCGTCGTCTAGCGCCTGCCTTGGGCCGAAAACGTTGAAATAACGCAAGCCGACTGTCTCAAGGCCGTAATTTACACTAAATATCCTGCAATAATATTCATCTGCTAATTTAGTAAGTGCATAGGGTGAAATCAAATAGCTTGGATCGGTCTCCTTTTGAGGAAAAGTCTTTGCATCGCCATAAACAGAGCTTGATGACGCAAATACAAAGCGCTTAACTTTATTCTTCAAACATGCCTCGAGCATATTAACTGTGCCGTCAATGTTGACTTCGTTATATTCGTGAGGCATTTCGAGTGACTTTGGAACGCTGCGTAAGGCGGCTTGGTGAAGGACGAAATCGATGTTCTTCGTGGCCTTTAGACAAGTATTAGAATTACGGATATCGCCCTTGATGAGTTCGAAATTATTGTAATAGTCCACGGACCACAGACCACGGACCACGGATCGCTTTTTCTGTGGTCTGTCGACTGTCGACTGTCGACTAAGCACGAAGCTTAAGTTCTCTCTCTTGCCTGATGAGAAATTGTCCAAAACGCGGACAAAATGGCCGTCTTTGAGCAGGCGCTCCACTATGTGCGAGCCGATGAAACCGGCGCCGCCGGTAACTAGAAACTTATGCTTTGATTTCATTGAATCTCCTTATTTATTATAAATTGTCCACAGTCCACGGTCCATAGTCCACAGTTAAGGAAGCGATTTCCTTAAAGCTTGGAGCATTTTGATTGATGAATCTTGTAACTAAAATCTATCGCTTTCTTCCAGACATCTAATTTTTCAAATTTAAAACTCATTTTTTATTTCTTTCCGTGGTCTGTGGACTGTCGACCGTGGACTAAACCTCTCCACTCACTACTCTCTGCTCACGGCTCACGACTTATTGTTACAGTCTCCAATGGAGCAACTCGGACTCCTTAAAGTCAGCCCTGAACTTCCGAATGCCCTACCACTACGGTTTAACGACGCTTTATGAAAACGGTTCATGATAACATCTTTAACACTGCTTCTTTCGAAAGAAGCTCAATATCACGCGGACGCTCAAGAAACTGCTCAACATCGCTTCTCAGCTTCTTCCAATCAGCCTTAGCAACCGCATCACTTACCACTTCCCGCCAATTCACTTTAGAGATAACCGGCCCCTGCCATTTGCTCTGCACCAAAGCGTTATTGAGCTGGGTAAAATTCGGCTCAATGCCCTTCCAGGTCATAAGATACCATCCTAAATCAAACAAATCGCGTCCTTTGGTGTATTTCCGGATTAAAATGGCGTGAACTTTCCCGGCAAAAAGAGAAGCGGGATCATACGCAAGAAAATTAATCGGGAAATACTTGTTTACCAGCAATTCCTCCAATACTGCCCCTTGAGGGGGATTGGTATCAATCTCGATTTTGACGGAAAACTTCTGGCTTTTCAAAGGCGAAATGCCTGCTTCATGCATCAAGGCCTCAAACTTAATAAAAGCGCTGTTAACTGTTTCATCTTCCTTAACTGAAGCGGCAGCGCTATATCCTGCCAACTCAAGCTCACGCATGACCTTACTCATCAGCGCGCCAAAATTAATTTTATCTTTGCCGACTTTAGAAAAATCAAGGTCTTCTGAAAAACGCGGTAGGCCGTGTAAGAAACGAAGCGCCGTGCCCCCGACAAACGCCGTATGCCTGAACACCCCACCTTCGTACATAAAACTTAAGATGTACGCCTGGAGGTATTCGCGCATAGCATTAAGCTTCTCATTGTAACCGGATTTGGCGGCAACCAGGGCTAAACAGTGATCTTTCATTTCTTCTTTTCAAGCCTCTTTTTCGCGATAATACGCTGCTTAAGCTGTTCCGCGACGCGAAACAGCTTTGGTTTATTCATCTTTTTTGCAAATTGAATCAGGCGCTTTTCATCTAAATCTTCAAGGTTTTGCAGCCGCAGCTCGTCAATATACGCCTCGGTTGCCGGTCCATGCCGCAGGTAAAAGAAGTCAAGCAAGGCTTTTTCCGGCAAAGCCACAAAGGCAGTCTGGCCGTTAAGCGTAGCCGCGGTGTACCCCCAGAAGAAACTCTTCTGGATATGAGTATATTTAAAATCACCAAGGCCGGTTTTAAAAACCGCCGGACGATTGGAAGTAACTGAAGTATATGCCGCCACCTGCTCAGGGATAAGGTTATGAAATTCCAAGGCTTTCTCAAGGCTTAAGTACGATGGCCTGTGCAAAACTGCCGCCACAGCAAGCCCGTAAATTTCGGTCTTGCGGTAGGTTTCGGACAGAACATACAGGCCTCGCTTTAGCTGGATCAGTTTCCCTGCTTTATGCCATCGGCTCAATTGGACTTCGACGGACGCGCGCTTAGCCGTCCCGGAATAAAGCGCTTCAGCCTCAATGACCGCAAGCTTGGATACCTTTTTTAAGAATTCCTCAAACTCCATTTTATCAACCTTACATTATTGTTAAGTTAATGATACTAAGTATACCATGACCCGAGGCAAATGTCAATATCATGCTCATAAATAATAAATTAGGGCCAGACACCTAGAACCCGCTAACCATTCCGGATGTTTCGTAAGGTTTCTTAACGTTACTTAATGTTACGTGATGTTACTTAAGGTTACTAAAACTCTTTTGCAACTTCCCGAAACTTTCCGTAACTTCCCGCAACCTAAAGTAACCTCCTAAATCTACTCTCTGCTCACGGCTCATGACTAACCTTTGGTTCTGTCTGTCGACTGTGGACTAATATGCCGTTTCGCAAGCATTACCGCCGCAATACACCCCACTGAATCCAGCAAGAAGTCGCTAAATGTGCAAAATCTGCCTGGAGCAAAGCTCTGATGAAATTCGTCAAATGCCGCGTATGCTATTGTTATAATTAGACTATAAAGAATAGATCTATTAATACCTATATTCTTTATATTAAAAGACCGTAACCACAAAAACGCCAATAAACCGAACATTGGTATATGTAAAATATTTTGTACTATCTTCCTTGCCACATTTGCCTTCTCAGGACTCGTATAATCCGGAATGGAAGACAGAATGAAGATGAGTAACATGTAGAGAAGTGCCAATATAAGTGATTTTCTATTTGTAAACATCTTCTTGCTATTTAACACTTATTCATATCTCCTTTTAGGGGCTAGCGTTTAGCGACTAGGTGCCTTATTGCTCTCTTTTTCTAGACGCTAGTCGCTATACGCTAAACACTACGCTTTTGCTGCGGCTTTCTCTTCGTATGAGTAGTTGCCATCGTATTGATGGACATATCTGTATAAATACTGCGGCAAGTGATACTCTATGTTTGTTAAAACATATCCTATCGTCTTAGCTCTTGCCTGATAGAGGCGCTGTTCCGCATGAGCTATTATGTCGCGCTGGGTCTTCCCTGCCTGGATGACCATTATTATCCCGTCAACCACAGGGCCAAGAATGCAGGCATCTGTCAATGGCATAACAGGCGGTGTATCTATAAGGATATAGTCAAACCTTGTCTTGAAATAAGATAGGATCTGCTCCATTTTCTTTGAGTTAAGTAACTCGGAAGCATTTTTAGGCGTCTTGCCGGCTAATACAACGGTAAGGTTTGGAATACCGGGATTAATTAAAACGCCTTCCTGATCAGCATTGCCTTTTAATAGCTCAGATAGGCCGGGATGCGAACCTAAACCAAAATATTTGGCTATTTTTCCTTTCCTCATATCAGCGTCTATAAGAAGTATGGATTTATTGTCCAGATCGTGCGCCATTGATATGGCGAGATTTATAGCTGTTATTGTTTTGCCTTCTCCGGCAAGTGCGCTTGTTATCACGAAAGTCTTGTAATTTTTTGTATGCGCGAGCGATTGAATATTTGTCCTTAATATCTTATATTGCTCTCCTACGGGCGAGCCGGCATCATGAAAAGAAACAATATGCTGGTCAATGGTTGTATTATCTATTTTTCTGATAATATATTGAACTTCTGGTTTCTTCTGTATCCTTGAGATGCGCTCGTCGCTTACTTTTTTTAATGCTTCGGTGATCTTGCCCATTGTGACTCCTTTGTTATCGTATTGCGTATTGCGTCGTGCGTATTGCGTAACTTTTTGCGCTATACGCAATACTCAATACGCGATACGCTTTTACTACTGTGTTTTCTCCACTGTCTGCTGACTGTCAAGCTGCCTCAACGACTGCTCCAGCCTGCTCAATCTGTCTGCCAACCTGTCGTTTATTTCGTTCTGGCTTCTGAATACCAGCGATTGCTCTGCCATTTTTTCTTCAAGTTCTGTAATTTTTAGATTATTGCTATTCACTTTATCACTTATATCCTTCAGGCTTGAATTTATTTTTTCCATATCATCGCTGAAAACTTCTGTCTGGTATTTGCTATAGTTCACTAAACCTTCTATATTGCTTACAATGCTTCCCATATTTTTAGCGCTGATTTTCATTTGATACACATTGATAGCCAAAAGGCCTATGAATGCCATTACAAGTATAGATATATATAACTTGTTGTAGTCAAACGCGGGCGCTTTTGTAACCTCTTCCTTAGGAGCCATGATCTTCGCAAACTCGTTAGATACGACTTCCTCCAGTATTTTATTCTGGGCATCTTGAGCTTTGATCGCAGCTTCGGGCGTTATCGCTTTTTTCAGGTTTCTTTTAGCGCTCTTTTTGATTGTTTTTATCCTATCGGCTTTAGACGCGTTAATGATCGCGGCTGCCTCAGTGACCGCGGCTTTCTCCAAGGCAACTGCGTATTTTTTTGACCTTCTCCGCTCTATCTGTTTTAATAAGTCGTGGGTAGTGCTCATTTGTTCCTTATTGCTCCCTTGTTTTAGCGACTAGCGATTAGCGGTTAGCGGTTAGCGATTAGTGCTTCTTTTACTAGACGCTAGGCGCTAGACGCTATACGCTAATTGTCACTTATCTCAAATCCGCCGACCTGCTTTACGAATTTGTCATTCAACATTTCGAACGGTGAGATCCTTTTATTGTGTATAAGTTCTTCTATTGTTTCTAAAACAATAGGCTTGGTAATTTGCTTGGAATCATACACAAGGCCGGTTATAAGAGAGTTGTGGCATGCCAGATTGATAAGGCGGGGCACGCCGTTTGAATATTTATATATCTCTTCTATTGCTTCGGGAGTAAAAATGCCACCGTTTTTGTTTCCGGCTATTTTCAATCTATGTTTTATATAATTTTCAGATTCGGCGCGATCGAGCGGTTCGAGATGATAGTAAACAACTATACGCTGGCTAAACTGTTCAAGTCTCGGGTGCTCGAGCTTTTTTCTCAGTTCGGGCTGGCCCATAAGTATGATCTGGACCAATTTTTCTTTGCCTGTTTCCAGATTGGAAAGCATCCTGATCTCTTCGAGGACAGATGGTGTTAAATTCTGCGCCTCATCTATAACAAGAACAACATTAACATCTTTTGAAGCCTGTTCTACAAGATATTTATTGAGAGCTGACAAGAGATGCGTCTTGGATGTAGACCTATATTCAATGCTTAGATCTTCCAGGATAGTGGTAAGCAATTCTTTTTTGCTAAGGTGCGTATTCAGAACAAGCGCTACTTTTGTAGTCGGATCAAGCTTGTTAAGCAAGGTCCTGCAAACAGTTGTTTTTCCTGAACCGATCTCGCCCGTAATAACAGCGAAACCATTCCGCTCGCTTATGGCAAGAAGCAGGCGGTTTAAAGCCTCTTCGTGCTTCGAGCTTGCGAAGAAAAACTCAGAATCAGGCGTCATATTGAAAGGCTTACAGCTGAATCCGTAGTATTTTTCGTACATCTTGCGTGTCCTCCTTGCGCCACTATCAAGCTCATAGGTCATAGCTGATAGCTTATAGGTTAGCGGTTTGCGGTTATAGGTTTGCGGTTCGTATTATCAAAAAAACGCAAACTCTTAACCAAATTTCTAACCATCCTCGCTATATGATCTGTATCTTCCAATAAATCTACTTCGTCTTCTTGGTCTATATAATTCAATTCCTTAGATATAATAATATGGGTTTCCAATTCAGAAGTTGATCCTAATGCAATATGTAGAAATTGAACATATTCGTTTCTTGTTTGCCTAGTTTTACCTTCTGCTATGTTCGCTGCAATAGATACTGCGGATCTTCTCATTTAACTTATTAACCCATAAGTTTCTTCTTTAGGAAACTTTTTTGTAATGATATATATTTTCTTTATTAAACTAATGGCCTTTTGCCATACTTCTAAGTCCCTATAACTTTTAATCGCTTTTGTTTCCATATATTTTTTCACCGCTAACCGCTCACCGAGCGCCGCTAACCGTTACCCTCCAAGTATTACATTAAAAATAATTACTACCAGCAGGACGATCCCGGTTACTATCGATATTCCGGCGATTTTCATTCTGCGAATTTTTTTGGCTGCGACATCTGTTTCGGTTACTATCTGAGATATAGCGCCCAATATAGGCAATTCCAGATACGATTTTGCCTCATCCACTCCCAAAAGTGAGTGGTCAAACAGCTCTGCCATAGCTACAAGTCCGATCCCTGCACACATGCCGCAAATCATTCCGGCAAACAAAATAAGTATTTTATTTGGTTTTATTGGTTTTAATGGAAGCCGAGCAGGATCAAGAACCGTATACCGCGTTCGCTCCTGTGAAGCCTCAAGCCGCTGGGTAATTTTTGCGGTTTCAAGGCGCGATAATAGTTCATTGTATAATCTCTGATTAACACCCGAGTCTTGCTTTGCAACGTTCTCTACCCTCTCAAGCAAAAGCAGTTTATATAACTTCTCGTTTGTGTTTTCGGTAAGTTTTGAACGATTCTCTCCACCTTTATCCGCGCTGAGAGTCGATGTGGCAAGGTCTTTGCGCATGTCTTGCAACTCTTTTTTAAGGCCGTTTAATTCTTCTTGCGAGCTGGCAATTGCCGCGGCATTAACATCGTATTTCCCTTGCGCCAGTTCAGTTTTGGCCGCAGTTATTTGTTTTTTCAACTCTATTACCATAGGATGTTTTTCTGTGGAATCCAAAAGAAGATTGTTCAACTTCTCTTCCATGCCGGCAATATCTGATTGTTTCAGCTTTTTCTGATAAAGGGCAAGTTCGTCATTGATAAAAGCTATGGCATTTTCTGCTTCTGAATTTTGCTGCCTTAAATTTTCAGCAATAAATATATCTGTTATGGTTTTTACAATAGTCATATCCTCGGCAGGGTCTTTGCCTTCGTATGAAATGCTTATAACGTTGTTAACATTTCTCATACCTTTGGTATTTCTGCTCTGAAGGTCTACCCTTATATGGCTTCTCAGGCGGCCTATAAGAGCTTCAAGCTCTTCCTGATTTTTGACATCTTTAGCAAGATTAAGCGTTGAAATTAACTGGGTCAGCCTATCCCATCCTAAGATCTGCGCGCGTAACGTTCCTAAGCGGCTGGCAACACTCGTTGTAACAGCTAACCCTTCAATAAGAGGGTTAACCACCCTACCTTCCTCTACAAGAATAAGCGTTGAAGCTCTGTATATCTTGGGAAGTGAATCCGCGGTTATAATACCCCCTATCAGCCCTATAACAGTAGGTATTATCAGCAGCCACTTCCTTCTAAAAACCATCTTTACATATTCTATTGGCTTCTTCTGTATTACTGGTTTTGTTTGCATGTTTTTTACTCCTTTTATAGTCCGCCGACAAGAGCGCCCGTGGTTGTGGCAGTGGTTGCCGTACTTGTAGTTTCTCTGGCTGCGCCTGTTATTGGTGAAATAACTCTCATCACTTTCGCCATCGCAGTCGCCGGAACATATAAAACTTCTCCGGGCTTCATAACAAAATCCTGTTCTAAATTGCCTTCGTATAATAGTGTATAAACATCTACATCTATATAATTGTTCTTACCGGTCGCACTGGGTGTTATCAATCGGCATCTTCTCATAGCGGCAGCAGTTGTCGGAAGTGACGCCTGAATAAGAGCTTCTCTTACTGTTATGGTATTACCCTTCATATAGAATTTCCCAGGCCTGCCTACTTCGCCGACAACATAAAATATCTTACTCAAATAAGCAGTGATCTGGACATTCACATCCGGGGTTATTATATACTCGCTCAAGATCTTGGTTAGGCGGTCCTTTAGCTCCAGTTTCGTTAATCCGGTTACCAGGATATCCCCAACATATTTATATTCTATCTTGCCTTCTGAATTTATAGCGTATGTACCGCTGAATTCAGGGTGGCTCCTTACCTCTATAGCTATAACATCATCCGGGCCTAGGGTATATTTAACCACTTCCTGAATAGGGGCTTCAGCCGTCCCTTCCACGGGAAGCTTATCAAGGTTTATATCAACTGATTTTGGAGTCTCTACGATACCCTTATTTTCAGAAACATTGCCCTCATCAGCATAAAGGCAGCCGCATACTATAAAGGAAGACATAAGGCTCGATACGATAAAAATGGTCGCGATGACATTCTTAGCATCCCCTATGATCGACCTTTCAATTTCCCCGTATTCATATGTGCTCTCATAGAATTTCTTGATATCATCGAGGTCTTCTCTTTGGTAAAACCTCCATCCGCGCCAATCCCGCCTTGACTTCTTGATCTTACCTGATTTTTCCCATCTCATTATGGTCCTTGGTGTGACACCTAGTGTTTTTGCTACTTCGGTAATTGTGAGTCTTCCGTCCATATTTTATACCTCCGGTTCAATGCTTGGTCTGTATTTCGTATTGCGTATTGCGTCGTGCGTATTGCGCAATACCTTAAAAAAACTATAACTTTTTGTCTAAATTTACCAACATCCTGCAAATATGATCTATGATTTCGAGTAATATTTTATCGTTTCTTTCGTCTATATAATTTAGTTCTTTGGCTATAACTACTTGCGTTTCTAATTCTGCACATGATCCTAAGGCTATGCTAATAAATTGCTTATGCTCTTTTGCATATCTTCTTCTAAAGCCCTCTGCTATATTAGAAGGTACGGATACTGATGATCTCCGCATTTGAGCAGAAAGGCCATATTGTTCTTCATTTGGAAAATACCTTGTAACTCTATAAATCTCTTTTACGAGATCTATCCCTTTTTGCCAAACTTTTAAATCTCTAAATGTCTGAATTTTTGCTTCCATTGTACTTTCTTTTACGCAATACTCAATACGCTATGCGCGATACGCTAAAACCTATCACCTAAAACCTGCCACCTACACATACTCTGACAAAGTTACACAGTCATACACAAGCACTATTCGTGCCAAGATGGGGATTTTGCTGCTTGATTTAATAGGTTTGGCCACTCAAGTGAAGCGGTTTGAGACGGGAAAAGCTATAAAACAAACTTTTATTTTTATTTGACCGGCGCTTGGGGATTTAGACTTTTTAAATGAATTTACTGTCTAATAGGTTGGACATTGGTGTGGACATTGTATAAGAAAGTGGAAGTTAAAAAAGCTAATAAACCCGTTCCAAATAATACAAGAGAAGCCGGCTCAGGAGTCAACGGTTCGTTAGTAGCGTGTATTGTTACGTCATCAATTATTATTTTATTACCCACTCTATTTTTGCCGCGTTTCGCAAAGAAGTTAAATTTTCTTATAGGGCGCGCGAAGCCTCCTATGCTCTTATCGTGCCACTCGCCGTCACCATAATTCACGCCAAGATCGCCTAATTTATTCCCGTCTTCGTCGAACGCCACTCCGATCATATTAAAATTGTCTACGCCGAGCCAGGATAGGTCGATACTGTCGACACCAAAATCAAAAGTTATGCTGACAGTGTGCCCGGCATTCGCTACTGTATTTTTCAAAAAATAACCATCGCCTGTCGTGTGGTCAGGAAAAGGACAATCGTCATTCAATCCGTTCCATACGCGGCCGTTAAAGTTTATATTTCCATAAGCTGTGGTAATAGTATGATCATAATTGCCCGGCGCAGGATCGGGTGATGGCGTGTTGAAATCAAGAAAAATAGAAGCGTACGACGGGGCGGATAAAAAAATAACTGCCAGAAAAATGACTGTTACGAGGTTTATTCTTTTGATCATTGCTTCCTCCTTCTCGAGAAAATGCTATTGAATTAAAAAAGAACTAATGCTTCTACTAATATACCGAGCACAAAGCGTGCCAACACTAAAAAAAACTATTTTTTCAGTGTTAAGAACTATTTTTAAATCAAAAGTTGCTTTTTGTTAACTTAATTAGTATAATGATAGCCTGTTTAGTATATGACAATCCAACACAGATTTTCCCAAAATCAAAAAATGCAGCAGAAGATGGCTCTTAACGCCCAGATGCGGCAGTCCATTCAACTGCTGCGCATGGCCGGCCAGGAGCTCAATGAATACATCAATGCTTCCATGGAAAAAAATCCTTTCCTGCAGAGGGAAGAATTAAAGAAAAAACTTGGCCTCGGCAAGGATCACACCCACAATAGAATAGGCAGCGCCATATCGCCTGATTATACGGAAAAAGAGGTCGCCCAGCCCGAAAATCCAAGATCGTCCC
>Ga0210051_1005292_pt1 | contig 12399 bp, 23 predicted proteins | sample CryGey092014_all_FD_185464 | JGI IMG/M metagenome (GOLD analysis project Ga0210051, IMG submission 185464) | Groundwater microbial communities from aquifer - Crystal Geyser CG23_combo_of_CG06-09_8/20/14_all (SPAdes) (version 2) | ecosystem: Environmental > Aquatic > Deep subsurface > Groundwater...
CTCCAAACTCTTCCCTAAAAACCCCCTTCATATCTCCAAACTCTTCCCTAAAAACTCTACTCATACCTGCAAAGTGAAGTTTACTCCATTCAAGGCTATCAAACATCTCCTTATCTACAGCCCTAAGCTCTCCGGCTCCATAATCTATTTCAAACCCCTCATACCTCTTCCAAGGAGGTTTGTACCCCGGCTCCCCCTCCCAGAAAACTTCCACCTCCTCAACATGAAGACTTAACGGGTCATCAGACACGCCCTTCACGCTAATCCTCCTAACAAACTCCTCAACAGCCTGCCTGGAACCCTCAACAAAGGATTCAACAGAACCATCTGGAAGATTTCTAACAAGCCCCCCAACTCCAAGCCTTCTGGCAAACAAACCAGTCCAAACCCTAAACCCTACACCGTGAACGTTTCCCTTAATTATAAGTCTGGCTTTAACCAATCCAACACAACACCAATCTGACCATTCAAAAACAAATTCCGCCATAACAATATTTAACATTTTCGTCACGGAAACTACTAGTGAAAAATGGCAAAAGCCCCAAGAAAACACAAAACGTCAAACAGTCATATTCAACCAAATGCCCAACAGAACAAATTATAAACTAAATTGTTGCAACGGGTAGGTGACCTCGCAACATTTAACGCAAGCGTCACCAGAACGTCGAAGCGATTTAACAGAAAGATTTTTATAGGTTCTACATTTTCTATAGAAAGTGTGAGAGCATGACAACCATCCAAGTGGAAGACGAAACAAAAAAACACCTCTTTTCCATAGCCGCTGAACTACAATCCAAACGAGGACAGAAAACCAGCCTCGACGACGCAATCAAATATTTAATCAACACGTACCACACTGGAAAACGAGACATCCCTAAGATGCTATCCCTCTTCGGATGCGTAACCCAAACCCAAAAAGCCCGCACACTACTAAGAACACTGAGAACCAAAGAGGAAAAAAAACTTGAAACACTTGAGAGGAAACACCTCGCTTGACACAAGCGCCCTAATAGAATATCTAACAGGAACCAAAGCCGGCGAAACCATAAAAAAATACTTCCAAACATTAAAACCAGAAGAAACAACCAACTGCTCAATACTCACAATATCCGAAATATTCTACATACTATGCAGACTCGAAGACTCCACATTCGCTGAAAACAAGGTGAACGACATGCTTAAATCACAAATACTACAAGTCCACAACACAACGGAACTTGCTATACAAACCGGCAAAATCAAATGCAAAAGAGCCATATCCCTCGCCGACTGCAGCTGCATCGCCACAGCCAAACTAGCCAACGCCAAAGCCGTGTTCGCAAGAAAAGAGAAAGAACTCGTGAGAGAAATGGAAAGAAAACCCTTCGACGTAGAAATAACATTTCTTCAAAAATAAACCGACTTGTAGAAACAATCTCCCAAAAAAGAAACCAACGCCCCCCATGATTCATTCACGGTAAAAACACTGTAAACATTTATATGTATCGTTTACACACAAATGTAAACAGTGATCCGATGACAGAAGTCATATCCACACGAGTTCCAGACGGCATAGCCAAAGACCTAAAGGAAATCGAAAAGGAAGAAAAAACCGACCGCGCCGTATACCCGATTTCAAGAAAGTCTAAAGACCTTCAATGTCTTTCTGATTAGCTCGACTTTTGTGATTATCGGATGGCGTTTTAATGTGTCTATGAGTTCATTGAAGTGTTTTTCTAGACTCACTGAAGGACCTCTTTGAGGGCTTCTCGTTCTTTTGATAGTTTTTGAAGTAGGGTTAGGCATGTTTCCCACTCAAAGAAGTCCATGTTGTCTTCAAGCTCATTGCTTCTCCATTTCTCGAGGAATTTATCTGATGAAAGCCTATGCTTCTTTTCAAATTCGCTTATCGTAGTTTGAAGTTTAATAATTATTTCCTCAACATCCTTCAGTCTTGCATTCAAGCTGTTTAACACCACTTCCATTACAACTTCGCTTGGAAGCTTTGTTCCAATTATCTCAAGCTTAGCCATATGGCTACCCATCTTTTAAATTGATGCTCCTGCTTTTAAATACGACGTTTCACCTACCACCTGAAACTTCGCCAACCAAACGACACCTCACACGCACATTAAACTATTTCAACATTACTATATGTACTCTTTCAGCCATCTCTCCGTCTCTCTGGAACCAGAACCTCTCTGAAAATGTGTTTTCATAACACGAGATCCTCCAAAGCCTCCTTGTCGGTGTACGGATAAGCGGAGACGCCTCTCCTTATAAGCTCGAAAAGAAACTCTTGGACAGGCATCTCAGCTATTTCAGCAGCCTTTCCAATACTAACTGAACCCCTTGAGAAAGCCTCTACTACTACAGCTACTTTAACGTCCCTTTCAGACACGGACTCGGGAACTTTAACTTGCACCACCTTCATACATTTCCTCATTTAGTGTTCTGCTTTGATGTCTTATTAACTTAAGCCAAATGCCCACGAAACTGTTTATACATGCGCACAATTTGATAATTTTCACGGATCAAGGAAGCTGAAGCTTAAGGTTTTGCCGTCTAGGACGGTCTTCAATCTGTTGAGGACGTCTCTGCCGAGAAGTGCGTCTCGACGTTTAGCGTCGATGACCTCCACCATCCTGTATTCAAAATTACGGAAGGAGAGGTTTACGAAATAGGTGTACCTCCAAACTTCTCGCCCGTCAAAGGATGAGACAGATACGCGGCTTGCGGGGATAAGCCCAAGCTCGCCTATAGCATGTTGGGGGAGCACCGTCATGTCAGCACCTGTATCCAGTTTAGCCTGAAGCTCTAATGAGTGATTAGAGAAAGGCCTCGTGAGCTTAACCTTTAAAGAAGGGGCTGGGGGAAAATACTTAAAACTGTACTTCACGGCACAGCCAACTCAGGCGACGGTATCTCCACACGCCTTTCGCTGGGAGTCACCTTATTGATGTAAATTGGGACATAACCGTATTTCCCATAGACAGTTTCCGCAAGCCTCTCCTTCTCCTCATCAAATCCTACAACAGCACCTTGAAAAACAGCGATGTACTTTCCAGTGTAAAGTGGATCCCGAATAAGCTTATCTCGAATCTTTAGAAAGGCTTCCCGCTCCTCCTCAATCCGCAGGATATATTCGAGTTGTTGCGGGCCAACCGATAAACCTCTCCGCTCAACATAATCCCTCAGAACCTCAAGGATGACCTCGTTCTTCTTCCGTTCGCCTCTCTCGCGGAGTACGAGCAGGCTAAAACGCCTCCAGAGATCATCATCCACTTCAATGGTTGTCTTGACCATAATCTCACACATTAAGGATTCCCGTTAATCCTTATAAACATTTTCCCTTGCAAGGATTGAACCCTATATTTTCCAATCCTTACTCTCCATAAACCTTTGAGAGGCCCAACCAGCGGAACCCCAACATGAGGATTCACAAGTAATTCCCTTAACACTTCAACCACTCTTAATTTAACGTCGCTCGGCAACCTCTCCTCCTTTTTGAGAAAAATCCTTGAAAACCTAGCTCTATAAGGCATCCTACTTCAAAACTCTCTCCAAATCGTCTATCGAGCATTCCACGTACTCGCCCCTAGCCACCTCTTCCCTGCTCTTCTCAATACTCTTCAACGCCTCTTCATCCGCAAGCGTCTCTAAAGTGACTAAAACCTGCTCCATCTTAACATACGCGCTCATCATCTCCCTGAAAAGCTCTTCAGGAATGAGAACCCCCTCCCTCGTAACCTTAACTTTCACATCCACCAAAGACACCTACCAGATAAATATTCGTCAAAAAATTTAAGCTTTCCACCCTCAAAACCTCCGCGCGCGGGGATGATAACCTTGCTTTTTAGCAATAATCTTTATCGGATGGGAAAACTTCGTTGTGTCTATCGGTGTTGAACCAAGCACTTCTATCCCGACTATTTCTCCCTTCTTGCTTAAGTCTAGGATAACGTTGTCTGAGATCGGCTCGCTTTCCTCTACCTTTCCCCTTTTCAGCCGAATGTATAACACATTGCAGCTGGAGTCATACTCTAGCGAAGCCAAGTCTTTTTAACCTCCTTTCATCCTTCAATCCTGCGCACCAAAATATTTATTCTTTGCCAACAAAACTGAATAGTCATTCCAAGTTAAAACGAGGGCATAATATATGTCAACGCTTTTCAAAGCGGCAACTCCCAACGGGAAAGTGCTAAAATTAACAAACACGGGATGGAGTCACATCTGCACAGTTCATCCGGAACTACAACGGAACTAGAAAAGGCGAATCAAACAATAAAGTCGCCGGATTTCATTAAGCAAGGCAACAAGGCACGCCTCACAGTCTCTTCACTACTGAGTGATTCCTACACCACGTCGACACAAGGAGCGCGGATAGGCTTATATGAGCCCTTCAAACACCGTTATACTGAGGAAGTTACAATGGTCACCCGCACGTTTACCGTTGTCCTGGACCCCGCTGAGGAGGGAGGCTTCGTGGTCAAATGTTTAGAACTTCCCATTGCCAGCCAAGGCGAAACAAGGGAAGAAGCCCTAGCCAACATCAAGGAAGCCATCGAGGGGTACCTAGAGGTTAAAGCAGAACTCTTCAAGAATAGGGTCAAAGGAGAGAAAGTCGAGGTAGTTGTCGAAGCTCCCTTTGCTATCTTGGCGTAAGGTTGTCAAAGCCTTGACCAAAGCGGGCTTCCACGCTGCTAGGCAGAGAGGAAGCCACATAATACTCGTCAAAGACGAGAACATCGTGCCAGTCCCTAAACATAGGGAAATAAAAAGAGGCCTGCTACTGGAAATTATAGCCGAAGCAGGCTTAACAAGAGAAGAGTTCCTTGAACTCCTAAAGAAATCTAAACGATAATTAACATGCTTCAAAGCTTGAACCATATCGCCCGCCCCAATCCAAGCTTCTTCTAAATTCTCGTAGCCACATTATTCTCTGTCATGAACCGCAAAAGTTCACGACAACCCAGCCTAACCGCTTCTTCACTGTTAAGCTTAGGCCTCCAACCAACACCCAACAATTTATCCACAGAAAGCAACATAGTCTTCACGTCTCCCCTCCATCCACGACCCCCATCAACCCCACCAGTAAACCTAAACTTAACCTCCTGAACCCCCATCTCATCAGAAACTATTTCAGCAATACGCCTAACACCAACCCTATCCAAAGAACCAACATTATAAACATCAAAAACCTCTTTCCCATCAACAAAATGTTTCAAAGCATGCAAAACCGCGTCAACACAATCCTCAACATGCAAGTAAGATTTACTCTGACTGCCGTCGCCCAAAATCTCAAGCACATTCGGATTATCCTGAAGCTTACGAACAAAATCCACAATCACACCATGACCAGATCTACCACCAACAACATTAGCCAACCGAAAAACCAAACCCCTAACACCAAAAGTGTGACAATAAGCACAAACCAAACCTTCACAACCAAGTTTTGAAGCTCCATAAACAGAGATCGGCGAAACCGGACCATAATCCTCACAAGTAGGAAACACCGCAGGCTCACCATAAACCGTTGAAGAAGAAAAGAAAACAACCAACCCCGCACTTCCACTCTTACGCACAGCCTCCAAAACGTTAAAAGTCGTCAACAAATTCTCACGAAAATGAACCGAAGGATCAACCTCAGCCACACGAACCTCAGGATTAGCAGCCAAATGAAAAACAACCTCAACACCATCAACAGCACGTTCAGCCACACCAGAATCCTTCAAATCCCCACGAACAAACTCAAAACGTTCACTATCAACCCAAACCTTAACATTACCCAAACTACCACCACTAAGATCATCAACAACCCTAACAAAACACCCCATCCGCATCAAACGATCCACCAAATGAGAACCAATAAAACCAGCACCACCAGTAACAAGAACTTTAGAAAACCCTTTCATGTTAACAACCACAACTCCTTAACAAATAAGGATAGACGCTGGATGTTCTACTATAAGTCGTGAAACAGCCCCAACTTACATTACTTTAAGTTTCACTTGTATACTACTTTTCTATGTTTAGCATTGTAAAGGATAACTATTTTCTGGTTCTCATCTATCACATATATGACCTATAATCTCCAACCCTCAGGCTCCATTTACCTGCTAGCTCTCCTTTAAGAGGTTTCCCAGCATAAGGATTAATTTCAAGAGCTCTTATAGCAGAATCTAACCTTCTTCTTAATTGAAGATCAAGTTTCCCAAAATCTTTTTCAAAAGTCTTAGTAACCTTAAGGTTATATTTCCCCAGACTCTTTCAGCTCCTTGAAGAAATCGCTGTAGCTTCTAACCTTCCCAGCCTTCACATCCTCTTCAGCCTGCCTAATGGATTCAACTGTATCCTCATCTTTCAAGATCTCCAAGGTCTCAACAATTTCCTCAAGCAAACTACTAACCTTCAAAAGAAGAACTCAATCCTCATCCGTTAAGAGAACACCGCTCCCAGACATCGCTACACCCATGAACATGTTTCTATCAATAATATATAGCACGCATAAATTTTAACTTATCGTACGCATTTAGGAGCATCAAACCCTCAACCAAATGAGAACCAATAAAACCAGCACCACCAGTAACAAGAACCCTTGAAAACTCTTTCAGACCAACACCTTCCATAACTTCCTCACCTGCAAACTCTCGCTAAAAAACAAAACAAAGGCATACGCATTCATATTTGGATCCAAATACACAAAGAATGTTGAAAACAACGTTTTTTCACAAAGTGATGTGCGACCTTAAACGCAGAGACATGCAAATCGCACACGTTAAATTCATAAGCAAATGAGACTGCCCAAAAATTCCTTTTCAACAGTTCCAAGCAGCCCCTTTACGCGTGTAATATTAGTAGAAACGTATTTAAGTGTATTTTTCTACTTTTCTCTTGGTGTAGAAATTGGCTGCAACCATAAAAATTGAAAGTGCAAAAAAGGAAAAGCTAGACAAGTTTCTCGCTTCCCTATTGCTCAAACAAGGCATAAAAATCACTCTCCAAGAAGCAGTCGGCTTAATAGTGGACTACGCCCTGGAAAACGAAGAAGAGATCATCAAAAGACTGAAAGAGTTACCTCCCCTAGAACAGGACCCCGCGTGGAAGGCCCTTGAAAACCCCATGCACTGGGGAATAAAAGACTCCTCGAAGAGAATAGACGAATTCCTCTACGGGAGATAAAACTTTTGGCCGTATTCATCGACACAGGCGTTTTCGTCGCTTTGCGAAACGCTGACGATGAGTTCCACACAAGAAGCAAAGAACTGATAGAACAGGCGTTGAAAGGCAAATTCGGCAGAATATTCACATCCGACTATGTAATAGACGAAGCAGTAACAACAGCCCTTGTGAGAACAAGAAGACACGACTTAGCCGTAGACATCGGCAAATATATCATCGAATCACCAAGAATCACAAAACTTTGGACCATAAAAGAAAACTTTGACATGGCATGGCAAAAATTCAAAACCTTCAAGGATAAACCCTTAAGTTTCTCTGACTGCGTATCCTTAGTTCTCATGGAAAAAAACCGCATCAAACAAATCATGAGCTTCGACTCAGGCTTCGACGGACTAACCCAGAGAATGTATTAAAGTTACACGCGGTTATTTCACGTACACTAAAGATCACCGAAACGGAAAGTTGCGTAAACATTTATATGTATCGTTTACATACAAATGTAAACAGTGAAACAGATGACAGAAATAGTCTCCACACGAGTTCCAGACGGCATGGCCAAAGACCTAAAAGAAATCGAAAAAGAAGAAAAAACCGACCGCGCCACTGTAATCAGAAAACTCTTAGCAAAGGCTATTGCCGAGTGGAAACTTGAAAAGGCCTTAACGCTCTATCGTGACGGAAAAATAACCCTCTGGAAAGCCGCAAAAATCGCAGACCTATCCCTCTGGGAAATGATGGAAATAACAAAAGAGAGAAAGATTCCGTTTCACTACACACACGAAGATTTCCGCCAAGACTTTGAAGCGGCTTTGAAGGAAAAATAATGCGGAAACCACTAATTTTCAACTCAACCCCTCTAATCTACTTGACACGAGTTTCCTTAACAAAATTCTTCAAAGAAATCCCTGAAGAAAAGTTCACCACAACAAAAGTGTTCAACGAAGTCGTCCAAGAAGGAAAAAAGAAAGGAGCGCCAGAAGCATCACTCTTAGAAAGCATGTTCAAAGAAGAAACAATCAAAGTTCATAACCCCAACGACCAAGAATACCTCAAATCCGTAAAAAAAATGTCTGCAGAAAGTGAAAGACAACCATTACACGAAGCAGAAGCCGAGGTTCTCTGCCTGGCAAAAGAGCTGAACGGAATAGCCATAGCCGACGACCAAGTCGCCAGATCCGTTGCCAGGCTTCTGGGAATAAGACTCCACGGAACAGGATACATCCCAGGCAAAATATTTGCGACAAGCAAAATCAAAAAAGAACAGTTAATGGAAAAGGTTAAGGAAATGCGTAACGAGGGATGGCACGTGACAGCTGAAGACTACCTAAAAATAATCAAGTACCTAAAGACCCTTTAGTCAGCCACGCACGCATACAGATTCAAACTAATGATCAACAAGCTTAAAAATCAAATATGCCCAGAGCGCTGAAAACACGACAACACTAAACACCCGTCATGTTCAACCAGATGCCCACAAATCGGTTATGATACTGAAACGCATCAGACTCAGCGTCATAGATCCAGAGTTCCAAGAAAAGCTGATAATAATAACCATTATTTTCCCCGTCCCATAAAGCCGTCTTATTAACGGCAAACTCAACATTGTTTACAATTAAACTCTGAATCAGAGATTGGTTCCCGAGAAATGAAAACGTTAGAGGAGCCTCCCAGCTTTCGCCCCCTTGAAGAAATATGCGATACTCAGCTGTAGCATTAAGCGGGCTATGCGTTCCAGCAGTAGCGTTAGGCAAAGGCTCACTCTGATTCCTAAACTTCACATAAACCATGTAATAAGACGAAGACCCCATATGATTGCCGATGCCTAAAAAAACATTGTAAACTGTATCATTCACCACGTTAAATGGGTAATCCTCAGCCATGTGGTTTGGACCCAAAATCCAAAGCTCCGAAAAACATTCACCTCCAGAAAAAGGCAAAACAAGGCTTAACGTGGGAGCTGAAGCCACTAGAATTAAGATTAAACCACTGACAGCGAAAACAACGCGGTAATCCTCAAGATTCACCTTTAACCACCTCAGGCTTCATCTTCAAAACCTTCTCAAAATAACGCCGTTTAAAAATTCGCCAACCAACAACACTTCCCAAAACTATCACACCAACAGCCGTTACTGAAGCCGCCATCGTTTGAAAAAGTCTTTCGTTACATCCACTGACAGCTAAAGCCTCTAATTGACCCGCTTCCTCCACCAAACCTGTGACATTTCGAACCGAAAGATCCGCATAATAAACAGCACCATCAAAATCTCCATTTCTATAACACATTTGACCCTCAGCTAAAAAGCGTCCTCCCGAATCCAACTTCACCAAGAGACCGGAAACATTGCCACCACTTTTTTCCACATCTAAAACCGCAACATAAACAGAAGACAAAATGTTTTCAGCGTCAATTAACGCTTCTTCAGCATCAGCCTTTTCCACCGCAAAACAAGCACGTGCAAACCAAAAAAAAACCAAAATGAACACGACAAAACAAATGAAACTCCTACACTTAACCATACTTATTCCCCCAACCTTTTTCACACTCAAACAGTAAACCATACTTTAACCTCTGTGAACGGCAAAAAAAACAACCAAATCATCTAACTCGAAGTCTAACTACTTGAACAAAGCTCCTCCAAAACCTTCCTCTTATCCTGAATATTGTTAAGCCTCTCTTCAACGCGCTTATTGCGCCTCAAATAATCTTTATACTTTTCCAAAAACTCCTTCCCCTTAGACGTAAGCACGTAACATCGTTTTTCACGCTGCAAACGCACCAGATACGCTTCTATAACTTCAGTTAAATATTTCATTAAAACCTTGTAACTCAAATTAGCCTGATACATAATCTGCGTTTTTTTAGCGCCTCCTTCGCTTACCACACGCAGCATATCCGCTATAATATCTAACCTGCTCCTATAACTACCCAAACTCACTCCCTCAAAAAGAACCGTTAAAATAAGAAACTGAAACAACTCTTACCTACGTCTACGTTCCAAAAGCCCCGCTGTAAAATGAACCCAGCCTCTTCCTCCCTTCTTCAAATGCTGTCGTTGCTTCTTATCATCCAAATACTGCCTTGTTTGCCTAACTCTTCCACAGCGATTCTGGCTGGCAATCTCCGCTCTCATAAATTTCCCCCATCCACCAACATGAGGACTAGGAGGAACAACCCTGTCTACATCAATCACTTTATGCTGGTCCAAAATCTCTTTAAAATTCAACGGTTTAAAATCTCTTGTTGCAAAAATCACTGTACCCTTCTCAACAAACAACATGAAATAGTCTCTGTTTGCAATGCCCTCAGCTCTCACCTTATCGTCAATCCGCTCTCGCCACAGCGTTTTATACTGCATTTTCAATTCGTTAATGATTTCTTCCCGTGTGATGGCTTCCACTAGTTAATCCCTCCCTGACAGGAGCGGATGAGACAAGACATAACTTCACTGCACTCCTTTCGTTCTATTTAGATTCGAGATATTTAAATGGTGTAGGATGAAACATCTAGGTTAGTTGTCTAGAACAAATTTATAGTTTTCTATAGCATAGCGAAAAAAAACATAGAACAGTTAGAAGTCTTCATGCAACAAGAAAAACCCAAAAAAATCCTGCGTGGGCACACCACACTGATTTAATTCTTTTAGCACTCGATGGTTTTTATGTTTGTTAGGGAATAGAAGATTTCTCCATAAACCATAAAAGACTAAAACTGCATTAAGATTTGCGTGAGGAGGATGGTAGACCTTCACAAGGGGAGAAAGGAGAGAAGGGATAAAATTTTTTCTACCATCCCCCTCATACATTTTCCATAAAAGTGTCATACGTTGCTTTTAAACTTTTTGTCTCCCTTCTGAATTTAACCCAGATCTTGCTAGAAATAACTGATGGTTTAGCCGAATTCTTCCATAATCCCGTCAACTTTTTTTGTATCAGCATTACTAAACGGGCTGGAATGCTTTAGTTCTTGCGTGAAGGCTTCCACGCCGTCTTCGGTTAGCCCACGCCTAGAAATCTAGTCTAAAGCCATACATTTTTAAATTGTTTCCTTATGACATTGCTTTTAAAGTGTAGGGACCTCTCGTGAGTTTTTCTCCCATGCCTTTTTGCACTAAAACTGTATCTTCTATGCGTATTCCTCCAAAATCAACAAAATATATGCCTGGCTCGATCGTCACAACGTTGCCAACCATTAGCTTATCGTTACTTGTTGAGTTCAGTGTTGGCGGTTCATGAATTTCTAAGCCTACGCCGTGTCCTAAGCCGTGAACGTAATATTCGTCGCATCCTGCGTCTTTTATTACTTTTCTCGAGATCGAATCTATATCTTTTGCTTTTGCTTTGGGTTTTACAGCTTGGAAGGCTTTGTCTTGAGCCAGCCTGACGATCTCGTACATCTTCTTTTGCTTTGCTGAAGGCTTTCCAGCTGCGATTGTTCTTGTCATGTCTGAACAGTAATACTGGTAGGTTGCTCCTATGTCAACCACAACCAAGTCGCCTTTCCTTATTTTTCGGTCGGTGCAACCTCCATGCGGAAACGCTGAACGGACACCTGAAGCTACAATGGTTTCGAACGCTGTTCCCCAAGAACCATTTTTACGCATGGCATATTCGATTTCCGCGGCAACTTCATATTCTCTCACGCCTGGTTTAATCGCTTCGTAAGCAGCTTTCATGCCTTCGCTTGTTAATTCTCCAGCTTTTCGCATGAGTTTAATTTCTTCTTCATCTTTCACTTTGCGAAGAGTCCTCACAGGTTCATTATCAATTTTGATTTCAGCTATCCCTCTCAAAACTTTCTTAAGCTTTAGATAATCTGCAACAATTGGAACGCCCGTGATCGTGTCTAAACCAAGTTTTTTAGTTTTTGAAGCCTTGACTTTTTTTGAGATTTTAGTTGCCAAGTCCTCGCCTGTTTTGACTAGTTCGACTTTGAATTCTTTTGCTTCGGCTTTGGCTTGTTCATAGTTGACGCTGTAAACGTAAATTGTGCTTTCGCCTTTTTTTGGAACGAGTATGCATGCCGTTCCAGGAAAACCAGCGAAGTACAGAAGGTTTGCTCCGTTGGTGACTAGAAAAGCGTCAAAATCTTTTTTCTCAAAGACTAGCTGCCTTAAAGCTTCCAGTCTTTTCAAGTTGTTCACCTAGAAAGAGACTTTTGCAACGTCTTAACCTAAATCTTTTTTGCTTTTTACGGGATCGTGTTCTATCTAGAAAATGGGCTACACTTTGTTTTTGAGG
>Ga0210051_1005293_pt1 | contig 12394 bp, 11 predicted proteins | sample CryGey092014_all_FD_185464 | JGI IMG/M metagenome (GOLD analysis project Ga0210051, IMG submission 185464) | Groundwater microbial communities from aquifer - Crystal Geyser CG23_combo_of_CG06-09_8/20/14_all (SPAdes) (version 2) | ecosystem: Environmental > Aquatic > Deep subsurface > Groundwater...
GCCTAATGACACCAACTTGGGTGAGGATGCCAAAATAATGCTCATAACGGGCCCGAATATGGCAGGCAAATCCACCATCCTGCGGCAGGTGGCGCTCATAACGCTGATGGCCCACATCGGCTCGTTTGTGCCTGCGAAAAAAGCAAAGGTGCCGCTCACCGACAGGATATTCACACGTATAGGCGCCAGCGATGACATCTCAAAGGGCACCTCAACTTTCCTTGCAGAGATGAGCGAAGTGGCCTATATATTGAACAACGCAACCCCGGAATCCCTTATCATTTTGGATGAAATCGGCCGCGGAACCTCAACCTATGACGGGCTCTCGATTGCCTGGGCAGTGGTTGAGCACATCTACAGGCGCCTGGGCGCAAAAACAATGTTCGCCACCCACTATCACCAGCTGAATGCCATTGAAGAGGAATTCGAAGGGGTGAAGAATTTCAACGTGGCGGTGAAGGAAGTGGGCGACGAGATAATTTTCATGCACAAGCTTGTTCACGGTGGCACTGACAGGAGCTATGGCATCTACGTTTCAAAGCTGGCCGGCCTGCCGGCAGATGTAATCGCAAGGGCTACTGAAATCATGCACACTTTCGGCGGCGAAAAGCAGATAGGCATTGCAATGGAGAAAAAGGAAAAGCAGCGGACCCTGGATGAATACATGGCTGAGTTTGGCGAGCCGCCGACACCGGGAGAAAAAAAGGCAGGAGAAGCAGCCCTTTCAAAGGAGACTGAAAAACAAAAACAATAATTTTGCAAATAAATTAAAGGAGTTGATTCAATGATTCACATCCTCCCTGACAGCATCGTGAAAAAAATCGCAGCCGGCGAAGTTATCCAGAAGCCCTTCAATGTTGCCAAGGAGCTGGTTGAAAACTCCATTGACGCAGGCGCCACCTCAATCACGGTTGAGCTTGATGGCATCCGTAACATCACCGTCTCTGACAACGGCTCTGGCATGTCGCGGGAGGATGCGCTGCTTGCCTGCTCCAAGCACGCCACCAGCAAAATTACAGTTGAAAAAGACCTGGATTCAATCAGCACGCTGGGTTTCAGGGGCGAAGCTTTGGCAAGCATAGCCGCAGTCTCAAACCTCACCCTCAAAACTTCCAACTCTTCTTCTGGGGAAGGAATTGAGCTCAGGCTCAGCGGCAATCAAGCATCTGACAAGCCCATTGGCATGCCACGCGGCACAACCATCGATGTGCGCGACCTGTTCTACAACATGCCGGCACGCAGGAAATTCCTCGATGCCGAAATTTCCGAGCTGAAGAAAATCATTGAAGTGGCGCGCGACTATTCCCTTGCCTACCCTGGGGTTTCATTTGAAGTGAAGGACAAAAACAGCACCCTCTTCAAGGCACTTGTCGGCGACCTGGAAGCAAGGACTTCTGATGTGCTGAAAGAGGTTGCAAAAAACCTTGTATCCGTTTCTGCCTCAAACGGTTATGCCAAATTGCACGGTTTCGTGGGCAAGCCCGGCTTTGTCAGGAAGGACCGCCGCTACCAATTTGTTTTTGTCAACAGGCGCCTTGTGAAAAATGAGCTGGTGGAGCGTGCAGTATTCGATTCCCTGCCAATTTTGCCCTCTCACCACCCGGTGTTTGTCTTATTCCTTGAAATCAGCCCACAAAAGGTTGATGTGAACATCCATCCCAACAAGCTGGAGGTCAAGTTTTCCGACCCTGACCAGGTTTATGCGCTTGTGAGCAGCGCAGTAGTGCCCCTTGCCTCAAGGAAAGCCGAGATATCAGGGAAGGTGGAGCTTTCCCAGCGGAAAGGGAATGTTTATGAAGTGGTGAAAGGAAAACAGGAAACCTTAACTGTTCCGGGTTCCGGGTTCCGGGTTGCGAGTTCCGAAACTGAAAGACCTAGGCTCGAAACCCAAAACCCAAAACCCGAAACCGATTACCGTATCATCGGCCAGCTCAATCTCACATATATCTTATGCGAAAGCAGGGGCAGCCTTGTGCTCCTGGACCAGCATGCAGTGCAGGAAAAAATATTCTTTGAAAAATTATTTTCGCAGCCTGCGAAGCAGGAAAAAAAGCAGGAGCTGATTTCGCCGGTTGTGATAGATTTCGGGATTGAATTTGGCACAGTGAAGGCGCACATGGAACTGCTGGTGAAGAAAGGGGTTGATATTGAAGAGTTTGGTGAAAAATCCATGGTGGTAAGGGCAGTTCCCGCGGCATTTGTTGATTACTACGGCTCGGTCACCGCGGATTCCCTCAACGACCTGGTGCTGAACATCCGTTTGTGGGAAAAAGATTTCGCAGGTGCCGAATACGATAAATACGCCACCAAGGCATGCCGCGGCGCAATCAAGGCAGGCAGGGAGCTTACCCTTTCGGAAATGGAGCGCCTTGTTTCAGAATTGCAGCGGTGCAAAAACCCGAATACCTGCCCCCACGGCAGGCCGATTGCGGTAAAAATATCAATTGGGGAGTTTGAAAAGAAATTCAAAAGAAGCGTTTGATACCTCTCGATTTCAATCATTGGCTATTTCAAATCAAGTTCTGCAATGGCTTCCCCAAGTTCGCCGCTTATTTTCTTGAAAGGGGGCGGATTCCTGAGCAGGTTACCGATTTGCGAGTGGTAGAATGCTTCCGCCTGCGCGAGTTTTTCCGAATTGAGCAGCTGTGCCTTGCCAGTAAAGGCGAGTTTTTTGTGGCCGACTTTCCTCGCGAATATCCAGGCAATCTTCTTCCTGTCTAACTTGGCTTTCGTCAAAAGATACCAAGCGTCGTAGTAGTCCCGCACCCGCGTTCGCTGCAGCAGGCTCCTGAGCTTTTCTGCGGTTATCTCCTCAAGCGAGTAGGTTTTCACCGAGAAAATCTTTTCGTAGTAATTGTTCAGAATCGGCTTGTCGAGAGGCTCTTCAACAATGACCTCGTCCGGGCCCATGTCAACCGCGATTGTGTTCTTATTTCCCTTCAGCCCGACAAACTGAATCTTTATGTCGGTGAAGTGCCGCTTGCTGTCGAAGTCCTTTATGCGCAGGCTGGCGTTGTAATCCCTTCCGAGATAAGCAAGCGCGGTTTCGAACGCACCTCTTATCTCTGCCGCGGCAAATTCCCTCTTCATGGTAAAATCAAGGTCTTCGGAATACCTGTAATCGCCGAAATAAACCTTCCTTAGGGCAGTGCCTCCCTTGAACACGAGGTTGTCACGTAGAATCGGCGTGTTCGCAATTGCGTCCAGAACCAGCGTCAGGAAGTAGTCTTTTTCTATCACTGCCCAACCCATCCAGCCGTTCTTCGATATTTCGGTAATGATGTTTGGGGAAATCATAGTTTCAGCCTCAGCTCTTCTTTTTTGATGTTCTCTATGACGCGCCACTTTTTGTTTTTCGGCCCGGTTTTCGGGCCGCAGGTATCCAGAAGGCAGTAGCCGCCGGCGACCATCGATAGCAGTTTTTCCCTCGCTGGAGTTTTGATTTTCAGAACGTCAAGCATGTAACCCAGGCGCTTGAGCGAGGCCAAATCATCAATCGCAGTTGCATACATATACAGCTTCTCGTAGTCAAGCTTTTCGCGAAATGCTTTAGCGACTTCGGTCAGGCCACCGCTATACTCCGGCATATAGAGGCAGTCGGCTACAGTCTTTTCCCTCTCGGAGATATCAAATTTCAGGTCGCCTATCCATTCCTCCCTCATACCAAAAAAACGCTTTTCAGGAAAGCGGACAAAATGGTATTCTTCCGCGTGAAATCTCAGGGGGCGCTTCGGTTTTGTCGTTACTATGTAGGTGGTTCTGCTGACCTGTTCGGTTATTCCGTAGTAGTTCAGCGCTGAGGCGAAGCCCACGTAATAGGGGCTGACGAGCTTTCTTGCAATAACATACGGGTGCGTTCCGTAATTTGCTTCAGGTCCGGATTCGAGCGGAAGGATCAGGTATTTTCCCCTCTCGATGGTTTCTATCCATTTATTTTTCTTCAGGCTGAACAGCAGCCTTCTCAGCATCTGGCCATCCGCACCCAAAAGCTCCTGCGCATCTTTCACCGTGAAAACATCGGAGCGTTTTTCTGCGCTTACGCTGGAAAGAAGCCTGGCACCGAGTTTGCTCAGGCCTTTCCTGCTGCAGTTATTCGTTTTCATAGGATTACCTTATTGGTAATTATAAGCAGTTAAATATTTAAATCATTATGATTCCCCAAAAGAGAATTATGATAAATCATATATTTCACGCTACTGGCGTAGTGTCCCCACGGCAGGCCGATTGCAGTGAAAATAGCCATTGGTGAATTTGAAAAGAAATTCAAAAGAAGCGTTTAGCTTAAGCCAAGCCAGTCTTTTCCAAATCTCGTTTTTTATCTCTTTTCTTCAGCTCTTCTTCAGCCTTCTTCATACTTCGTTCCGTAGCGTTCACTGCGTTCAGGGCATTCTGTTCTCCGCGAGCAACCATGGCATATCGCGCTGGCAAATCCCTATTAAATTCAACTTCAGGCGAGGTGGCGCGTATGCTGATATTTATTATCGGCTTTAAGCGGGTTTCCATCTGCGCCGCAATCTGCGCATGGTTGGCGACCAGCCCGCTGAGCACATTTTTGCCTACTTCGGCTATTGGTCCCATAGACTTGCCCATTTGCTCCATGATTGCCATGCCGCGTTGGCAATCGGTGTCTATCCTGTCAAATATTATCTTTAATTCCGAGCGCAAGCCCGCGCCGATGCTTGAGAATTCGTTAACCTCTTTTAGGGTCCATTCTGTGTTTAGATTTGCCAATTCTTTGAGCCGCCTCACAGAATCTACAAGGGGTTGGCGAAATTTGCCTATTCCTGGGAGCAGAGGCTCAAGCTGTTCAACCGCAACTTTCATGGTGTCTGAAAACCTAGCCCGCACTTTTTCCGGCTCCATTAGTTCCTCTGGCTTAATCTCCCGCGTGTTTGCCGGCAGGCTGGCAGTTATGTTCGCAAGTGCCTTATTAAGTGAAAGCCCGAACTTCAAATTCTGCTCTATCGCCGCGCAGAGTTCGCCATGAACTTTTAATCTTGTGAGGCTTATCCCAATCATGAACGGGTTGAGCATGCCAATCCTTAACACAGTCATGTAGTTACTTATGCCCTTTGAAAACTCATTGAGCTGCCTTTCCCTACCTGCTAAAAGCTTGAGTATATCCTCTCTAGTCAATTGACTAGGTCGTTGCGATACTACTTTGGGCGGCTCCTTCGCTTCTTCCGGGGCTTTCGGGGCTTCTTTATAGGTGGGCATTGTCATGCTTCCGTTATGAATATTGATATTATAAATACATTCGACGTCAATCCACACAACATATACCATTCAATAATCAGAAAACTGATCAAAACAGATGTGTTTCATGGTTGAGCTTCACGGTGCCAACAGGCCGATAAAAACCTTCAGACTGGGCGGGACCCTAACCAACATATTCTTAGGTGGCAAGATAGGTGCTTCTGAAGTTTCCTCAACCTTTTTATTCCTAAGGTATCTCGTGCCTATCATCGTTTCGATAGGCTCTGCGTATCTAACATTGGGTTCGGTTTGGAACCCCTCCCTGATTTTGGGTCTTGCCCTTGCAATATTGACATACACCCTGCTTTACTTTTTTTTCAGAAAATATTCAATAACCAGCGAGGAATCCCAAATTTTCATCAATGGCAAACCGCTGGTTGATATGCGCGAGTTGCTTTCCGGGTCACCGTGGAAATTCGGCATAATCCTGCTTGTAGTCATTGTTTCGCCATTTTTCATAAGTAGTTTTATTAATATGCTGTTTGGCAGTCAAACCGTAACATACTATACAATCTCCCTAGCATACCTCTTCTTTGTCTGGCTCCTCATCATTTTCGTAAAAGCCTCATTCGGAATGAATTTTTACATTTTTGAAGATGGCGTGAAAATCAACTATGCATTCTATGGCTGGGAGCAGTTGCAGGGGTTTTACTGCAGGGGAATGTTCATAATCTTGGTTACAAAACCATTGCTTTTTTCTCGCCGCACAATACCGGCCACGGATTTGGCCTGCAACTTTGGCGAGAATTGCAATGAAGCGAGGTCTATGTTGCTGAAATACCTGACAGAATTAGAGCGGTAGCATGTGTGCCCGTGGATTTGGGACATACAGTTTATATAATTTCCATAAGTTATCTAATCATGCCCTCTAAGGAAGTAATCGAGATTGCAGCGAGGATAAAGTCGCTCAAGATACAGGGCGCGCGCAATGTCTCCGGCTGGGCGGTTAAGGCAATGGCCCTTGAAGCCAGGGCAAGCAAGGCAAAATCACCAGAAGCGCTTTGGAAGGAGCTTTTTCTCACGGCTGATTACATCGCCGGCCTGCGGCCCACCGAGCCCATGCTCCAGAACTCCCTGAGGAATGCCCTGCGCGCCACGCTCCTGGAAATCAACAGGGCCAGGACTTCCCGGGCAAACATCCGCACCATCAGGGATGCCACAGCCAAATTCGGGCGCAACTACGAAAAGCATGCAGCGCGCAACCTCGAGCTCATCTCACTGGCAGGCGCCCAGCTGGTGGATGATGGCGACACCATCCTTACCCATTGCCACAGCTCAACCGTGGAAGGCATCCTGAAACAGGCGAAGCTTTCCGGCAAAAAATTCAGGGTAATTGCCACTGAAACCAGGCCCAAGTTCCAGGGCCATATCACCATGTCAAAGCTCTCGGCTGCAGGCATCCCTGTGACTGCCATTGTGGACAGCGCGGTCTCAACGTTCATTAAGGATTGCGACAAGGTGTTTGTGGGCGCCGACGCCATCAACTCAACCGGCGACCTCATCAACAAAATCGGCACACTGACCATTGCCCACCTGGCAGATGACTACGGTGTGGAATTTTATTCTGCGGCTGAGCTCTACAAATATGATTTGCTTACCCAGTGGGGCGCCCACAGCCTGCTGGAGGAGCGCAGCCCGGACGAGGTTCTCGACACAAAGAAATTCAGGAAGGTGAAGGTGCGCAATCCGGCGTTTGACGTGACTCCGGCAAGGTTCATCACGGGCTACATAACTGAAAAAGGGCTCTATGCGCCCCAGGCATTGCCTGCGGTTGCAAGGGAAGTGCTAAAAATATAGGTTTAAGGTTCAAGGTCTAAGGTTGAAAGTTTAATGTTTAAAGTTTAAGGTCTATGGTATATGGACTTTGGGTCCTGAACTTTGAACTTTAAACTTTAGACTTAGTTGTGATTTGATGGTGGAGAAAAGGTTGTTAGGCAAAAAAGATGTCTGGGACATCAAGCAATATGTCTGCAAGGCAAAGCGGCTTGACATAGAGACCGGCAAGCGCATCGTCCTCTTTAACAAGCAGGATGCAATTGAAAACGATATCTATGTCGGCTACCGGGTTGGCCTGAAGCATGGCAATAAGGTGGCCATAGGCATTGTTGACCTGACAGACCATATGGTGGAGCCGGGGCAAGTCGGAATTTTCAAGGATCTCCAGCAGGAGCTTGGGCTCAAGGATGAGGAGCGCATTGAAATCAGGCATATCAAGAAGCCGGAGTCTGTCGTTTACATAAAGAAGAAGATGGACAAGATAGAGCTGAAGCCCTCTGAAATCTCAACCGTCATGGACGAGCTGATGCGCGGCTATCTTGGCGAGATTGAGCTTGCCTCTTTTGTGAGCGCCATCTACATCAACGGCGTCACTGAAGAGGAGGTCATCGGGCTGACGGATTCGATTGTCAAGAGCGGTGACACCCTGAATTTGGGCAGGCACCTCATCGCAGACAAGCATTGCATAGGCGGCGTTGCAGGCAACCGGACCACCATGGTGCTCGTGCCCATAATCGCGGCGGCAGGAATTTCCATCCCCAAGGCGTCCTCCCGCTCAATTACAAGCGCGGCAGGCACGGCAGACACCATGGAAGTGCTTTCAGGCATTGATTTCTCCATAGAGGAAATGAGGCATATAGTGAAAAAGGCAAATGGCTGCATTGTATGGGGTGGGGGCACTACCCTGGCATCCGCAGATGATTTGCTGATTAAAATCCGCCATCCGCTGAGCCTCGACCCCAAGGGCCTCCTGCTTGCCAGCATACTTGCAAAAAAGAAAAGCGTGGGCGCAAACCACGTCATCATTGATATCCCGGTTGGCATGGGCGCCAAGTTGCACGACATGGCGGATGCGAATGCCCTGGGCGCTGATTTCGTCAAAATAGGGCGCCGGCTCGGCATGTCCATAGATGTGCTAATCACTGATGGAAACAACCCAATTGGCAGGGGCATCGGCCCAACCCTTGAGTGCATTGACGTGCTCAACGTGCTGGCCAATAACGGCCCGGGCGACCTGCGCGAAAAATCATGCATCATAGCTGGCAGGCTGCTTGAGATGTGCGGCAAGGCCAAGAAGGGCCGGGGCTATGCACAGGCATCTTCAATTCTGGAGAGCGGAGCAGCGCTCAGGAAGATGAGGCAGATAATCGAGCTCCAGGGCGGCGATAGCGATGTCAAGCCGGCTGACCTGCCAATAGGCAACTGCCACGAGGATATAATCGCAGACCGTAATGGCAAGCTGGTGGGCTATGACAACCGCACCATTTCAAGGCTTGCCCGGGCAGCAGGCGCGCCCAATGACAAGGGTGCAGGCATCCTTTTGTTCAAGGAGCCTGGAGAAAAGGTGCGCAGCGGGGAAAAAATCATGCGCGTCTATGCCGAGAGCGAATCCAAACTGGATTTTGCCCTGAAGGCAATGAAAAAATGGGAAACTTACACATTGAAGAAGATTATTTTAAATGAACTAGGGTGAAATAATAGTCTAAGGTCTAAAGTTCAAAGTCTATACGCACGAAACTTTAACCTTAAACTTTAGACTTTAAACCTTGAACCCGAAACTGTTCTGGTGATGCCATGAAGATTTGCGAATTGAAGCCGGGTATGAACTGCGAGCTCGTAGGTGAAGTTGTCGAGGCCAGTGAAACCAGGACAATCATTACCAAATACGGCAAGAAGCTGAAGGTCCGCAACATCCAGATAAAGGATGATTCCGGCTCTGTGGCGGTTACCCTCTGGGAGGACGAAACCACTATTCCTGACTCCGGGGCAAACAGGCAGCTCGAAATCAAGAACGGCTATGTGCGCGAATATCAGGGCAAAATTTCAGTCTCTTCCGGTCGCGGTGGCACAATTTCCTTACTTTGATGCGATTGACATGCTTTCAAATATCGATATCTTAAGGGAAATGAAGGCAGGACATATCAAAATCTCCCCCTTCAATCCAGACCAATTGGGCGGCGCCTCAGTTGATTTGACTCTTTCCGGTGAATTTTCCATAATGAAAAAACAGCCGCGTGCAATCGACCTGTCACAACACACATTCTCCGGCCTCTTCTCGAAAAAAACATGCCCCCCGCTCACACTCAAGCCACTCGAGCTCGTGCTTGGGAAAACAATGGAAAAAATATCGCTTGCCAACAACATCGCTGGCCGCCTTGACGGCAGAAGCAGGTATGCGCGCCTGGGCCTTGCAGTGCATGTTACCAGCTCATTGATTCAGCCGGGCTCCTCCAACCACCAGGTGCTTGAGATAATCAATTTCTCAGGAAGGCCCATAAAGCTTTCGGCAGGCCTGCGAATCTCCCAGGCAACCTTCAGCTATCTCAATTCGCCCACCACCAAGCCCTATAACAAGTTTGGAAAAATAGCAAAAAACCAATGAACTATCGTGAAGTCGGTCGGCAATTCACTCGTGCCCTTCAGGCAAGAAATAAAACAGCTTCTCCCTAAACACTAATTATGTCCATGGAAGCCAAATACTCAGCGAAGCTCAAGGAGCTTGAGGACGAGCTCGCCCGCACCCAGAAAAACAAAGCCACGGAATTTCACCTGGGCATCCTAAAATCAAAAATCGCGAGGCTGAAAAAAGAGCTTCTCGGGGGCGGAGGAAAAAAGGGCGGTGGCGGCGGTGCAAAGAGCATACGCAAGGGCGGCGATGCCACCATCTCCATGGTCGGCTTCCCAAGCGTGGGCAAGTCCACCCTGATGAACCTAATCACCGATGTGGATTCAAAGGTTGGCGCCTATGATTTCACCACCGTAGACTGCATCCCGGGCATGCTGCTGCACAAGGGCCTCCACATCCAGGTTTTTGACATTCCCGGCATAATTCATGGCGCTGCAGAGGGCAAGGGCCGCGGGCGGGAGGTGCTCTCCTATGCGCGCATCTCCGACCTTATCCTAATCATGGTGGATGTGAAGACTTACCAAAACCTGCGCGTGATAGAAGAGGAACTTTACGAGGCAGGCATACGGATAAACAGGCGGCCGCCGAACGTGCAGATTGTGGAGCAGAAAAGCCTCGAGCTGAAATTCCCGGCAAAATGCAGTCTGTCAAGGGAATCCGCGCTCGGCATCCTCAAGGAGTTCAAGGTGTTCACAGGCACTGTGATTATCCGCGAGGACATAACTGAGGATGAGTTCATAGATTTGCTGGAGGGCAACAGGCATTATGTGCCTGCGCTTTACCTGGTGAACAAAGTGGAGCTTGCCGATGCAAAAAAACTGCAGGAAATAAGGGATTTCATGAAAGGCAAAAACTTCCTGATGATTTCCTGCCACGGTGTGGCCAACATTTCCGAGCTTAAGGAAAAAATCTTCCAGAACCTGGGCGTTATCAGGGTTTACTCAAAGCCGAGGCTGAGTGTGGTGAGCGCAGAGCCGGTGGTGCTCAAGAAAGGCTCCCAAATTGAGGCTTATGCGAAAAAAGTGAAAAAATACGATCTCAAGACAATCAGGTATGCCATTGTGAGCGGAAAGAGCGTGCCCTTTGCCGGGCAGAAGGTCGGGCTGGACCATGTGCTTGAGGATGGGGATATCATAACGCTGGTGGCAAAATGAGTTTAAGGTTTCGAGTTGCGAGTTCCGAGTTTCGAAACCCGGCACCCGAAACTGTTAAGGTGGAGCTATGATTTCACGGAAGGAATACGACGGTGTGATAGAATGGTGCAGGAAAAAGCGCGCAGAGAGCCTAAAAAAACATATAATCGAGCGCAACCCGTTTTCGGATTTGGAATCATTGCGGAATTTCATCTATCTGGAGATAGACCGGCACCTTGATGAAGCCAATAAAAAATCCATCGTCTATGACTCCCATGCAAACAAGCTTTATTGGCACCTGAACAACAGTTGGATAGAGATGCTTCCCATAGACAAAAGGAACAGCGGGTGGTAATAAGTATGTCTTGTGTTTTGCCAAAGGCAAAACGGTCCTAACTGGTCTTCCTGTCCTAAGTGCGCTCTAAGCGCACTGTCTTCTATTGGTCTTCAAGTCTTACACTTTTACTTTCTTTTCTCCCGGGGGTCTTTTAGTTTTCTCTTCCCCGAAGGCTTTTATACGTTTCTCTTATACTTTCTTTTGAATGCGCTTCGCGCATAGCTCGAGCATGCATGGCATGCTCGATTCTCCCGAAGGTCTGTTCTTTTGTAAAGAACAGAGGCTCTTTTCTAAAAGAGAAGGGCTCGTGTAAAGAAAAGAGGCCTGTCTTCATGTCTTAACTGGTCTTACACGACGTAAAAATATGCATGCTTAACGCAACAATCGTTGCATATCCCTTTGCGCGGAATGTGTGAACCTGAACCCGGTTGAAAGAAGCCGTTCTGGTGAATAAAGCCGCGGGCCCATCACATATCTTCCTTGGCTTCGGTTAATGCCAATGGCCCAGCCACATTCGTGCATAACCCTTTCTGAAATCGGATGGGGGATACGGCAGTTTGGCCTTTGCCTTCCTGTTGCTGCGAAAATTTTCGTAACAAATTCTTCACGCGAGATAGCTTCTGATGGCGGCTCTGCCACATTATAAACGCCCGGTTTTCTCAGATGTGCCAAATGAATCGCTGCCGCGTCATACGCGCTTACTAAAGCTACCCGGTCACTGCCAAAATTGAGGAGACCGACTGGTGGGAATATTTTTGCGAGGCGAGCAAGTTTGCCTATCATATGCGGGTTATCCGGGCCATAAACAGCTGTTAACCTGAGCAATGAGACAGGGAGGCCGCCTTCTATCATTTGCCTCACATATGAATCCATCATCAATTTGCTAACAGAATACTGGTCCATGCCCTGAAAATAACCAGGGGGCATATCTTCAGTCATTATATCCGGCAATGGTGGATAAACAGAAGCACTGCCGAACACCATAACTGATTGTTTGCCAATATGTTCGCCAGCTGCACAGCATTGAAGGATATTTCGTGTTCCATCAACATTAACCCTAACCAACTCCGGGAATGCAGCATTGAATTTTACTGCTAAATGGTAAACATGCGTTGCGTCCTGTAAATGAGGGGCAAGCGCATCAAGAGAACCTGGCTGTGTTATATTGCCTACAATAACTTCAAAGTGGGTGTGATAACGCTCAAGCAATTCGTTAAAGAATGGCTTCCAGTGAGGTCCGAGAGCTATCACTTTATCGTATACGTA
>Ga0210051_1005309_pt1 | contig 12381 bp, 4 predicted proteins | sample CryGey092014_all_FD_185464 | JGI IMG/M metagenome (GOLD analysis project Ga0210051, IMG submission 185464) | Groundwater microbial communities from aquifer - Crystal Geyser CG23_combo_of_CG06-09_8/20/14_all (SPAdes) (version 2) | ecosystem: Environmental > Aquatic > Deep subsurface > Groundwater ...
TGTGCTTACTTGAGTTCCATTCCTATATAAAGTTAAAGTAGCTCCAATATCACCATCAGTTATGTTGCACTGTATAGTCGCTGTAGCTGGATAAACACTTGTGTTTGTATCTGGGGTGAATAAGACTGAGACAGTTGATGAAGTTTGACTTACATCCAAAGGTAACAATATGGATGATTCAGTGTAGTTTGCTCCACCAGATGTGTTGAATAAATAATAATGATATCCTACTCCCAATGTAACAGCAGTTCCATTTTCTGCTGATTTCTTGTCTGTTATATTCCTGTAGAAGTTATAAGTGACATCATCATCCCCAACATTAGGATCTGATCCTGTGAAGGTTGTTTGTGTCCCATAACTGACTGATGATTCATAAAATTCTCTGATTTCATTTGATGCCAATTCTCTATTCCATACACTTAATTCATCTAAGGAGCCATTATTGTATTTTCCTATTACCAAATTACTATTTTCCAATGTTATGTCATTTGCTGTAAAAGATGAACTGTCAGTTTCAACTGAATCAACATATAATTTCATTGAGGACCCATCATATGTTAATGCAACATGATGCCAATCTTCTGATAATGTTTCTGTTAATTTTTCAGAATCTAGAAATGCTACAATATCATTATCAAATGTTGAAGCTAAAGCGTATGTTGAACCACTTTTTCCTAAAATAATACCTTTTATTAATTTGGTTGGTGTTAATCTAAATGTTCCATTACCTATACCTAATTGACCTTTTGAATTACTCCCCCAACACAGCATCGAGCCAGTTGAGTTGATACCACATGTATGATAATTCCCTAGTTTAATTTGAGAAAATTGATACCCGGGTGTTGGTGATGTCCTCTGAGTTGTTGTCCCATCTCCTAACTGTCCATAACCATTCCACCCCCAACATAATATAGATCCATTCACTAGGATACCACATGTATTATACCCTCCTGAATCTACAGAACTGAAATTATATCCCCCCGAAACTTCTGTTGGGATATCTTTTTCATCTTTTGTCCCATCTCCTAACTGTCCCTCACTATTATCTCCCCAGCACAACATAGATCCATTCGTTATAATACCACATGTATGATCATAACCCGCATTAATTGAAGTAAAATTATGTCCACCCAAAACTGAAATTGGTGTTGAATAGTCTCCATATTCAGAATTCCCTATACCCAATTCAGCATAATAATTATTCCCCCAACACAACGCTGAACCATTTATGAGAATACCACAAGAATGGAGACCTCCTAAAGCAAGAGCTGTAAAATTATGTCCACCTATTACAGATACTGGTTTATTTTTATTGTTTAAGGTTCCATCACCAAGTTCACCTCCATAATCATTTTCCCCCCAACACAACACTGAACCATTAGTTAATAAACCACAAGTATGAAATCCCCCTGTTTCAATGAAAGTAAAATTATGTCCCCCAGAAACAGATCTAGGAGAAGTTCTATCTGTATTTGTTCCATCTCCTATCTGTCCATAATAATTATCCCCCCAACACAACACTGAACCATTAGTTAATAACCCACAAGTATGATCATAAAATAAACTAATTTGGTTGAAATTATATCCCCCTGAAACAGGTTTTGGAACATCTCTTTGAGTTGTTGTCCCATCTCCTAATTCCCCATTTGAATTACTTCCCCAACACAACACCGAACCATTAGTTAATAACCCACAACTTTCGTAATTACTCATGGTAGCTGAGCTGAAATTATACTCACCTGAAACTTTTAATGGGTATATTTTAGTTGAAGTGGTAACATCCCCCATTTGCCCATAATTATTACCTCCCCAGCAAAATACAAAACTATTATTTGAAATACCACAACTAGTATAAAATCCTAAACTAACTTGAGTAAAACTATACCCTCCAGAAACAGATCTAGGGGAAGTTCTCTGTGTAGTCGACCCATCCCCTATTTGCCCATTTGAATTATCCCCCCAACACAACATCGACCCATTCGTTAAAATACCGCAACTATTTAAATTAAGTGCATATATTCTAATAAAACTATACCCTCCAGAAACAGATCTAGGGGAAGTTCTCTGTGTAGTCGACCCATCCCCTATTTGCCCATTTGAATTACTTCCCCAACACAACACCGAACCATTAGTTAATAAACCACAAGTATGAAATCCCCCTGGTTTAATTTGAGAAAATTGATAACCCCCTGAAACTGGTACAGGACTTGAATGTGAATTATAATCAGAACTACCTATACCAAGTTGTCCTAACCAATTTCCACCCCAACACAAAGCTGAATTGTTTGTAAGAATACCACAGGTACTTAAATAAATTAAACCAAGAGAAGTAAAATTATATCCCCCATAAACAGGTGTTGGGACATGTTTTTCATCTGTTGTTCCATCACCTAATCTACCATATACATTACTTCCCCAACACAACATAGATCCATTTGCCAGAATACCACAAGTATGGGAACTTCCTGAACCTATTTGACTAAAATTATATCCCCCATAAATAGGTGATGGGACATGTTTTTCATCTGTTGTTCCATCACCTAACTGTCCATTTCCATTACTTCCCCAACACAACATAGATCCATTTGCCAGAATACCACAAGTATGGGAACTTCCTGAACTTATTTGACTAAAATTATATCCACCATAAACAGGTGTTGGTATTAATCTTTGATCTGTTGTCCCATCACCTAACTGTCCATTTGAATTATATCCCCAACACAACACTGAACCATTCATTAGAACAACGCATCCATGATAATAACCTGCACTTATATTTCTAATTTCAGTAGGTTCTATCTTCACCCATGAAAGCAAAGAAACAGTATCAATATAGTAAGCATCATTTTCACTTAAATTAATATAATCATCCACACCATCAAATTCACATCCATCCCCAAATCTCCCAACATCGCCAGCACAATCCAACCCACCTTGTAATGTTCCATTATTTCCATATCCAGAATAATCTTTTACTGCAGAGGAACCTTCTTCCAATCTCCAATATCCAACCAATCCAGAAGTATTAACAGCAGCAGTATTATTATCTAATATAAGAATTGGCTTGGCTTTGTTGACAGTAAAGTAATTATCAAGATTGGATGAAGCTGTATAATTCTCTGATGCAGTGTAAGTGCAAGAATAATTCCAAACACCAACTCCAGCATTCTCGGAAACACTTCTATTACCTGCTCCTGTGCTTACTTGAGTTCCATTCCTATATAAAGTCAAAGTAGCTCCAATATCACCATCAGTTATGTTGCACTGAATCAAAGCAGCAGCAGGGTATGTCGTAGCATTGCCGGTTGCGTTGAACAGGACTGACAGCTTTGCCGTTGTTGAAGTAACAGTCAGCATAATTTCATCACTTCCAAACGTGTAATTAGAACAGCCTGATGTATAATAAGTGTAATTGTAAGCTCCAATCCCTAGAACAGTTGTATCTGATACAGAAGAACCAGTATCTATTTCTGTCCCATTCCTCAACAATGAATAAGAGCAGCTATCATCTCCATCATTGTTCTCTGATCCTATGTAGTCTGATTCTGTCCCATAATCTATTGGCGATGTTATACTCCCCGATAGGGATGGAGTTGCTTTATTGACACTAAATGTATTATAACTAGACCTGTTCTGGTTGCCAGATGTATCATTACCTATGAATGTATAATTGAGAACACCTACACCCAAACTTGTTATGTTTGCATAAAATATGTTTCCAGTATTTGAACATGTTATGTTTGCCCATGAACCTGAAGCATTATGCTCGAAGAAAACATTCTTCATCCCGATATTGTCTGTAAAATTAATCTGGAATCCATAGTTTGGGGAGTAAATGTATGTTGCTGGATCTGATGACCCTTCTGATATATCTTGCCAGGTTGGTGGTGCTGTGTCAGCAATTGTAAATGATTGCACACTTGTCACATTTTCATTCCCTAAAGTATCATTGTAATAGATTTTCCATCCGATTATTTGCCCGTCAGAAACAGATGAATTATCCCAAGTGAAGTTAGACCAAGTCCATGTTGCTGCTGCGTCTGCCATATTTTTTGGTGAGCCATAAGTTCTACCTTCTATGTCTTCATAACTCAGGAAATCAGCTGACTGACTTAAATATGAAGCGTTAACCCATGCCGCCGAACGGACTTCATTTGAAATACGGACTTCATCCAGTTTACCATCCAGATAATAAGGATTCATTATTGCTGCCCCAAGAGTAAAATCATTATTACCATCAACCAAGCTTTGAGACATTGTAACTGGATTATCACAGACCGAATCCCGACAGAAGGTAATAGTTGATGATGCTTTATCATAAATAATTGCATGATGGTACCATACATTATTTGATGTGCTGCTGCTAGTAGAAGTAGGTGAATAAGCTTTCTCTAAAACCCATTCCACCCAGTGGGTTACAGTCAAAACATCATGAGTGCCATTCCAATCACCTACGACTAAAATAACGTTACCATCATCATGAACGCTGTCATATTTTTGGAGAACAGGCAACCCCAGCCAGGGATTACTTTCAATATTGATCCAAAATTCGATGGTGTAATTGTCGAGAAAATCAAGCCCGGTCTGGTCTGCATCTGAAATATTAAGGAATTCAGTGTTATCCTTTTCAAAATCTGCTGAACCAGCTATTTTACCTGAGGTGTTCATGCTAACTGTGTTCTGGTCTGTAAGATTATTTTTGTTGCCTGTAGAGTCATACCTTGTCCCTGAAGTTTCATTCAAATGCCAGACAGCAACATAATTGGCATCATATGTGTTAGCCTCATCCTGGACATCTGCAGCCTGAGAATTGTCATAATACATCCAGATATGATCTGTTGATGAGTTGTCCAGCAAAGGAACCTTAACCCAGACAAATGAATCTCCGGTCTCATTCCATAATTCTATGTGATATGATAGTTCAGTGGTATTGTCTGCATCTATGAACCTAATATCAGTTCCGTCATCCTTTGTGTAGGAATAGTCAATGTAGCTGGAATTGAGTTTAACAAGAAGAGGAAAGTCAGTCAGATTCTCTGTTAAAGGGCCGGTCCATATGGAAAAAGATATTTTTTTAATCTGATTCCAGCTTGTGTTCCACCACTCATCATTAATTAACGTATAATTTTTCCAACTTCCAGTTTCATTAGTCGATAACCAAGCCCAGTCTAAATTATTATCATCATAACCCATCCCATAAAGAAGAACAGCTTCTTTATAACTAGGATTGCTTGTATTGCTTCCAAGATAACCAGCAGTGTCGTTCCAGAGAGGATTACTTGAATCATTTCTGCTGCAGCAAATCTTCGTGGCATAAGCGTCAGCACCACAATCTGCTAAGTGTAGATTAGTAGTTCCTCCAGTAATCGATGTGGAAAGAGATGCAACACAAGTATCATAATTATCACAATTGCTTGCATAACCGCATTCAATTTCTTTATCAGCACTCAAACAAACACCAAACGCATAATTACTTTCATTATTTAATTCAGCATGCGCATTTGTCTCACTTGATAGATTCAATAGAACCTGACTATATGTTCCAGAACAATCATTCCCCAATGTAGCTCCTCCCCCATTATCAACACAACAGACTATCTGGTTGTAAACTGAATTGTTTGCTAATTCCCCATGAGCATTTGTGGTAGATGATAAATGAAATATATCAGTATCTGAACAACTTTCTGCCACAGTACATTCAAGTGTTCCCATTGCTGTATTTTTTGCATATTCAGCATCATTTCCAAATCTGAATTCAAGAAAATGTTTACCAAGTGTTAAAACTTTACTAATTTCATAACTGATTCTATCATCACAAGAAAAATTACGATAAGTAATTGTATTTTCAGTAATTTCCGAATTCAATACTTTATCTCCACATCTTAATTCCAAAAATTCTAAATCTTTTTCAAATTTGGTTCCATTAACTCCTGTTATTACAAGGTCATCCTGGCCAATAGTAGTAAATCTTACAGTCCAGTTGCCATGAAATTTAGGATAGGATTGAACATTAAGAATAGTTAAATCAACTTCTACAATAAAATTCTGTTCTGACAGTTCTGGAACAATCCATAAGATTCTATCAATCAATCCATTATCATTCCTATCAATGAATCTAACATCAAACCTAGGATCATTAACAACATTATTTTTCTCTCCATCAACTAACCAGTAGAGTTTAATCTGCTCTTTTTTAGATTCCTTTATATCAGAGTATGTAAGAATATTTTTGTAATGCAGTAATGAATCACTTTTTATTTTAACAGTCTTTTCCAAAATAAAATTTTTTTCTGTTGTTGAAGACTCTATTTTCTCTGGGGCTGATGTTTCATATTCTATTTTTATTTCCTTTTCCTGATTTAGAGGTATTTTAATTTGTATTTGAATTTCACTTTTTGACTTTTTGAGAATATTTGTTTCAACAACCCTTCCATTTTCTTTTACAACAAAATTCTCTGAATCCATGGGGACTTCTATATTTAATTTGATATTTTTATTTATTTTTTGTCTGTTTTCTAATATTATTTTCTGTTCCCATGCAATAGGTTTCCCAATCTCACCTTCTTTTTGAACGGGAACAATTACATCTTTGAGTATATCTTGTTTTGCTAACTTATCTAGAATTGAATATCCAACTTTTTCATTTAATTTTACATATAATTCCATATCTTCTGTTTTAATTGTAGTTGTAGTATAGATGGTTGTAGTATACTCTTCAATCTCAATATCTATTGTTTGTTCTGTTGTAGTAGTTTTAATATAATCTTCATTTTCTTCGCTTTCGACAACTTCAATATCTACAGCTGGAGTTATATCACTAATTTTTTGTATAGTTGTTGTAGTAGATACGGGAGGAGAATTTGTTGTAACCTTATCTAAAATCTGTACACTTACACTTCCTATTCTACCTTCTAGTAAAAAAACATTTTTTGTAACTTTAGGAACAATCCATGAAATATGATCTATTTTGCTGTTATCATTTTGATCTATTTTCTTGAATTCATATTCTGATTTTTCAGTGATTTTTTGCTGGCTGCCATCATCGAATTTTTTATATAATTCGATATCTTCGACATTCTCAGGAACACTTACAAGAACAGGTATGTATGAATATTCCTTCCCATCATTGCTAAATATCTCCACTTTTTTAGACCAAATATTTCCAAATATTTCCGGATCATATTCTTTCTTTTGAACGCCAGAGAGGTCAGCTTTGGTTAATGTTGTATAGGCTATTGCTGATATTATTAATGTAATCAGAAGCAAGATTATTCCTATCTTCATCATAGATTTCTTTCCTAGTTTAAAAGAAAATTCAGAAGGTCGAACCCGGGGAATGGGATTGACACGACCTCCTGAAAAAAGAGAAAATATGAATAATAATGGTAAGTATAACAATCTCAAGAAAAATCTACAAGATAATCTGCAATATTCGTGTCTAATTTTAACCCCACTCCCCAAGTAAGATAAATAATATTGGATTTTTGTATTAAAAAATAATTATATCTCTTACAGTAAAATTCTAATTGATGCCACCAAACTTACATTTATAGTATTTCTTCTCATTTTTGATGAAAATAATTTAATAATTTATTGAAGAGTTACTAGCACCATAATCTTACATATTTGATTAAAACAAGATGTTTCAGTCTCTAAACCATAAACTCCACTAAACAAAAACATTATTAAAGCCATTGCTAAAATCATTTTTTTTCATTTTTTATCAACCCCCCAATAGTTTTTCCAATTCAGTTATTCTTGTCTCTAAACTATCAATTCTACTTTCCAGTTCGTCATTCTTCTGGCTTAGTTCTTGAATAGATTTTATAAGTATAGGTTGTGAAATTTCTGATACTGCAAGTTCTGATTTTGTTTCAAGTATTGGTATTTTATCTATTTGGTTTGTTTCATTGTTGAATACTTCATCATATCCTATTGTATCTTGATAAGTGTTGTTTGTTACTAGATTTTCATATTCTGGATGCTTTAGCATTTCTTGAGCAATCCAACCAGTTACTCTTTCTCCTGTCTTCTTTACTGTATAATCAAATAGAGGAATACCAACAACGTAATCGAGATATGATGTTGGTTCTGTTATGTTTTCCTTCAATGATATGTCTGATGAGCAGGACCATGTCAAACCATCTGTGGCTGGCTGTGCCTCACAAGTTCCAGAATTATCTTGTAAGAGGAGGACATCATTTGCTACAGATATATTTTCTACTTCCAATCTACTTCCTGGCGTTATTGTTCCGATGCCGACGTTGCCATCAGTACTGTCGATAGTCATTCTTATTTTTGTAGAAGTCTCATCATAAATGATAAGAGAATCAGCTAAATCTGATTGTGTTTGAATTAACCAACCTCTGGCGTCATTTACTAACTCAATACCAGCATAAGAATTAGCCCCAGTAGAATTCACAGAAATTCTTGAGATTGTTGTACCAACTACGTCAAGATTATTTGATGGCGTTATTGTTCCGATGCCGACCCTTCCATTAGTAGCATCAACATGAAAATCAGGAGAATCTACTGTCAAGTTGCCTTGAAAAACAAAATTACCCGAGTCAAAAGTGCCTGCTGTAACTTCAGAAGCAGAGTGATTGACGGTCGGGTCTTGGTATTTCAACTTGATTTCAGATTTCTTATCCTTGTTTTTTACTTGAACTATAATATCATACCATTCCATATTAACTCCATCATGAGATTTCCAATCAATCTCATATATACTTTTTTTAGATTTAATATATTTTCTTTCTAAAATAACATCATCCCAACCTTTCTCGTGATATATTTTTCCTGTAACTTCTTCTATTCTGCATTTATCTTCTACTTCCACAGTAACTGTCAGGAATTGGCCTGGGCTTACTTTCTCAGGATAAACCTTCCCGGATATTATTGTCGGTTTTGAACAGGGACTTGCGAAATAACCTGTTAGTTTAGTCACAATAAAAGATCCTACGATAGATAAAACAAAAATTCCAAGAATCAACGACACAAATACATATTTTTTCTCCATACACCCCACCTACAATTAGTACTAATTTATTATTTGTTGACGATATATAAAAGGATTATGAATAATTAGAATGGTCTCATATCTCTTCTCATTTTAAATAAACTAGAAACATTGCCTGTCTTTGATATCAAGTCAGAATAAAACATGTCAATATCCTTTTCTGATAGCTTAGCTCTTTGGTCTGATTCTATTAGCACAGTTGGTAGCCCATATCCTGCATGCCCGGAAGTTTTCATAAGTATGCTTGAAATTCTATCAGCTGTTTCAATCTTATCTCCAAAATTAATGAAATCTACTCTAATTGGTCTGTCAAATTCTACTGTTTTAATGTAAAAACTAAGGAATGATTTTTCTAATTGTTTGAACTCTTTTAATACAGGATGAATTCCAGGGTTTATAGAATAGTTGAATATACAAGTTCTTTCTCCTTTCTTTAGAATATAAAATAATAAATTACTATCTTTTGTTTTTTCTAAAATCTCTTGAATTTCTGCTGATAATTCTGAACCCATTTTTGACATAACTCTTCTGTTTAAGATGTCGCAAAACTTTACGCCACGGCTGTCTTCAATCACTCCTGATAATGTTACTTTTTGTTCTTTAGCAAGTTCAAATAATTCTTCATATTTTTCAATCATTTGATCATAATAATCTTTTAACTTATTGTTGTCTGGTTTGTTAACATAATGGGGTATGACTGATCCATCCAAGAATATAACATCTGGGTTAAGTTTTTTGATTGATTTTATAGTTGTTTCTATTTCCATGATTTGCCTTTCAAAGTTATAACATAAATTCAATTCATTGTTTGAGAAGGGTTCTGTCAATATCTTTGGTATAGGTAAAGGATTGGATGAAGGGTAATAATTGACTCCATCTAGTTTGCCTTGGTTGTAAATAAAATTAACTCCTGTGGCACGCATAAGAATTAAATCTAAACCATGATAACTGTGCTTTACTATACCCCCGTCCACTCCAAGAACACTAAGTTTTTTCGGAAATTTTTCATCTATTTTATTGATTATTTTTACATCTGATATTTCTTCATTTGGCCCTATTTTAAACTCATTATTTATTTTTCTTATAAATTTACCAAACTTGATTCTTTTTGATTCAATGAAATTTATTTTATTGATGATTTCTTCTAATTGCTGCTGAAATTGTTGCATGAGAATATTTTAGGATTTAAGAAAATTTAAGGTAAGTATTATCACTACGAATTCAATTTTGGTCTCTTAGCCAATAAAAAGAAGGCAATTACTGATATAGCTAAAAATACTACAACTACTTTTAAAGGAATTGTTTTTGGGAATGGCAATTCCTGCTCCTCTTTCGGCGTATGGTTATTTTCTTGCAGGTAGTCAGATATTGTCAACTCTAAGGAATCATATGCCCCTTCTGAGGAATTGGCTTCTATTAAATGATTGCCTGGCTCAAGGGTCAGAGCAAATGAAACTCCCATTTTCGGTCCGATAATATACCCGCCATTTGCCCCAGACATGGTTTTGATTTCTTCCCCGTCAACATAAACAAAAATTTTTGCAATCGGAACATCGCCTGAGCAATGGATTGTGAATTTAGCTTCATTTTGTGTTTCCCCAAACCCATAATGCTGCAGCAATATGCCAGCTTCTTGTGCATATACGCTTGTCATCAAGACAAATATTGTCAATATTATTTTTTTCATTTTCATCAACTGTACAATGGGCAATCATAGAGGTAATGGCACAAGCTAAAAGAGCCTTCTTCACACAGTTCCAGTATTAATGGGTCTGTGTTTGGATAGCATAGGGTAGGATCATCGCACGAGTTGCTGTCACAGCCGTCATAATAATCACACCCGCCTGCCCCTGGCCTGATGTCAACACAAACACCATCTTCACACTTTTTATAGCAAACGCAGTCATCAGAGGTAATGCATGTAAATTCTTCCCATTCGCCATTGCTTCCCCCTACACATTTTTCTTTGAACCCATCATCATCAACATCTTCCATTGAGCCGTCTGAATAGCAATTTCCATTATAAACACAATTCTTATCAGGGCAGCATGCTGTATCAGCATTATCAGGTTGGCATGAATAGTATGTATTGCTTATTTTGCAGCATCTATTCCCGATATCATATGACCCGGTCATTGAATGCCATTCTACGTTTGTATAACTCTTGCATATCCTCTTGTAAAAGAATTCACCTTCAGGGCAAGGGATAATGCCTACAAGCTTAAATGAGCCTGAAGCAGATGCACCATCTATCCAGATACCTGAGCCAGGCAACCCATCCCACAAAGCAGATGCTGAAGCAGATACAGTCTTTCCAAGGCAGCCTGATGATATGGATGGTATAGCCCAACTTCCACTAACTACACCGCCTATTAATGTTATTGTTGAATCAGATACTCCGCTCATATCCCCTCCTGAATATTGGATATCACATACACCATCCCCAGAAATTGCATCTATCTGGAAGAAGTCAGCAGCTGAACAGTCTCCAGTATAACTGCCAGACATAGCAATTGTTTCTCCCTGTTCACAGTCAACTGAAACACCGCCAGCACATGAAGGAGTAACAGAAGCAGATGTTAGGTCACAGGATAGGAGTGTAGTAGTCGTAGTTATAGATGTTGTAGTGGTTGTAGTTAGGCAACTCACAACACAATTCCCATCTATGCCTATGTAGTTTTTGTCTGACTTGCAGCATTTGGCAGGGCCAGAATATCCTGTGCAGAATTGGCTAACATACTTTTCCCCGTAATCATCCCCGCAGCATCCAAATGTTGTTTTATCAGGATATTCTCCTACATTCAATTCACCAGCATAAACAGCGTTCCAGTTCGGGTCGGGTGAAAAAGTTGGAGACCTTGGGATTTTTGTCCCGTTCTTTGGGCCGCAAACATTTCCGCACCAATAATCCATGAAATCAGCTTGGTCACAATCCAGCCATCTCCCTACATTCCCAGAGTCTGATCCACAGTAGCAGTGTGCATATGTGTCATTTTTTAATAGATTAAGGTTTGAGTCAGTATTTCCAGCAGCCTTGTTTGAGTAACATGTTGTCCCACCAGCACAGTCGCATGCCAAATTACAGCAGGCTTCTTGATCATCATCAAATGCAATTGGGTATGAATAATTCTCCTCAACACGGTAGTATTCATTTGAATCATCACCGCAACATTCTATTCCATCTGACACCCCGTTCAAGTATCCCCCATGAGTTGTTGTTTCTCCGATGCAAGGTTAGCATTCATCCCATAACCGCAAGTGTTCAATACCCTGCCACAGTGATACGCAGTATCTCCATCGCAGTCAAGCCATGCTCCAACATTAGCTGATGGAGGGAAGCACATTATCTTTTTGTTGTTTGC
>Ga0210051_1005312_pt1 | contig 12372 bp, 16 predicted proteins | sample CryGey092014_all_FD_185464 | JGI IMG/M metagenome (GOLD analysis project Ga0210051, IMG submission 185464) | Groundwater microbial communities from aquifer - Crystal Geyser CG23_combo_of_CG06-09_8/20/14_all (SPAdes) (version 2) | ecosystem: Environmental > Aquatic > Deep subsurface > Groundwater...
TTCTGTTTGATTTATGCTGTTCTCTCCCATACATAGCACACTACATAAGGTTGGAGGTTGTTGTGAGCATTCCCAGAGCCAGTGTTTGCAGAAGTAAAACTATGACTATGGTCTGCACTTGCATTTCCTGTATACGCAGATGGTACATCAAATGAGCTACCACCACCTCCAAAACCACTTGAACCAGCCACAAATTTCATACTATATTCTTGAACACCATCAGTTCTCCTAGTATGACTATGGGTTGCACTTTGACCTCCTGTTGTTCCTGTATGTGCGTGAGCAGCTAATTCTGCAATAGTCAATGTGTGCGTTTTAGCTCCACCAGTTTCTCCAGCAGTGTCAAATTCAGTCTGTCCTGCGTCTAAACCAACCACCACTCTACCAGCAATCGCTGTCCACGTTCCAAAACCAAATAAGGTCGCAGGATTAGTAGAAACAGTTTTATTTGTATAAACCGAACCGACTGGATAAACAGTTTCAAGCAAAGCTAAAATACCACTAGCATCAGGAAGAGTAATAACTTTATCCGAAGCAATCGCACTCGGAGCTGTAAGAGTGATTTTATTTGTTCCGTTGTCTGTGTCTTCTGCAAGGTCAATTGAAGCAGGGGCAGAGGCGGAGGCGTTGGTTATTTTGTCGGTCTTTCCGTAAAGCTCGGTGAAATTAGACTCTATTTTTACTAGGCTGTCAGCTCCATTGTCTGTTGGTGCTATATCTTGTTGTGCCATATTAGTTATTTGGCTTATTTATATTATCGTAATTTGTTGTTGGTTTGTTTACGCCTCCATAAACTGTCGTGGGTTCACCTTGATTTGAATAAGTTGTAATAGGTTTATCCCCTCCGCCTTCTAACCAAGGGAAGTAAGTTTCTATCCAAGGTGAGTTTCTCCAGCTCCATAATATCGTTCCGTATTTTTCAAAGACTGCATTTCCTTTGTTTATGTCTGACCAAATCATTATTCCTTCGATTATCCGTTCCCATAATGCGCCTATTCTTTTCGGTATTGGGTTTGAGAACACTAGATTCGATACACTGGCAAGAAACTTTATTCCTACTTTTATCGTTTCATTCGGTTTCGACAATACTATACTGCTTACGCTTGCCATTATCCTTATTCCGCTTTTAATAGTGGATGTCGGATTTGATAAAGTTAATGTACTTACTTCTGATAAATATTTGACTCCGTATCTTAGCGTTTCTGTCGGTTTTAATAGGGTGAGTGCTGATACACTAGCTAAATGTTTGAAACCTCTTTCGATTATAGCTATCGGGCTAGATAAGATTAAACTTGCCGTATCTGCGTATTTTCTAAATCCTGATTTTACTATTGAGGTTGGATTTGATAGAGTCAAACTTCCTTCAAAACTAATAGTGTTCCAAGGATAATGAGTTATCAACCAGGGCTGGTATTCTGTTCCCCATAATTGAATTACTTTTATCTCCATACTACCCTACATTTATTATTCCTTCTGCGTTCCAAGATATAGAAAAATTCTCATTTTCAGATGTCTTATCTGCTCCAAAATCTATATATTGAATAAGAGGCGATGTTCCTGCTACGCCTGTGTCTTTATACATTACAGCATATCTGGCGGTGATTGTTCCAACTGCGTTTGTCCACACTACATCATCGGCATCATAAACTCCCTCGTTATCAGTATCATCTTGAGTAACAGTTGGAGTGGTTATAGTTTTACCTCCTGCGGTATAGTTATCAGCTGTTATTTCATTAGCTGATACATCTGACCAGAAAATATTTGTATCAATATTAGGAGTATAGCCACTGCCAAATAAAGCTACTTTTATTGTGTCTGATACCAGATTTATTGTTCCATTTAGAGCTTCTTTTTTGTACTTGTTGTAAAATGCCATATTAGTTTGCTCTAGGTAAATTAAAAGTTATAGTCTTATTTCCCTTTAGGTTAGATTTATAAAACTCAAGAAAGCGTTGCTCGACTTCTTGTTTCTTTTTATTGAATAACTGTATTTGAGTATTTGAATGAGATTCAGGGTGCATCATAAATTCCAATTCTGCAAGATCATAAGCGAGAATATCTTGTAGGTTGCTTTCAATTTCTGTCGGTGCTGTTGAAGAAGTAAAATCTACTTGCCTTTTCTCATACTCAAGATAAATACCCTTTACTACTGTAGCTCCAGTATTCAATGGTCTTATTTTTATCGAATTCCTTGTTATGTCGGCAACTGGATTTTCAATTATGAATTGGTTGTTTATAGAATCCCCATCATACTCACTATACTGATTTAGTGCGTTGTCATATATTCTACATTTCTTATGTGTTCCATCTGGAAATTTTACTTCTATCCTAGAAAATTTCAGAAGGTCAGTAGGTGCAGAAAATTCTCCATTAAATCCATTATCACCTTCTACTAAACCGACTGTCGATATAAGGTCAGTAGTTGCTTCTTGAATTGTGGCGTTCCTGTCAATTCTTACACGAATAATATCGAGTACTCTATGCCCGTAAAGAGTATTGATATGTTCGTATATGTTTGTTGAATTGGCGTCAAGAAATGTCGAACTGTTCGTGTTCGTTAATAGATAACTTAAGTTTATTATGCGTTCTCCGACCATATATTTATATCTCTATTATATCACATTTTAGATTATTACTCAAGAGCTACTTTTGCAAAATAACACAAAATCCATTGCCTACTTTATCATCTCTTTTCAGTGCCTCTACTACATTCCAACCATAGTGTTTGCATATAGGAAGAAAGTCTTCTAAGTTCCATACGCTCCAGTGTCCATGCTCTCTGTCAATTGGTAGTTTCGATACAGCAGATATTCCATGTCCTCCCTCCATTACTACATCATCTTTTGTCATTTTTCCTTCGTGTCTTGCTACTATCTCTTCGAGTTTTGTGCATGGTCTGTGTTCTGTTTCAAGCCCGTCCTTCGTCGGTGCGATTATAAATACATACCCTCCTTTTTTTATCACTCTCATCCATTCTTTTATTGCTTTTACTGGATCAAAGAAATGCTCTATGACGTGAGAAGAAATAACATAATCAAATGTTTCGTCTTTGAAAGGCAATTCATCCCCATTAGCGATAATATCCACCTTCATTATCTCGTTACACAGTATTTCAGACCCTTTCGAGAAAACAGTATGTTCATTTGTATAGTCTACATTGAGACAGTGAGGAAGATTGAACGGATTATGAGCACTACCGCCAATTTCTACTCCCCATAGGGTATCAAGATACTTATGTGCTAATTTACTGTCTTGGAATTTCATTATGTTTTGTGTAATTAAAATATGGATTTATTTTATGACTATCAAAGTGATAAACATCGAACCATTTAGGCTTTATTCCTAGCTCCCATAGAGCGTAATCGAAACTGAGTTGATCTCTTCTACTTCCTTTGCATATTTCAGCCCACCATTTTTCATTGAATTCTTTTACTCTTCCAGTATGCCTTCGTAAAATGTACGTTGTACAGGACAATCCATTATTCTCCGGATACTTAGCTTCTCGGTATCTTGTCATCTGTTCTTCAATCGTTCTAATTGAGTCTAATTTTAGCTTCTGACATGTTTTAGCCTCTTCATAGATACAATCTCTATCTGGGTGTCTTAAAACTGCTATGGAGGCATTTTTGAGGTACTTGTCTATCAGGTATTCAGGGTCTACTTTTAGCGTTGTATTACCGTCCATCCAAATCGAGTAATCATATTTGTCAAAGTCAGGAGTGAGGGATTTATAGAATAGAGAGCTTTTCTTCGGGTCTTTCATTATCTCTTCAGAATATACCTTAATATCTTCTCTCGGTTGTTCATAACCGCCTGTTATAGCTGTATAGAGAAGTATTTTCATAGAGTGTCGATAAACTTTTGATATTCTTCTTTCTCGTTTTCTATATTGTAATTCTTGAGTATTTCTTCTTGTGCATTTTTAACTATTGTCTTTCTTAATTCTTCACTCTCTATAAGTTTTCTTAAAGCGTTTTTCCATTGGTTTTTACTCCCACAGACGAATCCTGTCTTACCGTTCTTTATTGAATGTTCGTATGGGTATACTTTACTCGCTACTACCACTGCTCCAGCCATTGAGCTTTCCAACCACTTTATATTTGATTTTGACTCATTGAAAGTATTATTAGCAAGAGGGCATATAGATATGTCAAGATTTACTTTTTGCAATGTTTTAGAATAGTCGCAGTAGTGGACTCCATTTGTAAACTTATAATCGAACGGAAACAAACCATTTGCTCCTCCCATAAGTATAAACTCTACTCTATCTTTGTATTCTTCCATTATTTCTGTAAGTGCTTGCTCTACTGCTTTTATATCTCCTATATGAGTAATCGAAAATATCCAACCAATTCTTACTTTTCTATTCTTTTTCTTTTTAATCGTCCAGTCTTTTGGGTCTATAACATTTTTAATAACTTTTACATTCTTGTTATATTTTTTAAGAACGTTAGCGAGCGGTTGTGTTGAACAAGTCACTACATCGGCTTCTTGTGCAAGGTATGATAATGATCCGATGTTTTCTTTGAAATGCCAGAACGTAGGATTGCTTATAGGGATTGACCATATATCATCATCAAAATCAACTACAAGTTTTACTTTTTTGATCGTACTAGCTATTCTCTTCGCACTGATAAGTGTAGCGATGAAGTTTGCATTATGGTTCGGATTATTTGGAAGGTATTTAGCAATCCATATCTCACCTTTTGACAGAAGACTTTTCGATATATCCCCTACTGTTCTTCTTTTTTTATTGAGATATGATTGTTTCGTTACTTTATTTTTTACAGTATCAAGAAACCTATGCAGTCTGTAAGTGTTTACTGCATTATAATTTTCGTGCAAACAGAGTATCTTTTTCATATTTTTAGCTTATTCGGAGGCTCGTCTTAAGCCAAGCCCCCTTTAAGCCTGTTTTAGGTTGCCATTACAGCACCATAAAGCTTTAGAATGTTGTTTGAACATCAACCATCTGGTCTTTACCAGTATTGAAGGTCTTGATTCCGTAAAGGTCGGTTACCAAGTAGTTCATACCTGTTCGTCCTTTTACTACCTGTTCAGCAACGTATGGCTCAGATTGTACGACGAGGTCAATACAACCTTTCTTTGCGAATACGAGATGTTTTGTGCTTGTTTCTGTGTAAACATTGTTAGAAACAACAATCTCGAAGTTCATCCAAGAACCAACTTTACCGTTGTTAATAACTTTGTCTGCAGTGTTGAAGCCTACTCCTGTAGCTTTTTGCTGAATGACAGAGAAGATTGCAGGGGTAACAACTGCTACCAAATCTCCTTCATCAACTACATTGAGTTCTGCGAGCTTCTGATACGCTACTGCGAACACTTCGATAACATTCGATGTCGTTACTACGATATCTCCTGTACCACCAGCGACCAAATCTGCTTTAGTTACTGCTGTAGAGGCATTGGCGATTTCTGCGAGGATATCAGTATCCATTACATCTTTGAGTGCGTATGCAGCTCTTTTTGTATAGATAGCTGATGTCGAAAACTTGTTCTGAATCAAATCAGCTCGTGAAACGTAGAAGTCTACTTCCTTTTCTTTGTTCACTACGAGTGTTTCTTGTGTTGGTGCGAGAGCTTGTTCAGTCGTTCCTGATGCATCAACGTAGTCATTAGCTACGAGGTTTCCAATATATGGACGCTGTACGGTTGTTCCTTTAGTGAGAGAAGACTCAAGACCGAAAGAACAGAGACTGCGACCAACGTGTGCCTTGTCCAAGATGTCCTGGATACTTCCAGCCATCATAGTTGGGTTAAAGGCTGATAATGTATTTGCCATAACTTTATTTATTCGCTACCGCTAGTTTCCTTTTTCTGCTTGATATTTAAGGAAGTCAGCTCTCTGTTTAGATGACATACTTTCTATGTCTTCTTGAGATTTGACGTTCTCAAATTTATTACCAGATTTGAAACTACCATTAGACGGTTTTGCTATTTTACTTTTGTTCGCCTCATCTTCAGCTTTTTCATCAGTCAGTGCTTTCGCCTTATCTTGTATCCAGCTTTCGCCTTTCCAAGCTTTTAGAATAGATCCGTTATATAATTTATCGGCTATTTTCCTTAAGTCTTCTTGCACTGCTTCGGCTTGTGGAACTTGAGTAAAGAAGAGTTCGCTTACGTCATCTGTTTGTACAGTTTTGGTTTCGGCTTTTTTCCCTGGCTCTTCCACTTGCTTTGCTTTTCTTCCTTGTTCAGAAAAAAACTTACTCAACCCTTTTTTAAGGTCTTTGATTTCTTTCTTCAAGGCTTCGACATCATCTGCTTCTTCGTCTTGCGATTCATCAGCAAAGAGGTCTTTAAGCTCTGATGCGTCATCTGATTCGCTTTCAGTAGTAGGGTTAGTTTTTTCAACTTCCTCCTCCTGATTTAGGTCTTCGATAGACATATATTTGAGGTTTACTATCAATCCACGAAAACTTAAACGCTTTCACATAATGGACTGAACGATGAACCTCAAAAGTTCATCACTATTCTATTTTTAATGTTTTCTGCTGATTTCAATGCTCCTGATTTTCCTACTATGATACTTTTCACCTCTTCAGGAGTTGCTGTTATGAAAGAAGCAAGTGAGCTGGAGATATCTTTGTTGATTTGTATTTCATTGTCTATAATATCTTCGAGTATATATTTTCTAAAAGCCCTATCTTTCTTGAGTCTTTGAAAATAAATATTCCTTCTCTCTTGTTCAATAAGTGATTCTGTTTTCTTTACCTTTTGTTCTTCAGCTTTATCTTTTGAATAAAATACTGATTTCATATTTTATGCAGTTAATGGTGAAGGTGGTGCTAATTCTTCCTGTGCCTGTGTATCTTGTGCCTGAGATACTGCTTGCTCTTGTAATAATTCTTCTTGAGATTTATCAAATTGTCTTGGATTGAGTCCTTGCATCAATAATATTTCATCTTCTATTTTCGCTTTACTCTTAGTTGATGTCTGATCGTTTTTCAATGCCGTTAGAGCGTCAAAACGACCTTTATTATCAAATGCTTCTTGTGTCAGGTCAAATTCAAACATTGTATCCATACCTTTTGCGATGCTTTTCTTTATTTCTGGGAAACGCATATCTTTCTGAGAAAGAAGTTCTTGACGTATTTTTTCTCTATTAGAGATAAACTCTTCTTTACTCGGATATACACCACTTACTTCTTTTACATCCAACGCCCACTTGTTCATAGCGTTATCCATGTAGAAATTATCCATTTCTTGTAGTTGTGTCGGATCTCCTACAATAGCAGTGAGTTCGTTCTCATCAATCTCATCCCAAATGTCTTCGGCGTATCCGTTATTAAATAACTTCTTCATTCCATGGTGCATTCTCTCTCTTACGAAGTCATAAACAGTATTCGCATTTTGTTGATTGATTGAAGCCTGAGTGGCACTCGTAGAAGCTGGTACTTCTTCGCCAGTCCCTTGTGCTGTTATTCCTATAATCTGCCTCATAAGCTCATAGAGCTTATTTTCCATCATATCAAAGTCCTGTATCTTAGCATCCCAAGGAAAATTGTTAATAGACTCTCCTGGTGCGAGTGATATAACACCACCCTCTAAAAGGTTCGCTATGTTCTCTTGTAAGAGCTCACTCATTCCACTGACACCTGCTACAGCGTTATGTATATGTACACCCATTGAAGCCTTTTGTACATTTTTTATTGTCGTATTAAAAACAGTATTATACACGATTGAGATGTCTGAAAGCAACTCTCCGACTCCAAATGCTTGCTGTCTTCCGAATACTCGGAAAAGGTCAAACTGTTCATAAGGAAACATATCTTCGTATACTCCTAGAGTCTTCTGAAGTCTTTTTGAATTTCGTTTCTTCTTGTATGGCGTTACAAACACATCAAGCTGTATATATGGAGACCATTCGCTCGCTGTTTCTGCGTGTTCTTTCTCGGTGATAGTATTGTCAAGAGCCTTCACGCAAATCTTTCTTCCTTCATTATTGAATGTCCAAAACTCCAATACTTTAAACTGGCTTTCTCCTTCTTTTTGCATTTTTTCCCACACTTCCTCTACTTCTTCCCACTTGTTTCCCCAGTCTTTTTTGTAGCTCAGCATCTTGTCGTAAGAATAATGGCACATTTCAAGGTGACGTCTTTCTTGCGGATTTTGTATATTTGGCTCGGTTATATAATTTCGCAAATCAACAGTATCAACTGTTCCGTCAAATCTTTTTACAATAGAAGTACCAAACCAGCACATCTCACCCATTACTTTATCAATGAACTCACCGAACATATTCCTAGAAAGATGAGATACAAAAGCCATTTTTATAAGTGCCGCAAGTCTGACCTTCACTCCATTCAGAGAACGGATGTTCATGTTCTTAAGGTCGATGTCTGAGTTCATAACAAGCGTCCTGTATATAACCCAGGCTTTTCTCATAAATGCTCGTATAAATCCACTAGGTTCAATCTTACCTGTAGCAAATTGTGCGTTGTATAGACGATAACTTTCTTCATTGACTGCACGCATTGAATAAGAAACACCAGGAGAAACTTCTATATTACCCTGTTCATACTCATTGATGAAGCTCTCTATCTCTTTGATATAATCTTTTTGTTCTTTTGCATCAGGCATAATTTTGTTGTTTAACGGAGTACATTGGTCTTTTTTCGATAATAGGATGATATGAGCTTAGTCCGTAGCGTATTGAGTCCATCGCGTCTGATAAGAAGTGATCAGGCTCATTCAATATTTTTCCGTCTCTATCTGTTTTCCATAAATAGTTTCTATAAGCCTTGATGTAGTTGGTGCTTCTCTTGGTCAAACTAATTCTCTGAGATTGTACGAATTGTATTCCTTGACTAACTGATCCTTGTCCTTTTGTCGCTCCCTGTATCAAAACTCCATAACTTGATATTTCATCGATACTCTTAGGCTCAGCACTATCTGCAATCACTAAGGCTTTATCTTTGTTGTTCAAAATGTCTGCTATTTGTTTATTGGAAAGTCCTTTTTGGAAAGCTACCTCATCTATTATAAAGCCTCCGTTATATCTATAAATTGCACAAATCGCTGTTGGGTCATTACTGTAACCGAAGTCTAATCCATATCTTTCTAACCTTGCTTCGTGTGGGATGTCATCTATTATCTGCCAATCTTTGTATATTTTACCTTCTACTTCTCCGAGCTGTCCGAGTCCGTATACTTGCCACCAGCTTTTTCTGTTCTTTCTCGATTCAATACTTTCGATAATTTCTCTACTCAGTGCTTCATTATCTTTATAAGTAAGGGTGATAAAATCTAAATCTTCTCTCTTACCTAGAATATCCGTATAAAACCAAAACTCATTTGTTGGATTCCAGTCCAAGAATACAAACTCTTTCGTTCTGACCTCTAACTGGTCGAACACATCGAGGCTCATATTGTTAGCTTCGTTCAGGAATAATCTATCCCTTCTTCCTCCTCTGAGCTTGTCTGGATTATCTGCTGAAAAGAACTCTATCTTGCTTCCTGTCTCGAATGTGTAAATGCTATCTGTTGCTGACCATCTACTCTCATTCCAATACTTATGCTCTTTGAGTATATTCTTGAAATCTCTGATAGCTCCTCTCTTCAGATGTGGGATTGATTCTGATACCACAGAGGTGAGAGTTGGTACTTTATCCCTTTGTGCCTTATCAATCAGATACAACAGAATACTAATGGTCTTACTGGCTGATGTACCACCTGCCACTGCTCTAATCTTCTGTTTGAGGCTTATTATCTTTTTCGTTGATGTCGTTACTGAGTACATTATTCAATATGTTTATTGGTAGACCTTCTGCTCCGCCATCTAACCCTATGTTTTGTCTAGGCATTCCATCAACTCGGTTTATCATATCCTTCATCATTGATGTATCGCCTTCAATCACGCTTTTCTTCATAATCTGTTCTACAAAGTATTCAGCGTAAGTCTTGTCTTTTCCTTCTGGTATCTCTTGGAGTTTTTTCTTAATCATTTCAACTAAGCTGAAACTTCCCTTGGGTCTCCCTGCCGGATTTCCTGATCGACCTGGAACAAATCCCTTGCCAGTTATTCCTCCTAGTTGTTTTTTCGTTGTTGTTTCAACATTTTCACTCATATTTTTTCTGCTTTAAGTCCTGTGTAGTCTTCCCATCTTTTTATAATTACGTCGCTATAGTGTTCGTCTAATTCCATTCCATAGCAATTTCTTCCATTCTTTTCACACGCTATAAGTGTTGAGCCAGTTCCTAAAAATGTGTCCACAATTATTTCCTCTTGTTTACTATAAAGCATTAAAAATTTTTCTATCAATGCAATAGGCTTACTCCATGATGTTTTGTTATCTAAATCCTTTTCTCCTATAAAGCATTTGGAATATGTTTCTTTTGGTAGTCCTTTATTCGGAGCTTGTTCTCCAACCAATATGAGGTATTCAGTATCAGTCATCATATGCCGACCATAATTAGTAGCTGTATGTTTCTTCTTATAGAAACAAATGTCAAATGGTTTACTCCAACTTTCGGCTAAATCCAAATATTTCTTCACCAACGGCTTATTGCAACAGAATACTTCTGTCTTCGCCATGCTTACTAATGAATCAGGAGAAAATTTATCAATTCCCAAATCCCTTATTCCTTTCATCGACTTCGAATCTTTAAAAACTCCTCCTCCTTTTGTGTCTAATTCGTAAGGCGGGTCAGTGAACACCATATCTGCCTTCTTACCGTCCATAAGCCTCTCTACATCTTCAATCTTGGTTGCGTCGCCCACCAATAAGCGATGACCGCCGATTATATCCCTTGCTTCGTATTTAAATGTGCATCCACAACTACAAGTTTTTTCCATAATTGATTATTTTAGTATGTTTCTTGCAGTTACAACTTCCACAAAGAGGTTGAATGTTATCTATATAGTCCGTTCCCCCTTTACTTAATGGTATTATGTGGTCTTCGGTCAATTTTATTATTGGCTCTGATTTATTGCAGGACTGGCAAATAAATCCATATTGCCTTTTTAATAATTCCCATTCTCCTTGCGTATGAAACCCTTTAGCATTGAATTTGCTGTTTCTCCTTTTACGGCTGTATTCTCTTATCTTATTAGTATTCAACCTAGCCCAATTTTTAACCGCATCTTTTTGTTTATTTGGGTTTTCTGTCGCCCATTTTTTTTGAGCCATTCTTACTTTTTCCCTATTCCTTTCCCGATAATCTTTTTGAATTTTCTTTGCTTTTTCTGGATTTTTTTTATTCCACTCAGATGATATTTTATTTACAAAAGCCCTCTTTCTATTCCGATATTCTTTGGCATACTCCTTTCTTTTTTGTAAGTCTTTTCTTGGCATATCTATATTCTATCACATTTTCCGCATTTTGGGCAGGTTACTTTTCCTCCTAGTGAGTAAAGGTCTCCGAGTTTAGCTATAGCTGGTGGATTATCTGGCAAAATATCGTCCTTTTCGTCAGGTTCTATGAGGAGGTCGATGTCAAAGCCTGTGAGTTTCTGCATTTCTTCGCTCAGTTCCTTGAGTTCGTCCACTGCCAGTTTCATATCCCATTCTGATTCGTTCAGTTTGTTGTCGGCTAATCTGTATGATTTTGCTTGTTCTTCTGTTAAATCAACAACTTTTACTGGCACATCATTCAGCCCTAAGAGTTTAGCTGCTTCATATCTTCCGTGTCCGACGATGATTACATTATTCTGATCAACTACTATCTCCTGATTGAACCCAAATTCCTTTATACTATCAGCCACTGCTTGCACCTGTTTCTTATCGTGCTTCTTGGCGTTCTTTTCGTATGGCTTCAGCAGAGTTATATCCATTATCTTAAAATTAGTTCTTCCTGATTACCCATTTTTATTTCTTTCCATATTAAGTGAGATTGCTTGTTTTTTCTGTTTTCCGTTTTTCATTTCAGTTCTGATCGTCTTTTTGCCTTTTTTTAATGGCATATATTTATTCAGTATGAATTGGTTTAATTCTTGTACAGTCAAAATATCCATATTGCATTCTTTCGGCGGTTCACGCCGTTCCTTAGTTATTGTGCAAGGTGAAACACCGTAAAAATACAATCAGCTCACATGTGTCTACATTATACACCAAAACTGACAATCAGTCAATACTTGAATATCTTAATTGTAGCACTTTTTTATATACTTGACAAGTGCTTTTTTTTCGTGTAGTATGGAGGTACAACTATGACAACAAAGCATTACAACAATTACATAATTTGTAGCCGGAAAGGCTCTGATAGTTCATGGGTAGTAATGCACCTGTTGTCGCTGTCGGAGCCTTTTTGGCTGTAAAAACATAAATATGGCATCCCCGCAAAAAGAAAACGGATTTACTCCTATCTCGAATGAATTATTCGAGTCTATTTACAGACTAAAAATAAACA
>Ga0210051_1005313_pt1 | contig 12372 bp, 13 predicted proteins | sample CryGey092014_all_FD_185464 | JGI IMG/M metagenome (GOLD analysis project Ga0210051, IMG submission 185464) | Groundwater microbial communities from aquifer - Crystal Geyser CG23_combo_of_CG06-09_8/20/14_all (SPAdes) (version 2) | ecosystem: Environmental > Aquatic > Deep subsurface > Groundwater...
GCTATTTTTCGAAACGCTCCTTTACCCAAGCTGGTCTCAATAATTCTAGCCAAGGGTAATAGATTTCCACTGAAATGAGCTTTGGCAAACTGGTCAAAAAGCTCCTGTTTGTTCTTGAACCTGTCTCCTGATTTTGCTAAAATTTCTTCCAGTAATTTATCAAATTTTTGTTTTTCTAAGTATCGTTCGGAAAACATTACCTTTCCACCATCTTTTTCTATTGTCCCATCTATTACACCATGTATATAACCAAGTTTAGCTATTGAAGATTTATCTTTCTCCAAAAAATTTTTAACTTCATCGCCTTCCAAAATTTTTATAACACTCTCCGGATTAGAATAAGGAATTGAATAAATTTCATCAAGTATCATTCGCTGTTCTTCCTCCTTAAAACCTATTTTTTTTATTAACTCTTTTATTTTTTCTTTTATTTTTTCAGTATTTTCTACTTCTGTTTGATATAGGGGATTATTTTTAATTTCTCTTTGATAAAATTGATGAGTAAGATTAGCAATAATTGCTTCTTCAAGTTTTTTAAAATAATTTACCTCTCTTTTTGCACTAAAAACTGATATCCCAGATCGATAAACATCCAGCTTGCCTTTCTTGTCTATTTGAGCAGATTTATAAGATTTTAAATGAAAAAGCTCATGAGCGAGAGTTATCGCCAGACCAATATCTGAAAAATGTTTTTCTACAAAAATCCGCTGATCTAAGACATCGTGATACCCTACTTCAAATTTACCTTTACTTAAAGTTTTGACTGCTCCGTGTTTAAAAACATAAATATTTTTTCTTGGCAAAGGATGAACATTTCCTCCATAAAATTTCACTATTTTATCCACATAAGACTCTGTATCTTGAATAATTTTTTCATCCCTTTCGGTGGTTAATAATTCGTAGGAAGAGAGTCTTCCATTTTTTTCTTCAGACTCAAAAACTTCTTGCAACTTTCTCTTAGCTTCTAATTTTTTTTCCTCTGTTCCACCGACAATTCGCTTAAATTGTGATTCAAATTTCTTGTTCATATAAAAATTTTAATAAAATTAAAGAAGATCATGTAAATCAGGAGAAGGAGGTAATTTTCTCATATGAAAAGAGTATTTTATAAGCTCTTTCACATACTGAATCTTTTTTTCTGTGGTATCCGTCTGTCTTTTTATTTCTTCTTCGTTCATTCCTTTCTCCAAGCCATAAAGAACTTGGTCAAGAATTTCTAATTTCATGCCTAAAGAAATTTCATCAGTGATTCCAGGAATTAAATCAGGCGCCGGCGCTTTTTTAATGATTTCGCGAGGAACGCCTAAAAAAGACGAAAGCTCCCTGACCTGAGTTTTATAAAGGGAAGACAAAGGTTCAATGTCAGCCGCGTCATCGCCGTATCTGACAAAATAGCCAATCATTTTTTCTGTCTTATTGCAATTGCCAACCACTAAATAATTTTTTAATTCAGCGTAATAATACCAGACAACCATTCTTACTCGGTGTTTTATCCGATAATAAGCCAGGGCTTTTTTTATTTCTTCTTCTCCTCCGCCCCCTTTCAGATTTTCTAAAAAAACATTTTTATCTTTTTCTTCAAATCTCTTGAGTTTATTCAAAACATAGGCTTCTTGAATTTTCCTAGGAATTAAAAATGAAGAAGGAAAAAGTTTATAAATGCCAATTTTTCTTAAAATCGACGTTAAATTTATTTTCAGAAGTTTAATCCCTAAAGTTTCAGCCACCAATCCCGCATCTTTTTCGCTTTGCGGATGACTATCTTTCTCCGGCAAAAATAAAGCTAAAACTTTTTCTTTCTTAACCGCCTGAGCGCAAAGAAAAGCGCCTAAACTCGAATCAATCCCGCCGCTTAAACCAAAAACAACCCCGCCTTTTTTTCTCTTTTCCACTTCATTTTTAATAAACTCAACTATTTTTTCAATTACCTCAGCTGGATTTTTTAATTTTAATCCTTCTTTTAGATTCATAAATTAATTTTCATTTTATCAAAGACTGGAATCAGTTGATGTTCTTTAAACTGCCTCTGCATCCACCCAACCTTGATTTTTAAAGGAAAGACAGAGAGTCCGAGATGAATTAAATAAATAATGCTTGTTTCTGGTCTAATTCTTCTTTTTTTAAGTTCAGACAAAAAATTAAAAATAGACTTTTGACCGGTTAAATATCCTCGATGAAGAATATTCTTTTTCAATGAAGAAGCGCCTAAAAAATAATAATCAGCATTTTTGAAAATTTTAAAACTAAATGGAGAAAAATAATCAGGCAGCCAAATAAAAGACCTTTTTTGATAGCTAATTTTATAACCAAAAGTAATGGAAGTAGTTGAGTGATGGACCAGAAACGGTTCAATTAAAGTTTCCCCAATTTTGTTTCTCTTTTTAAAAATCAAAGTTTTATCCTGAGAAGAGAAAAATTTTTTAAAGCTTAAAGAAGGTAAACAGAAAACAATATTTTGAGGATAAGTCTTAATTTCGCCAATGTGGTCGTTATGAGTATGGGTGATTAAAAGATAGTCAATTTTTCTTTTATCATATCTGTTGCCAGCATCAATTTGAAAGGCCTTATCTGTCTTAAAAAAACAGGAGGTAAAATTTTTAATTCCTGGTGTTTCAAATGGAGCTGACCAATTGGCCGCGGCTCCTAAAATTTGCAGCTTAATCATTTAAAAGATTGGTAATAATTTTAATTAAAACGTCTTTGTCTTTTGGTGGACTTGTAGCAGTTAAAAGTGTCAGCGCTATCAGGGCATTATCATTTATTTTTTTCTCTTGAGATGAACGATAAAGATAGTTGTTTTGGTCTAAAAAATAAACAAATAAAAAAGAGGCAATCCGTTTGTTCCCGTCAACAAAAGGATGGTCTTTAATTATAAAATACAAAAGATGAGCAGCTCTTTCTTCTAACGACAAATAAAGTTCTTTTTTACCAAAAGTTTGATAGAGATTGCCTAAAATTGCCTTAAATTTATCACCATTTTCTTGTCCAAATAAATCGGTAGGTTCTTTTTTAGAAGCTAAGTTTTTTTTGATCTCCTTAATAACTTTTTTTACTTCGTCGTATTTTAGAATAAATCTTCCCTTTCTTTTTCTTATAATCTTGAGCTCTCCCCTGTCATGTTGTCCAAGTATAGTCAATGTCTTTGCATAATCGGCAAGTAAATCTAAAATTTTTTGTTCCTGTTTATCTTTTTGAAATTTTTGTTTTGTCATAAGTTACTCTTTAAATTTATCAAAACAAACAATTTCTTCAAGTTTTTTTCTTAACTTGCCTGAAGGTTTTTGCGCTGAGAAACCTAAGGGGGTTAAAACAACAACTTTAAATTGAGGAGGAATTTCTAAGATTTCTTTGACTTTTTCTTGGGAGAAAGCACCAATAAAGCAAGTGCCTAAGCCCTCTTCCGTAGCGGCTAGAACCAAGTGGCTCATGGCAATTGCTAAATCAACCGCGTAAGCCGGAACATCTGAGCTCATTATCTGCTCAGGCTCTAAGGCTACGGCGATGATAACAATTGGCGCTTCAGCAATAAAACTTTGATTTAGAGCCGCCCGAGCTAATTGCCTTCTTTTTTCTTTATCTTTAACCACCACAAATTTAAAGGCCTGAGCATTATGAGCGGAAGGCGCTAGCCGCGCTGCTTCAAGCACTTTTTTAAGTTTTTCCTCAGGCACAGGATCAGGTTTATATTTCCTGACGCTGTATCTTTTTTGAATAATTTTAAAAACAGAGTTCATAAATTGATTTTTTCTAAAATTTTGGGCAGAGAATTTAATCTTTTAATCAAAAAATTTGGATTTTCTTTTTTTAAATCTTTTTCTTTTTCCCAGCCACCGCTTAAAGCAATAGTTTCAATCCGAACTGTTTTTGCTACTCTAATGTCGTCTCTCATATCAGCCAAATAAATGAATGGTGGTTTAAAACGATTTTTTATAAATTTAAGGGCTTTTATTTTTGAACGACCAATCTTTTTTTCCGGAGTAATAATCATTTTCCAAAGATTAAAAATTTTGTGTCTTTTTAAAAATTTTGAAGTTGAAGCATAATCAGAATTGGTTCTTAAAATTAAAGTATATAAAGAGGCTAATCTTTTTAAGAGGGAGGGTTGAGAACGCAATTTCAATTCAATTCCAATTTTGTTTCTCAAATCATAAACCTCTTTAGTGATTTTTTCCGTTAATTTTTTATCTTTTTTATCAATCAACCTTTCAAGAACTCCTTTGACTGTTGGGCCTAAATAAGGCTCAATCTCTTGATATTTAAATTTAAAGCCGTGTTTTCTTAAAGCTTTTTTAAAAGTAAAAAGCCAAATTTTTTTTGAGTGAACCAGGGTGCCGTCAAAATCAAAGATTAAAGTCATCTATTTTATTTTAAACTTTCTCACCAACTGCCGCCGCCTCCGCCGCCGCCTCCGCCGCCGGAAAAACCGCCAGAGAAACCACTGCCGCCGAAAGTGTCTTTGAAAGTGTCTTTGAAAGTGCCTCTACTACGGGGGGAGACAAAAACAGTCCTTAATTTATTTTCGAAATTACTAAACGAGGAAAGAAAAACAGTGGTACTAAAAGCTCCGACATAATATCCTTCAAACCAAGAAGGAGGCGTTTGATAAATTCCTTCAAAGGCCTTGGTCCAAAAACGAACAACTCCTAAAACCATGGCGTAAGGCAAGAACTTCTCAAAAATTTTTTCTTTTTCCTGAAACTCCAAACGATATTTTTCCGCTCTCTTCAAATATTTTCTAAAGCCCAGGGCCTGCCAATAAACTTCCGCTCCTTTAGGAGTTCTTTTTGGCATAATCGAAGCAAAAATAACCATTAAAATGGCAACAAGTAAAAGATTGAAATAGAGAATAAGCAATTTAGTCGTAAAAAAATAAACAAAGCAATAAGTACCGACAACGAGTATAAGACTTCCGATTAGCCTTAAATAAAACCCTATTTTTGAAGAAACCAAATTAAAATAGTTAAGTTGCTTTATTTCTCTGCTTACAGCAGCTTTAAATATCCCTCGATGAAAGTATTTAAAAGCCGACAATTTAATATTTTCACCAGACCAAAAAAGATGGTTTAAAAGATCTACTTCATATTTCTTTAGCTCGGTTGTTTCTTTTGGCAATTTTATAAGTTCATAATCTCTGCCAAATGTTTTTTTAATTTCTTTAATTTTCAAAAAACCCTTAACCGCTAAATCAACAATAGTCGCCGCAATGTCTTTTTCCTTAACTTTCTGTTTTATTAAATAAGAAATTAAAGCTGGTTGCAAATTTTCCGGAGGTTCATATTGAGCAATGACAGTTTTAAGAGGGATATCTTTTCCCTGCTTCCACCACAACCGAAAGAGAAAAATAAAAGCAAAAAAAGGAGTTAAAAAGGACAAAAAAATACTATATTTCTTAATAAATTTTTCAAGAAAACAAGGTCCTTTTAAAATCCCTTTTGGTAAACCAACCACAATGGTTAAACCTTCCTTTAGAGCCAAAGGGGCGGTGGTTTCAAAAACAATAGTTTTGTCTCCTGAAACTACCTTATAATTCCCCCCTCTGGCGCCATAAGGACCAGTATAAGCAGTAAAATTTACCTTCCCGGCTTCAATTTTTTGCGGCAAAATCACTTGCGCGCTTGCTTTTTCTATTGGCACATCCCATTCATTGCCCGTAACATTAAAATAAAGCTCGTCATGTTCTTTTAAGAAAGAAATGGCGTTTTTGATTTGATAAACAATTTTGTAAAGATGAACGCCGGTGATTAATTTGTCCGCCTTACCAATTTTTATTTTTAAGTAATTGTCATGATGCGAAATTTTATAAATCGCTGGTTTTTCATCCTGAAAAACCTTCAAAACTTTAACCTTTAAGCCGTCTTTTTTGAAATCGCGATAAATGCCATGACGCAGATTCTTGCCAAAATCATAAGTAATCTGCTCTTCAAGAATAAGAGAGTTGTTTTGATTAATCGTGATTTTATCTTTGAAGTCATTTATTTTTTCCGTAGCAAAAAGAGGCTGAAAATCCAAAAGAAAAATCAAAAAAACAACGAAAAACAAAAAGCAAATTTTAATGTTTAAAAATTTAGTCATTGAAAGCTTCAAAAATTAGAAATTGAAAAAAATAGAAATTAGAAATTTTTAATTTAATATTTCTTTGGCTTTTTCCCAAAAACTTTCATCGCCTTGAAGTTTTCGCCAATACCACCATTCAACGCCCCAGAGATAAATTTTTTTAATGCCTGTTTTTCTGGCAAATTCCAAATTATCTTTTAAATCTTTAAGCTTAAAATATTTTGTCTGCTCTTTTAAGGGGATATTAGCAATTGATCTTTCTCTGGTTGCCCAGGGTTCTGCCTGGAGTTCGGCAATAATTACTTCTTCACTTTTTGTAAATTTCTCAACTAAAAAAGCGCGGAGGGTATAAAAGACAGGTGGCCAGAAATGTTTATAAGAACCAAAAAAATTATTCCAAACAATCCGATAACAAGTGGTGCCAAAAATTTCTGAAAGACCGGCTGAATTAAACCAAGAACTCAATTCGCCGCTGTCAGTTACGAGAATCGGCCTTTTTTTGTCATCCATTGATTTTACCAGATTAATTTCTTCTTTCAATAATTTCTTTGACGGTTTGGGGCAGTCGCCAAAAACGCCAAACAAGGGTTCGTTTTCAACCTGCCAGGCAATAAGAGAAGAGTAGTCCTTATAATGATTAACCACCTCTTTGAAATAAGCCAAAAGATTTTCTTCCAAATCTTTCTCGGGTAAATCTTTGGCCCAAGAAGGATAATGGCATTCAGGCCAGCGCGGCACCCGTAAGCCAATGACTAAAATTATTTCTTTGTCGTGCTTTTCCGCTTCTTTTATTTGCCAATCCAAATCCTCAAAGTTAAATTTCCCTTTTTCTGGTTCTAAATAATCCCAATAAGCGATTAAACGCAAATTTTTAACTTTAAATTCATTCAACAGGTCCTGATAAACCTTTTTAAAATCAAGTCCTAATTCTTTCTCCGCGTAATACTGACTGAAGGTCAGTCCCCAATTCGGTTTCTCGCCTTTGCTAAAGTCAAGGGTCCAACTTAAAAGGTAGAAAAAGAAAATAACTAATAAAATTATCAGAAACATATTTTTTTTCATAATCTCACGCGGGGCTAAAATCAAATTACTTAAGAATTAAAAGGGTTAGACCGGCTCCAATGAACAAAATGGCTATAATTTTTTGGAGGATTGTCCCTCTCGAAATTTCCTCTTTTAGAATTTGAGGAAATTTAAAAGAAAATAAAACACTAAAGATTAATAAAAATATATATTTAGTCCCTTCTAAAGCGTTGATAAAAGGTAAAAAAGTCAAAGGAACTAAAGCAATGGCCCAGTTTTGTAGAATAGCGCCGCCAGCCCCGATAGTTTGATTGAAAAGAAAAATACTTGCAGTTTTTCTTTTAAAAGTGAATTTTTTAAAGAATATTTCTCTCCTCACTTCCGGAGTAAAAATAAAAAAAAGGGCAGCTAAAAATCCACCGATTCTTATCCAAATGAAACCAGACCAAAAAGGTAAAGCAAGATAAACAGATTTTATTAAAACAAAGCTCAAAGCAAATAAAAAAGCAGTTAAAGCAGAAATTGCAAAACTTTTTAAGGTAATCCACTTTCCTTTTTTGAAAGTTATTAAAACGCTTCCTAAAATCAAAATCAAAAAAGCTAAAATTTTAAAAAAACTTAACTCTGCTATTTCCCCCGAAATTAAAACCAAACCAAAAGTGAACAAAGGCAACATTCCTCCGATTGCTGGCACTATTCTTGAAGCTTCAAAATATTCTAAGCCGGTGTAAAGAGCAAAAAGAGCAAGCAAAAATAAAGCTCCTGTTAGCAAACAGAGAATCGTCTGCCAGCTAGAAGGAATTGAAAAACCAACAAAGGGGATTAAAACCAAAGCCAAAATTCCTAGCATTCCTGCATAAAATGTGTAGTTTTTAGGATTTGGGGGGCCAGCCAATAAAAACTTGTCAATCAAAGCGTTAATAGCAAGAAGAAAATAGGCAAAAATTATGATTATCAGCCAGGGCATAGATTTAAAATTCAGAATCTAAAATTAATTGATTTTTTTGGCAAATTCTGGCGTAATAAAAAGCAGATGGTCTAGGTTTTCTCTTTAAAGTATTGTAATCAATATTAATAAGCCCAAATTCTGGTTCAAATCCTCTATGCCATTCCAAATTGTCCATCAACGACCAGTAGAAGTAGCCCCTAATATCTACTTTATCTTCTATTGCTTTATGCACCCAAAATAAATGATCTCTTATAAAATCTTCTCTAAATTTGTCTTCTCTATCAGCCACCCCATTTTCAGTAATATAAATTGGTTTTTGATATTTTTTTAATTTTTTTAAAACATAATAGATCCCCTCAGGATAAATTTCCCAGCCCATATCAGAAACTAACTTGTTTTCGTTTTGATTAAACTTAAATAACTTGATTCGATTATGAAAATAATAATTCAGGCCGATAAATTCTTGATAATTTTTAATTCTGTCTAAAATATAAAAATGATCTAATGACTCAATAATTTTTTTAAGCAAACAACTAATTGGATCATTAGAGGCCTCGTAATAAGTATTATTTGTGGCAATCCCAACTTGAGCTGTCGGTTGAATCCTTTTAATAACTTTATAAGATTCCTTATGGGTTCTGATTAAATTATTTATCACCAAAAAGAAAGAAAGAAAATTTTTCTTTTTTGGGGGCCAAATCCCCATAATATACGAATGGGTAGCATATATTTCTGGTTCATTTATGGTAATCCAAAATTTTACATTATCTTTCAGAGAAGAAACGATTTTCTCTGTATATCTTGAAAAATAATGAGCAACTTCTTTTGACTCCCATCCTCCTTTATTTTTTAGCCACAAGGGACTAGTCCAGTGCCACAACCCAACAAACGGTTCAACCCCGCGCTTTCTTAAAGCTAAAATTATTTTTCGATAATGTTCAATTTCTTTTTCATCAAATTTTCCTTCTTCCGGTTCAATTCTTGACCACTCAATTGAAAAACGATAGGCATTTTGATTCAGTTTTTTTAATAAATCAAAATCTTCCTCATAGCGACAGTAATGATCGCAGGCAATGCCAGCCGGGAAATCTTTTGACCAATCACAATTTTCAATTCCTCCCTCAACTTGGTAAGATGAGGTAGATGCGCCCCAGGCGAAACCTAATGGGAACTTTAAAATTTTATTCATTATTTTGAGTGATTATTTTTTCAATCTTAAAAATCCCCAACTTTTCCGCTTCAATAAAGCCGTGCATTGCCATATCAGCAAATTCACCTCTTTCCAAAAAATCAAAAAGCCACTCATCGGTAAAGTCCGGATTTCCCTGAATTTTGCCGGAATGATGATAAAGCAGCCACTCGCGATTAAAATTTTCCTGGGAACCGATTGAAGGGGAAATGATTATTGGCAGTCCTAAGGCGGTATAAAAAGAAAGCTCACTTGGTTTTGTCCAGAGAATGTCAGTTGTCCGCAGGTGCTGATTAAATTTTTTAAAATATTCATCTATCTTTTCCGCATAAAGAATTTCAACCTGTTTAGAATTTTTTAATCCTAAAAATTTTAATTTTTCCAAAAAATAATCCCTGACAAAGTCTTTTATTCCGGCGACTAAAATAATTTTTATCTCTCCGCGGCTGATTCTTCTTCTTAAACTTTTAACGACTTTAATCGCGATTTCTTTCTGAGCACCAGCACCGCCAATGGCGAACATCAAGGTTAAGGGGTGGCTGCTTTGCGAAGGCAGATAACCTAAATATTTTCTTACTAAAGAGCTGTAGCGGCTAAAATACAGTCTTTTGGGGTCAAGGTTTAAAAGACGGTTTTCTAAATCCTTTTTTAGAATTTCCATTTCTTCAGTGCCAATATTTTCGGAAGGTAAAGGATAACCGGTCAAAAAGATATTTTCTTTTTTGACCCCGTAAAGCTCTAAGCGAGCGCATGTCCGGTGATTCGGACAAAAATATTTGATTCTGCTTATATGAGGATGAAGAGGCGCCCAGATCCGAGCAATATCCGCATCGCAAACCACACAATAAATCTCGCCCGGATAATTAAAATACTCAGCCATATAAGCTGACGTAAAAAAAGTAGTTAAAAATGGCAAGGGTTTAACCGGGGAGTAGGCCTCGCTTAAATCTTTTAATTTTTCAATTAAATGTTTGCCCCAATTCTTTTTCAGCGTCTTATAAATTTGTTTGACTGAAAAATTAGGTTTTGACAAATCTCTTTTTGGATAAAACTCCAAAATTTTCTGAAACTGGTTAAAGACTCCAAAACAAAAATCGCCGATTAAAGGAACTCGTTTAAAATTTGAAATTGCTTCGTAAAATTTTCTGGTTGTCTCCCAGATTTTTTTGTCAGCCGGCTCAATTCCCTCGTAAGCATTAGCATTAATTACTCTGCCCTTGGGTGCTAAACCCCTCAAAGGATAAGCAGTCCGCTGATGTCCGTAACCCATATTGACATCAACCACCAGGGCTTTTGGTTTTTTTTGTTCCATATTGATTAAACCTGATTTTATCTTTATTGTAGATTCCTCTTAACAGGGTTTATTTTTTTTCTTCGACTAAAAACAAAGAAATAAAGGATTTCCAGAATTCCTAAAGTATTAATCAAAAGAAGAACAATAAACCAACATAAAGAATTTGCCTTAGCGGCTTTCCAAAGGCTAAGACCTTTCCAAAGAAGAGTCCAGGCAAGAAGTAAAAAAAACCAGGGATTTTGATCTAAAAAAAGGATTATTTGTTCCATACTTTTTATTTTAAAAATAACTCATATATAAATAAAGCGATTTCAATTAAAATCAAAATAACAATCGTCAGTTCCAAAAGATTGGCTCGCCTAAGATTTTCTTTTCAATTTTTGCCAGGTCCAATCCCCGACTGACATAACAGGCCCTGATGTTGTAACTTATACTCATAGATTTTTGTCTTGAATAAAATTTTCAAAAGACCGATCATAACTTTTTTCTGTTTCAGGAGAAAAACAGCAAGCCGGAAGTTCTTGATGAGCTAGATGATGCCTCAAACATTCACAGCAAAGACCCTTTCGCGGACAATTAGGGTAAGAGCAGGAACAAGAGGCTAAATTTTTCTTAATTCTGCATTCCATACCCTTTTATTTTATCAAATTCTGCTTATTTAGCAATCATTAAAATAAAAAGCTGACTTACCTCGTTATAAAACAAAAAGGGACTTAGGCCCCTTTTTATTAAAAATCGTATCATTTTTTTTACCTATAAGCCCTCTGCCGATGACTAATATGAACAACAAGCACTCTTAATTTCTGTTTGATTATTTCGTAGATAATTCTAGATGGCCACGCTCGATATGACCAATAGCCTATATGTTCTCCTTCCAATTTTTTACCAAGAGAAGGATCATTCTCCAAAACCGTTAAAGCGGCTAAAATTTTGATTTTATAATTTTGTGGTATTTTATCTATTTCTTTTTGCACCTTTTTTGGTATGACGACCTGATAGACCATATTGATTTCTACTTTTATCTTTAATAATAAAACCTTGTTTCTCCAGCAACTCTTCTAGGGTTATATAATTACCGCTTTTATATTCTCTTTTAGCAATTTTAATATCTTTTTCTAAGTCTGGAGATTCTTTCATCACTTCTAAAGTTTCCTGCCAAGATTCAAATTCTTCAGCAGACATCACGACTGCTTTTGGTCTCCCCTTTTCGGTCAAAGTATAATAATTGCCCGGCCTTTGGACATTGTCGCTAATTTTAAAAATTTGTTTTCTTGCCTCAGAAATAGGCAAAGTTGTTTTTATATTCATAGTAATTTTGTTTTTAACCTTAATTTTTGATATTGACCTTTATGTACATTAAAACGTACATTTGTCAATTTGTCAAGCCAAATCTGTGGATAAGTTAATTACGCCAGAACCGCTACTGGGGCTCCGCCGCCGAATTTCGCGCCCCGCAAAGCGGGGCGCGCCGCTAAAAGTTATTTTTTAACCAATCTAACAGTTTTAGTTATTTGTCGTTTAAGAAATTGCTCTATCTTTTTTATAAAATCTGAAGGCCAAACATTACCTCTTATTTCGTAATTTAGCATGTTTCCATTAACGGTAGAAACTTCTTGGTATTTTCCTTCTTGTATTAAAAAATCTCTTAATTTTTCCCAGCTCTCTTGGTCTTCTGCTCTGGTAGGAGCTCGTAATTCGTCTTTTATATCAACTTTTAATCGGGCGTCTGGACCATCTATTATTGAAATTTTTTCTTTTTCAGCAAGCTCCACAGCAGCTTCTTTGATTTTTTCTTGTTCTTCTTCTATCTTATGGATTTCTTCTTTAAACTCATTTTTGGCTTCCTCGAGTTTTTTATACTCC
>Ga0210051_1005314_pt1 | contig 12372 bp, 9 predicted proteins | sample CryGey092014_all_FD_185464 | JGI IMG/M metagenome (GOLD analysis project Ga0210051, IMG submission 185464) | Groundwater microbial communities from aquifer - Crystal Geyser CG23_combo_of_CG06-09_8/20/14_all (SPAdes) (version 2) | ecosystem: Environmental > Aquatic > Deep subsurface > Groundwater ...
AGACAGCTCCAATTCCCCGGGACATCATATTAAAAGTGAGGGCTTCAAAATATCTTCCCGGATCAAATCTTTTACCGTAAGAATAACTGTATCTGCGCCAATGAGAAAACAGAGTTTTTAAAAGGGTTGGCACGGAGAAATAATTTAAATTAAATTTTAAAAAATTTCTCCACACTTTCAAAATACTCATTGGTACATCAAAAAACTGCCACTGAAGCCAGAGCGAAATGATATTTTGGGTTAAAATCCTTTCTAGCATACCCCGTAGTGAAATTTCGAATGAAAAATTTCTTCGAAATTTTCTTTATCGCCCCGTAGGGGTTCGAAATTCTACTACGGGGCATAGAGATTGTTATATTATAGCGAATTTCAACCGATATATCAAAACAAAAAAACTCACCTCAAAAAAAGGGAGCTCGTTTTCACAAACTCCCCCTGATGTGTATGTTTTCTATATAACCTGTTCTATAGCGTCAGCCATCTGGCGGAGTACGGCACCGCACTCCGTTGGTTTCGGACAAAGTTCCTTTTGCCTTGTTCGCATCTTAACGAATCCGTCGGCCGTAAGAAGCCTTTGGATCGTTTCGGCAAGCCTGCTTGCATCCGCCATGACCAACTCACTAATTCCGTTACCCGCTGCCTCGGGCACGCGAGTACCGCCTACCTCCTCAAAAATGCGGAACAGCGGCTCAAATCCGAGCGTCACCACAGGAATGCGTTGGTACGCAGCCTCAATGCCAATGGAGCCTCCAAACTCCACTATGACGTCAGCGCCAGGCACAATCTCTGAGGTCGTCATCTCGCCTGTGTCTACGATTCGTGCAGAAACCGGGCTATAGGCGAGTAAATGCTCATAAATCTCAAGATGTTCACCCGTTTCCTTGTCCTTCGCATACGGGGTTCTATCCCCGGGGTGGAGCGTGAAGATAAGCTGGAAGCGCTGACCGTGCTCGCAAAGTCGCCACAGAGCGTCCATCACTACGACCCACTGCGATAGTGTAATCCAGGTGTACTGGGCGCCGGGCACAAGAATCAATTTCTCGTCTTCGGCAACACCGAGCCTATCCCGAACCTCGTCCCGCGTGAAGCGCGGGAAGGCCATCTCCTCACGAAGCGGATTGCCTGTGCCGAAGCACCGGCTCAAGTTTGATGAAGACGCGTGATGGCGCAGAGTCTCTTGCAACAAGAATAACATTTCGACTCATGGGACACCTCCTTTCTGTAAAATCGTTAAAGAAATCAAGAAAACATACCTAATTCGTTTAGCTCTCCTTTTTTCTTTATTTCAAAGAACTTAACTTAAACTAAATATGATTACTCGAAGAACATTCGTTCTTCACCAACCTTCGCTGCGGCTCGGGTAACCAATTTAATTTCTTTATTGTGTGGGCGTGTGCGGATTTGAACCACAGACCTCACGGATGTGAACCGTGCGCTCTAACCAACTGAGCTACACGCCCTTTTTTATTTATTAACAAATTTTGACTCCAATGTAAAACAAAAATCCCGGCAGCTGCCGGGATTTTTGTTTTACATTAATTTATTCTTCAAGAATTCCTGAATTCTGATTTTTTTGACTTTTAGCCTGAATACCTTGTCGGATTTGTATTCTTGGTACCCTTTTTTTCTCCCATCCAGCCACTGCTCCAATTTTATAATATTTGAACGAAGAAGCCAGATAAGGGTTAAAGCAATTACCAGAGGTATAAGAAAAGAATCAATAAAGATATTATTCGTCAGCCCGGTAGAAATTGTGGTAGCTCCTGCCACTGCTCTTTTAGTGACAATGACTTTTGCGGTATCTGAACCTGAGGTATTGCCGGTATAAACTAAAGCAGAATTAATTAACTGGGTATCGCCGAAAACAAATCCATCGGCCCCGGATATATCAGCATCAAAAGTAATCGTCTTTTTTTGATTAGCCGATAAACTTCCGATGTTCAAACCAGAGAATATGTCGCCGGCTGAAGAAACACCGTCTATCTTCAAGGTATTGGTGCGATAAGTCATTTTATCCGGCAATGTGTCTTTAACAGTCACATTCTGAAGCGAAGAATTAACGGCCGTGACCTCAATTAAAAAAGAAATAACTTCGGAAGGGTCAGCCGAAACTGAATCTAGCCACCCGGTTCCATCCGAAAGATTACGGACCCATTTGTTTACGGTTAAAATGCCTGTTGATGTCATGTTAACCGTTGCTGTGTCTGTATTTGAACCGCCAGAGCCGGTACAAGTGAGGCTGTAGCTTTTTGAAGAAAAGAGGTTTCCGGTTGATTCAGAGCCTGAAATTGATTTTGAACCTGACCAATCGCCCGAAGCCGTGCAGTAATTGGCATTGTTAGACGTCCAGGTTAAGGTGGCAATGGAATTATAAGGCAGGGCGATTGAACCGTCGTAACCATTAATTTTTAAATCAACGCTCACCGGAGATTGGCAGGAAAGAACATTAATATTGGCTGTGTTTTCGGCAGAAACGCCCTGATTCTCAATTTTTACTTTTGCCGTGTAATTGCCGGTTGAACCGAAATTACAGACATCGTAAGCAGTATAAGAATTTGAATAATAAGTAGTTATTTTTTCCCAGGTTCCGTCATTAGTACAGTCAAAAAAGTAAACGATGTCTCCGCCGAAATTGCCGGAAACCGAACCAGTCAAATCAACGCCGTTTAAAGGAACGCAACCAGAAGACGGTGAAGGAGAAAGAGAAACGGATAAAGAAGGCGAACCGATATTAACGGTAACATTGTCTGAAGCTGAACCGGCAGAACCTGTACAGTTTAAAGTAAATGTCTTTGAAGAAGTCAAATTATAGACTGCTTGCGAGCCGGAAGTTGATTTATAACCCGTCCAATCCCCGGAAGCCTGACAAGTATCGGCACTGCTGGAAATCCAGGTTAAGGTAACGGAACTTCCGTAAGCAACGCTGATGGGACCGTCTGAGCCATTTGCTTTAAGGTCAACCGTGGGACCGCAACTCGTGGTAAAGGTTTTGTTTTCACCAAAAGTCGTGCCGGCGCTGTTTTGAGCCACCGCCCTATAATGGTAAGTAGTACAAGGACTCAAGTTGGAAACAATAATACAATAAGTCCCTAATTGGCTTGAAATTTTTTGAGAGGTCGTTTGACCGTAACCGGTTGTCTGGCCGTATTCAAACCAGCCCGTAACCGTACTGTCTCCTCCCATGTCGGTGAATTCACCGACAAAATTAACGGTCGTTCCGGTAACCGTTGTGACGCTGGGACAACTTTGAGCCAAAGCAAAATTCGCCAAAGCAAAAGTTCCTGACAATATTAAAATTAAAGGAATAAGAAAAATAATATACTTTTTAGTATTTGTTTTTAATTGCATATTTTTAACGATTTTACATTATTCACGTAAATAACCGTTAGTAAGTAACAATCGCAGGTTTGGTAATAACTGTCGGCGGCTTTGCATTGACAATCACCTGAACCGAATCTGTGGACATCTGAGTCTGACCGGCATTTTTGCAAACAATAGTAAAATTGTATGTTTTTACCGAATTCAGTTGAATGGTTTGTGAACCGGAAGTCGTTTTGGAACCCGACCAGTCTCCGGAAGCTTCGCAGGAAACAGCGTTTTGGGATGTCCAGGATAAATTCACGGATTCTTGGTAATTAAGAGTGATGGGGCCATTTGAACCGTTGGCTTTGATATCAATTGACACGGGCGCGCATTTGGCGGTAAAGGTTTTGTTTTCACCGTAAGAAATGCCCGAGCTGTTTTTAGCCACGGCCCGGTAATAGTAAGTGGTACAGGGTTCTAAGTTATATACAGTGGAGCAGAAGAGTCCGGTACCGTATTTAGAAAAATGAGCAGTTTGATAGGCATAGCCCATACTCTTTCCGTAATCAAACCAAACTTCCAAATTGGGATCGCCTCCGTCATCAGTGATTTCACCGACCAAAGTAGCTTGCGTCTCCCCTACTTCGGTATTCAGAGGACAATTATCTGCCAAAGCAAAATTAACAGCTATTAAACTCGCTATCAAAAAGATAGCAGAAAAAATTGCGATTTTAATTATTGTTTTTTGTGACATTTTAATTTATTTATTATTTATTTTTTTCTCTAGTTTTTCGATTTTTTAATCAATCCCTCCGCTTTTTGAGCAAAAACTTTTTAGCTGAAAAAGTGGAGGGAGGAAGAAAATTATTAATTCTTCCTCCTTAAAAACAATTTTAGCGAGTCCGGACTCCTGGCGGACGCACACCACCTCTGTAATAGTGACCACCACCTCTGTAATAGTGACCACCTCGGTGATGATAACCGCCCCCTCGGTAATAATAACCGCCGCCCCATCCTGAGTAGTAATCTCCGTAGAAGTTTCCCCACCCACCATCAAATCTTCCGTACCAACCCGAGTATGGACCATAGTACCCACCATAATATGTGGATGGATAACATGGATAACATGGTGAATAACATGGTTGAAACTGCTGACCATACAATATCACCTGCTGTTGCTGTTGCGGTGGTGCTTGAGCATATTGCACACGCTCATACTCACCGGGGGGTGCTTCGGTTCTGCTGCGTCTTTTCAAGACGTTTACACAGGCGTTACCTAACAGTATCTCCTGGCGGCCTTTATATTCAAAAGAAATAAGATATCCATTCAAATTGTGGCTTCCGGCCCAAACCGTAGGTCCGGTGTTTTGATTGGACACCCCATAGAGCATCCAATCAAAGGAAGCTTCTGGAGAACTTGGGGTAACTGTAATTCTTTGAAAATTACCAGTTTTGACGGCAGCATCAATTTGCCTTACTGCCTCGTCCCCATTCCATCCTGGTTCCGCCGATTGTAATCCTCTTGCAAGTTTTGACCTAAAAGCAGAATTATTAAACAACGCCTGCAGGTCTTGTTCAGACCTCAATGGTGTTTGCCAGAATGGTGATGTCCCTTCCCGGGTCCAGCGGAAAACTCGCTCGCTTCCGAAAATATCGCCTACAACGCCGAGAAACAGAAACAAAAACACTATAATCATACATCTTTTCATAGCAATCCCTCCTTTCAATAAGGTTTTTTCTGTTATTCTTTCCGTTTAAATTTTAAAAAATCGGCTTACTTTGCCACGACGGCAATTCTTCTTAAATCTTTGCCGGGCGGCCAACAACTAATTAAGACTAACATATTGTCAGAATTTGTCAATAGTTTAGGCATTTCCTCTCCCCTATCCAAAAAAAACTTTCCGCTCACCAAAAAACTATATTTCCGGTGATTAAAATAAACAAAAATTTCATCTCCTTCGGTCAATTCGGAAATTCTGGTAAAAACCCAATCATATTTTATTTTGGGCCAGTTAGGAGGCGCGGAATGCCCCAGAATTATCGTCTGGCCGTTTTCTCCCGGCAAAACTGATTCGGGAAAATGAACTACTCCTCTGTTTAAAGCAGCATTAACATCTTTTTCGTTTTGACTTTCAACGAAAACCAAAGGCGCAGAAATGCCAAGCTTGGGGACTTCTACGCTGTTTTCTTTACTTGAAGACTCGGAACTTTTTAGCGGCGCGGCAGTCTCTTTTTTTCCAGAAACATCAGCACTTTTGGCAATTATTTTTGATTCAAAAACACCGGAAACCAAACCAGAAACCGCTTTGTAATTAAAAATCCAGGAAATTTCCTGCCAGTTAATAATCAAAACGCTAATCAAAAACACTAAAACAAAGTATTTAAATAGAATCTTCTTCTCTTTTTTCATTGTTCTTAATAGATATAAAAATTATGAGGAATCAGCTTTATTATCACGCCTTTGTCAACCAGAATAAATAAAACCAAAACCGCAACAAAACCGAGCGTTTTCAGAATCAAATCAGCGTGCTGAATATCCGGTCTGACGAAAATGTTTATTATTAAGGCAAGAATAATCAACGCTAAGAAGCCGTAAACTATTATCTGAAGGACTTTGGAATAATCTAAAACAAGAAAAGAAAGAAAATTGAAGGTCGCTTTTCCCTGAGCTTCTTGCAAGGCCGGTACCACTTGTTTTGTCATAGAAGCGAATTCAGCTGAAAGCGTTTGTGTGCCGGTTGCTTCTTTTTCCATTTTTTCTGGTTCAGGCGTAACTGTTTCTTTTTTCACCTCTTCTTTTGTTACAACCTTAGGCCCCGCTGCGGTTTGCTGAAGCGTTCCGAAAAGCTGAACTACGACGGTGGTTTCATTTCCCTGAAAATCTCCTTTCAGAATGGCAATGCCGACATCTTTATAATTAGAATTTAAAAGATTTGCCCGGTGCGAAGGAGAATCCAGCCAAGCCCGATTCAACTCTCTTGAATCCAGAAAACCAATGGCTAAATTTTCTCCGGCAATTTTATAATTATAGCCGGCAATTTTGAACCAGTACCAAGGAGCTACTCCATCCGGACTTTGATGGGAAAAGTAATCTTTTTCTAAAATATCCTGCGCTTTCAAAACAGCGGCATTATCCAACGTCGTATTTTCTTTTAAAGGCTGAAGCCCCAAAGATTTTCTTTCTTGATTCAATAATTCAATCAGGGTCGTTTTAACAATGGCGCTGAAAAAAATACTCTTTGGAAAATAAATCAAAAAGGGAATGGTAATCAGTTTTAAAATAAACAAAGCCAATAAACACCAGATTAAAACCCGGCTTTCCAAAAATTTAGGCCGATAATTATTCTCCTGCCCGGGAACAAATATCAATTTTAACTTCAATAAAAGATTTTTTACCGTCATTTAAGTAAGAAGGAGGAATTGCTCTCCTTCTCTAAATTATACAGAATTTTTATAAAAAGTCAAGTCACTGTAATTGGGGGGCCAACCCTTTTCTTTTTAATTATCTTATGGTATAACTTTTAAGAGTAAAATGTCGCTCTTTAAAAACTTAAAATTAGGGAGGTAGTCAATGATGGAAAAGACAAATCGAGAAGAGGAAGAATATTTAGAGAGGCTGAAAAAGAGTACCATGGGTCTTTTTGAGCCTTGGATGCAAAAATGTCTGCAAAGACAGATAGAGCACTGGCGGAAGAATCTCAAAGGTCAGGATACTCAATATCCAGAATGTCAATTATTCTTTACTGGTCAAGGGCCAATCAAAATTGAAGAATTATTGAAAAAGAAAGGGGTGAAAGAAAATGAATGATATAAGATATTTAATGATTTTGCCTTTGAGAGGTCCTGTTATATTTCCTGGCACACGAGCTCCTTTGGCCGTGGGCAGAGAAAGCTCAATTAAATTAGTTAAAGAAGCTTGGGCAGGGGACAAAATATTTGGGGTCATTACTCAAAAAGAGACTCAAAAAGATAATCCAGGGCCAGAAGACCTTTATTCAGTCGGCTGTTTGACTGAATTGCTTGTTTTGCAGAAGGCAGAAGAGGCAGAAAAAACGTTTAAATTGATGATAGAAGGCCAGCAGAGATTCAGAGTAATTAAGTATGTGGAATCCTTATATTATTTAGTAGCCAAAGTAGAAATAATTGAAGAAGAAAAGCCAAGTCCAGAAGCAGAAAAGATGATGGGAATGGAACAAGTCAAGAAAATAGTTTTAGACATACTTGAGCATACACCAATACCACCGCCGGCCGTAAAGTCAATAGAAAAGCAACTCAATCAGTTTTCTCATCCTGGTCGATTAGCAGATGTGATAGCTTTTTTTGGCCCCTTTGAAACTGCCAGAAAACAAGAAATTTTGGAGACCATAAATATTAAAGAAAGGGTGAAGAAACTTTTAAACCTACTTAGGGAAACAGAAGTAGGTATGGAGGTTTGCCAAGAGGCTGATAAAGAAGTTTTTAAAGGTCAGAGAGCTTATTGGCTTCGTGAGCAAATAAAAGCAGCTCAGAAAGAAATAAAAGAAATGGGGGAGGAAGCAGAAGTATCTCCTGAGTTAGCCGAGTTAAAAGAAAAAGTAGACAACGCTCAGATGCCAGAAGAAGCTAAAAAAACAGCGGAAAAGGAGTTAGGACGGCTGGAATATGTTCATCCGGCTTCACCTGAATATGGGACCATTAGAACCTATTTAGATTGGTTGATAGAAGTTCCCTGGTCAGAAAGTACTGAGGATAACTTGGATGTTAATCAGGCAGAGACAGTTTTAAATGAAGACCATTATGATTTGGAAAAGGTGAAAAAGAGAATTCTTGAATATCTGGCGGTTCGTCAACTTAAATCTGATATGAAAGGGCCGATTCTCTGTTTTGTTGGACCGCCTGGGACTGGCAAGACTTCTTTAGGCAAATCTATTGCTCGGGCTCTAGGCAGAAAGTTTGTCAGAATCTCTTTGGGTGGAGTTAGGGATGAGGCAGAAATCAGGGGACATCGCCGAACCTATATTGGTGCTTTGCCTGGTCGGATTATTCAACAGATCAAGAGAGCAGGCTCAAATAATCCGGTTTTTATGATTGATGAGATGGACAAAATTGGAGCTGATTGGCGAGGTGATCCTTCATCAGCTTTGCTGGAAGTTTTAGATCCAGAACAAAATTTCTCCTTTTCTGACCATTATCTGGAAGTACCTTTTGATCTTTCTAAAGTCATGTTCATTGGTACAGCTAATCTGGAAGATCCGATTTTACCAGCTTTAAAAGACCGAATGGAAATCCTGCGTCTGCCAGGATACACCCGGGAAGAGAAACTTAAAATTGCCAAACAGTTCTTAATTCCCAGACAACTTGAAGAACATGGCCTTTCTCCAGAGCAGCTTGAATTTGAGGACGAAGCAGTAGAAACAATGATCAGGGACTATACCAGAGAAGCAGGCGTGAGGAATTTAGAGCGAGAGATTGCCAGTGTTTGCCGCGGGGTAGCTAAAAATATTGTGGCTAAAAAAATTGAAAAAGCCCGTATTGGGGTAGAAGATCTCCATAATTATTTAGGGCCGATAAAATTCTTCTCAGAATTGGCAGAAAGGACCTCGAAATCAGGGGTAGCTATAGGTTTAGCCTGGACTGAATACGGAGGAGAGATACTTTTTGTAGAAGTCACTAAAATGACGGGTAAAGAAAAACTGACCCTGACCGGACATTTAGGTAAGGTAATGAAAGAATCAGCTCAAGCGGCCTTAAGCTATGCCAGGTCTAATGCTTCTCAATTGGGTTTGGAAGATAATTTCTTTCAAGATAAAGAAATTCATCTTCATGTTCCTTCCGGAGCTACTCCTAAAGATGGGCCTTCAGCTGGTCTAACTATGTTTGTGGCTTTAGTTTCTTTGTTGACCAAAAGGCCAAGCCGGGCTGAAGTAGCGATGACTGGAGAAATTACTCTGCGGGGTAGAGTTCTGCCAGTTGGCGGTATCAAAGAAAAGATTTTGGCTGCTAAAGAGGCTGGTATAAAAACCGTGATTTTACCCAAAAAAAACGAGAAAGATTTAAAAGAAATTCCAAAGGAAGTCAGAGAAGCTCTAAGGTTTAAATTTATCGAAGAGATGGAAGAGGCCATAGAAGTCGCCTTAGAAAGAACCGGTATCTGATAAAATTTAAATCAAAAAGGATTAGTCTAATTTTTTATTTTGACTAATCCTTTTTATTTTAAGAAGCTTTTAAGTTTTCGGCTTCTTTTCGAGTGTCGGAGTTTTTTGAGAGTTTTTTCTTCTATTTGGCGAATGCGTTCTCCGGTTAAGCCAAAGTCCTGGGCTATTTCTTCAAGGGTTTCTTCTTTGCCAAAACGTCTTCTGAGGATTTTCTCTTCTCGAGGGGTCAGAGTTCCGAGGATTTTCTCTATTTCTTCCCTAAGTAATTTTTTATTCGTCTCTTTTTCCGGATTAATGGCTTTTTTGTCAGCAGTGAATTCTTGTAAAGTTTTGGGCTCCTTCCACCCGTCTCCAGAATAAAGAGGCTTATCTAAAGAAACGACTTTATGAATCTCAAGGATTCTTTTTAGTTTTTTGTTGGAAACTCCCATTTTCTTACCTATTTCTTCTGGTTGTGGTTCTCGCTCTAATTTTTGATAAAGTTGTCGCTTGGTCTTTGTGTATATCTTGATAACTTCATTAAAATAAGCAGGAACACGAATAGTCCGCGAATCCTCATCTATAGCTAGCGTAATATGTTGCCTGATCCACCAAATAGCATAAGTGGAGAATCTCCATCCTCTGCCTGGATCGAATTTCTCAACAGCTCTAAAGAGCCCTAGATTTCCTTCCTGAATCAGATCCTCAAATTCTAATCCCTGACCAATATATTTTTTCGCGATACTCACTACCAGCCGAAGGTTAGCCTTAACCATCTCTTTCTTAGCTTTTTCATCCCCCTTTTGGACTTTTTCAGCCAATTTTTTTTCTTCTACCGGAGTCAGAAGAGGAGTAGACCTTATTTCTTTGAGATAGAGAGAGAAAGGATTTATCCTTTTACAGCCATCTAAACCTGTTTCTTTGGGCATCTCCTTAGCTTCCATTTCTTGGCTAATTTCTGGTTCTTCTGGTTCTTTAGATATCTCTTCAAAAAGTTCTTCTCGCTGTTTTAATAAATAAGCTCTCTCTTTCTTTAATTCCGCTAAGTCCAAATTTGTCTCCAAACCATTCTTTATATCTCCTAAAAACTCAAGACCTTTTTCTATCGTTTCAATCTCAAACATTGTTATCACCTCCCTCTGATAGGATTTTTTTAAAAGGACTGATTTTATCTTATCTTTATCTTATCTTTTTTAGAATCCCACGTCAATTTCCTGTTTGTGTTCTAGGGGAAAAAATCTTACAATAAAAATAGCATGCCTCAGATTTTTGAATTTCACTTTAATCCAAAAGCAAAAGAAGATTTAATTTTTGACAGTTTTTGTTATGAGCCGGAAAATGTTTATGAAAAACGGTTGGGTTCTCTTTTTCTGGTTGGCGAACTTAAGAATGCCTTGCCTCAAAATCTGAAATTTTTGGATAATTTTGTTTCTTACTTTAAGAGAGAATATTATTCAGCGCCCATCAAATTTTCTCCGGAAGCCGCCTTAAAGCTTGGTTTAAAAAAATCAAATGAATTTTTAGAAGGAATCGCCAAAGCTGGTAACGTGAGCTGGCTGGGAAACCTAAATCTGGCAATCTTGAGTTTTAAAAATTTTGATTTGAATTTAACCAAAGTGGGCGCAGTAAAAATTTTACTCTTAAGGCAGGGGCAGATAATTGATATTGGAAAAAATCTGGAATTTGAAGACATTGAACCCTATCCTTTAAAAATATTCGGTAATATCGTTGCGGGAAAACTGGCTGAAAAAGACATTATTTTAGCGCTCACCAAAGACGTTTTTGATTTTTTCTCAAGCACCCGAGCGTCAGCGAAGGGTGGAGATGAACGAAGTTCAGCGACCCAGAATTTATTGAAAGAAATTGCCAAAATAGAGCCTTTTGAGGAAAAGAAATTAAGAACGATTTTAAAAACTAGAGAAAAAGAGCTTTTAAAAATTTCTGGGGTTTGCCTTCAGCTGTTTTTAACCAAAGAGGTTTGGCCAAAAATAGAAAAACCCAGAGCTTTAATTTTCCAAGAAAAACCTGAAAAATTTTCCTTCAAAAAAGCCCTTTTGCCCTTGGTTAATCTCTTCAAAAAAGAAAACCGGGTTTCCTTAAATATTTTATCAAGATTCAGTGGTATCAAAAAAAATTTCCAAAAATTAAAAGAAATTAAAATAAGATCTGGTATAAAAATACCGAAAATTAATATCGTTTTGAAAAAACCGCAAATTAAATTCCCTGTTATTTTTAAAGGGAACTTAATCTTAGTTTTATCATTGATTTTCGTTCTTATTTTGGGATTTTTCATTTTCCAGAAACAAGAAAATGATAATTTAAAACAGCTCCGAGCTGTTCTAACCGCGGTTCAAAAAAATATCTCGCAGGCGGAAAATTATTTGGCTTTAAATAACGAAAAGAAAGCCTATGAAATTTTAAAAGAAGCTTTGGAAAATGTTCTTCCCATAACTGAGGAAAAAAGCGCCTTGCAAGAGGAAGCTGTTTCTCTTAAAGATTCTATCCAAAAAAGTCTTGAAAAAATAAGCAAATTAGAGCAGGTAACAGACCCCTCCCTCCTCTTTGAATTTGACGAAAAAGAGTTTATTCCGCAAAAAATGGTCTTTTTCAAAGATAATTTGTATTTATTCAGTCCGATTTCCGACAATGTTTATAAACTAAGCCTTGCCAATGAAAAAAATGTTTTAGAAACCAACCAAAGATTCAATGAGGCTGTTTCTTTTGACAATCAAATTTTGTTTTTTCAAAAACCGAATCTTATTTTTTTCTTAAAAAACGGCGGCTTAGTCGATGAACTTCGTTCATCTTCACCTTTCGCTAACGCTCAGGTAGTCGATGAACTTCGTTCATCTTCACCTTTCGCTAACGCTCAGGTGAGCGAACCCATTTCCCTGAGTCTTCCTTATCCGGATTTTGACCCCAAAACTTTGGCCGTCTATCGTTCCAGCATCTATTT
>Ga0210051_1005316_pt1 | contig 12371 bp, 8 predicted proteins | sample CryGey092014_all_FD_185464 | JGI IMG/M metagenome (GOLD analysis project Ga0210051, IMG submission 185464) | Groundwater microbial communities from aquifer - Crystal Geyser CG23_combo_of_CG06-09_8/20/14_all (SPAdes) (version 2) | ecosystem: Environmental > Aquatic > Deep subsurface > Groundwater ...
GTGTCCTGGTCCACTACCTCCAGCACGATTAACTAAATTAAGCTTTTCTGATTTTGGCATATTGTTTAGGTGGGTTTAACCCACTCTCGGAAGAACTTGGCCGGTGCCTGATGTCCAAATACTTAACAAGCAGTCCAGAGTTTCTTCGTCATTCTGAAGAAGCAAATAACGACTGAAGAATCCCATTCCCTCGTCATTCTGAACCCGCCAAAGGCGGGTAGAATCTCATTCGGAAAGAGGGATTTCTTCTCCTTTATGTTGTCGCGTAGGGTGGACATTCTTGTCCACCATTCAGATAAGTCCGCCTAAGGTGGACGGGTCTTGATGATCCCCATGTCATTCTGAACCCGAGCGAAGCGAGGGGGAAGAATCTCCTTCAAATGAGATCCTTCGTCCCGCCAAGGGCGGGGCTCAGGATGACAAGGTGATTGCGCACTCCCCTCCAAAGGCGGGTAAAAAAGTGCCTGCCTCGCCTGCCTGGCGGCAGACACGGCCGGTCGGCAGACGCTATTCCAAAAACATAATGGAGTAGTGAAGGTATATGAACCTGAACATCTTGTCCCGACTATCCCTGCGTACGAATACGCGCTCGCGCTTACTTTATGCTAAACTAAATATATATGCCTAAACAGTCGTATGTCTGCATGTCACCGCCAACTAGAAATCAAAACCACTCCCGTAATGCCGCCAAAGAAATCGCAGCACAGCTCAAATGGCAGAAGCGCCAAAAGTCCAAATTGCCTTCTCCGGACGGCAAGGAAATTGGAGTCCAGGTTGACGGGACAAAATGAACAAAAGAGTCTTCATAATATTAGCCGTAGTAATACTTGTTGCGATCGCCACTAGCGTTGGAGTTTCTTTATACGGCAAAAAATTGCCGCCAAAAAATTACATAATCCCCAGTTTAAGAGGATTTTCTACAGCTAGCGGAGTTGTGCCGCACCACTTAGTGGCCAAAGAGATAATAGAAAATTTCTTCCAGTACATTTTATTAAAAGAAGAGCCGCGAGACATTATTTTACTGGGTCCGGATCACTTTAATACCGCCAGCATCGTCGGGAAAATTTTTACTAGCGTTGATGCTGGCACTAAAGAATTTCACGATCTCGCCGTTAACAACTTTCTCCTGCAAAAATTAGACGGTAGTGATTTGGCTTTTGATAACTCCGCCGTAAATCTTGATCATGGAATTACAACATTACTGCCTTATATAAAAAAGTATTTCCCAAAAAGCCGCGTTTTGCCGATTGTTATATCTTCCACAGCATCAAAGGAAGATGTGGAAAAATTGATAAATACGATCAACAATTACGCCGGACCGCAAACAATAGTAGTCGCCAGCGTAGATTTTTCTCACTATCTTCCGCCAAAAGCGGCCGATTTTCACGATGTAAAAAGCATTGCCACTTTAATAGATTTTAAAGAAAACGATTTTAAGGATTTAGAAGTTGATTCGTGGCAAGCTTTATATGGGGCGAGATTCTTTGCTAAATTAAAGGGAAAGGAATTTCCTAATAACATTCGGCACGGTAAATCCTCTGATTTTCTTAAATTTGATGATTCCGTTGACACAGAAGGAGTAACTTCTTATTTTAGTGTTGTTTTTGAGGGCAAAAATAGTCAAGAAACCGTCCAAAAAGGAAAGGCTATTTTACTGGTCGGGGATATAATGCTTGATCGCGGAGTAGAATCTCTAATTGTAAAGAATAGTGTAATTTACCCGTTCCAAAAAATCGGCCAGTTTTTAAGAGGGGTGGACATTGTAATTGGCAATTTGGAAGGCCCGATTGTAAAAGAGCCTCAAAACTTTCCCGCTGACTCTTTAACATTTAATTTTTTACCGCGAAGCGCGGACGGTTTGTCTTGGGCAAATTTTAATTTACTCTCTTTGGCCAATAACCATACCATAAACGGAGGAGAAACGGGGTTAGAGGAAACCAGATATTTTTTAAAAGAAAAGAGTATTGATTTTGTGGGCGACCCATTAAAATGCACCGAGAAATACTCTTTTAAAAAAGATGGGGTGACAGTTCTTGCTTTTAATAAAACTTTTCCCTCCAGCTGCTCTGATGAAGAACTAATAGACACTATAAAGTTGTTTAAACCATCAAACCCAGAAAGTTTTTTAATAATCATTATGCACTGGGGAGAGGAGTATCAAAAGATTAATTCTGTTTCTCAACGGGAATTGGCTCACAAAATTATAGAAGCCGGCGCCGATACAGTTGTCGGCCACCATCCGCATGTAGTCCAAAATATTGAGCTTTACAAAAACAAACCAATTTTTTACTCCTTGGGCAATTTTGTTTTTGATCAATATTTTTCCAAAGATGTTCAAGAAGGGTTGGGTGTGGGTATTGAAGTTTATGGCAGCAAGATCCGCTACCGGCTGTTTCCCCTGCAAAGCAGATTGAGCCAACCATCCTTAATGGCTCAAAACGATGCCAATAAATTCCTGGAGGATTTAGCCGCGCGAAGCAGTTCAGCGATACTTGACAAGGTAAAAAATGGTATTCTAGAAATAGATAGATTAGCTAAACTGTAAAAAACTGAAATTAATATGACTGTTCAAAGTGAGTTGCCAAGCCAAACGCCGCCCACACAGCCGGAGTTGCCAAAAAATAATACTGTAATCTTACTAGTGATTGTTGGAATTTTAGCGGTTTTGGGTGTTCTGGCCGGTGTAATAATTTATAAAATTAAAAGACCGGTTACTCCCACCGCCCCAACTTCCAACCAAACCGTATCATCGCCAGTGACGGCTGTCCTGGCGGCGGCCAAGCGCCTAATTAGACCAGAAGATATCAGCATAGAAGAAGTAGAAGTTGCTCCAAAAATACCGCCGTATCAGCTTCCTCTTAACACCAGTAGTATTTCTAATTTTGAAGACTTTGCTAACAAAATATCGTTAAGTCAGCAAACCGAAGCTCTTTTAGAAAAGAATGGTTTTGCTGTTATTGGTTCAGACAATTTGTTTACCGCGAAAGAAGATTTTTCAGATTTTTACTCGGAAATACAAGATAAAGACTTACCCGTTTTTATAACTACCGACAGCCTGCTTCACTACTATCATGTATTTTTTGATACTTCTTTAATGAGAATGGAAAAGGATATCTTTTTTGATGATATTTGGCAAATGAGTAAGGGGTTCTATGATGATTCTTTGGATATTTACCAAAAAACCAGCGACCCGATCTTAAAAGAGGCGTCCAAAAGAAACATCGCTTATTTAAGCGTGGCCATTGAATTATTAAAACCAAAGCCCGATCAGATTGTTTCCAACAGCAATGTAAAGGATTTAGTTGATTGTTACGCATATGATGAATATTGTGACAAGATTTACGCGGACACAATCCAAAATGGCACTTTTAGTAATTTTGGCCAAGAAGAGGCGATCCAATATTCGTTTAACCCGCCCGATTTTGTCAAAACTCTGGCGGCCGAAGAATTAAATTTAATAAATGGTCATAACGGGTGGGACTGCTCGCCAATTTTCCTTTATGAAGAAGATTATTCTCAATATGTCCCAAGAGGACATTACACAAAAACAGAGAGGCTTAAAAACTACTTCAAAGCCTTGATGTGGTACGGCAGAATGACAAACTTAATTAAAGGGTCCCCGTCCCTTCCGGAAGGAAAATGTGTTAAGAGTGAGGTTTTAACAAAACCTCCTGAATTTATTTCCGAAAAAGATGCTCAAATTCAAACTCTTCAAGCTTCAATTTTGGCCAGAAAGTTTGCTTTAGATGTGGATACTCAAAAAAATTGGGGAAAAATATATGCCATTACTTCTTATTTTGTAGGATTTTCCGACGATCTGGGACCGGTAGAGTACAGTTCCGCGCTTAAAAGTATTTTTGGTGAGAGTGTAGACACAAATTTACTTACAAATAAAGTGGACGAGATACAAAAGACAATAAAACAGGACTTTCCGGGACCAAAAATTTACAGCGGTTTGGGAAACGCAAAAATGATTGTAATGCCACAGCCACCTTTAACACCGGAGCAGATAAATGAGCTTAAAAAACAAGCCGATGAACTTTTAGCCAATACTACCGGTTTTAGAATGATGGGCCAAAGATATGTTGTTGATTCCGACTTGTTTTCCAAAATCGTTTCGCCTTACTCCGGCGAATACACCGGACCAAAAGACAAAAAACCTTTTACCTATGTCATAACCGATATGGGCCGAGAAGTCCGTGGTTTTCCGAGAGGCCTTGATATTATGGCCTTATTCGGCTCACAAAGAGCGGCGCAAATAATTAAAAATTCGGGTGACGCGGATTATTCGGATTATCAAGAGCAGTTTGATATCTTAAAAAAAGAAATAGACGCGATTCCTCAAAACGACTGGTATAAAAATCTTTACTGGAATTGGCTGTATGTTCTAAAATCGTTAATCGCTAAAACTGAAGCCGGCTATCCGTCGTTTATGCAAACTTCCGCCTGGCAAGATAAGGAGCTGGCAACTGCTCTGGCATCGTGGTCCGAATTGAGACATGACACGATTTTATACGCCAAACAAAGTTATTCGGGGGCGGAAATGGGCGCCGGTGGAGGAAGGGTAAAAATTGTAGGCTATGTTGAACCGGTGCCGGTTTTTTACAGCCGATTGCTAAATCTTACAAAAATGACCAAAAGTGGTTTAACGGGTCTGTTGAGCCAAGAAGAATGGAGTAAGATTGGCGTAGGCGATGCGATGGGCCGTTTTGAAGAAATTCTGTCAAGGTTAGTTGACATTTCCAAAACTGAACTTGAAAATAAAGAATTAACCGACGAGGACTACCTTTTTATTAAATATTTTGGAAGCACATTATCCTCGGTAAGCGCGAGTCTCTTGGCTAGCGAGGGAAATGTTGACCTTGATATGTTCAAGCCCACTTTGATCGCGGATGTCCATACAGACGGCAATACCAAAAAAGTACTGGAAGAAGGAGTTGGATACATAAAACCAATGGTTGTTGCCTACAAATTACCAAATAATTATATTCTAATCGGCGTTGGCCCTGTTTTTAGTTATTATGAATTTAAGCAGCCGATGGATAGTAGATTAACCGATGAAAAATGGAGGGATATGTTACAAACTAATCCTCCATTAGAGCCGGAATGGGTAGGAAGCTTTTCCAAATAGCCGCTGGCAGCCGAAAATTGATTTTTGAAATGAAGATAACCACCAACTCACCAAAACAAGAACCAGCCAGCCAAGTAAAAACTATAATTCTAGCCGTATTGGCGGGACTATCATCAGCCTTTGCTGCCTGGACCCTGGCGCGACTGGGGCACAGCGACCCGTTGGATGTCCAGAGTGTAACTATCGCGATGCTTATTTTTGCGGCCTCGTTTGCCTGGCAAATATTTTTATGGAGCATTTTGGCGCTGGCAAAAATTGAATCGCTTGGTTATTTGCTAATAACTCTTGGCCATTTGGCCGCCTTTTTTACCAGCGCCGTGTTGTTTCAATCCCCCAGCGAAGAGCGGAATTTATTCATTACCGCCGGAATCAGTTCCTTTTATTCGCTAATATGCCTTTTTTACATATCCTCAATCAAATCAAGATTAAACGATTACATTAAATTCCACCCTTGGTGGGCTTACCCGCCTTCAATAAAAGCGTCGTTTATCGCCATTTCATTCTTAGCCAGCGTAAACTTCTTTCTTGGGTACAACCAATTAATCAAAAATGAAGGCTTTAAGATTCCACAAGACCTAATAAAAAAGATTATGGAGCCGGGACTAAACTTTGTGCAAAACCAGTTGGGCAATCAGATCAACAATATGTTTGGAGAAAAAATAAATCAAAAATTGGGCGTTAGCGGCGAGCAGGGGATTTTAGAATTTATGAAACAGGAAAGTATTGAAACTCTAGAGGACGGCGCTAACGCTAGGATAGATTTGGGCATCACTCCGCAAAATATTGGTCTAGATCAAGTAGGAATATCTCCGGAAGGAAAACTGGATGTCACCCCAATGGTAGATAAAGTATCTGACAATGTAATTAAAATGGTAGAAGACAGCGTTAATAATTATCTCGGTTTAGTAGCCCCAATCGCCGCCCTAAGTATATTTTTGAGCCTGTGCTTTTTTGGAAGTATAATTACCCAACTTTTAACATTTGCCATAACCGGGGGTTTTTGGTTCTTTGAGAAAATCAGTTTAGTAAATAGAACTAAACACATGGAAGAAGTAGAACGGCTGGAATTATAGCCTTGACGCTGTTAAAAATCCCGTTATAATAATGTAAACCTCGCCTCTAATTTTTTCAGCTCTCCTGTCAAGTTAAACGCTCATGGGTTTAGCCAACGCTAAACCCTGCCCATCCGCAGTTACAAAAAATGCGATAACCAACACCGCGGCTTATTTTTTTGGCGCTTGCTTGCTATGTCTTCCAGCCATAAAGCTTCTGCCATGGCCTAATATTAAAAGCCTAATCGGGGTGGGGGAAACAATAACCACCGGCTGGCAGTGGCTTTTAACTGTTATATTGATTGGACAACAAATGTTCAGCAGTGCTTTACGAACCCATCGTAAAAATATAGCATAGAGGTATGCTGGATAAAGTTTATTTTGCCCTTAGCTTAATTTTTATTGTGGTAGGTATTCTAGGAATCTTCCTTCCGGAAATACCCGGCCTTATTAGCTCTTATTGCGGCGTCTTATTGTTTACTCTACTTACCCAATTTAGAGACATTAGTTTTGATCTTGTTATAAAGTACGGAGTTTTAGCTGTTCTAGTTTGGTTGGCAAATACCTATTGGATCAAGAGAGAACAACTCCAGTACAATAAAAAGTTCTTGGCAGTAGGCGCGCTGGCAATAATTTTATTAATCTTAACAAAAAGACACGAACTGTTGCCACTAGCAGTAGTTATCGCGTACGCGCTTGCCCAAGTGTGGCAAAGTAAAGATTACTTTAAAACAGCGGTGAATGATTTAAAAGCGTTGCTGTCACTGGGAATGGAAGTATGGATAAGCCAAGTAATGATTACTGATTTTATTACTAGAGTGGTCAGTAAATTCTAGTATATATGATTACTAATAAAGCTATTGTTACCATAACCGTTATTTTTACCGCCGCTCTTTTAACTATGGAAACGGCAAACTTTTTCAAAACAAAAAAAGATCGGCCGGCCGGTATCAGTTGCGTTGATACGGCAACTTTTAAGGACCATACTTTTTGCCTTGAGCTGGCAACAATAAGAGACGACCAAGCCAAAGGTTTGAGCGGAAGGAGCAGCATAACCGAAACGGAGGGAATGTTGTTTGGTTACCCAACTGAAGATTACTACTCTTTTTGGATGAAGGATATGTTAGTTCCAATTGATATGCTTTGGTTGGATTCCAATGGAGTAGTGGTAAATTTGGAAACTAATGTCCAGCCGCCAAAAGCAGGAACCGCGGACAGTGAGTTGCAAGTGTATCGCCCCAATCAAAAAGCAAGATATGTCCTAGAAATAAAAGCGGGGATGGCAAATAAAATCGGGTTGTCTTTAGGAGAAAAAATAGAATTAAGATTTAATTACGAATAGCAAGGGAGGTGGTTATTTACGCAAGAAACAAAAATAGGTCAAATAACACATTATTTTGATAAAATTGGGGTGGCGACAATAAAACTGGAAGCCGAGCTTGCCGTAGACGACAATATAAGGATCGGCAGCCCCACGGCCAGCGTTGAACAGACAGTAGAGTCAATGCAAATAAATCACGAGCCGGTCAGCCAGGCTAATGTTGGCGAAGAAATTGGCTTAAAAGTTAAAGAACCGGTTAGAGAAGGGGATAGTGTTTATTTGATTAAAGAATAAAGCTAAAACAAGAAATATGCGCTTTTCTAATATCCTAAAACAAAGGAAGGTTGTTTCTTGGAAAAAAACAGCGCTGGCTATATTTTTGATCGTTGCCGCGATAGCGATATATTATTTGGAGCCTTACATTAACCAATTTTTGTTTCCCCGCCAATGGGCCGAGTATTTAAATAAGGAAGTTCCCCAATAACTTATATGGAAAAGCCAACAACCACCGAAATTAAAAAAGGTATCATTATTAGCAGAAAGATTGGCAATTATTTTTTTCTTATCTTCTCTGTTCTTGCCGGTCTAACTTTTTACAGCGAAATTATCGTCAACCCAGACAGCGCTTTATTGCTGGCTATCCGAAACTACTTAACCGAACGCTCTTACAATTCGTATAATAAATTGGTTTTAGCCGGTATTTTCTACTCATTCGCCGTTAGTTTACCACTTGCCTGGATGGTTTACTTTTACCTACTGGAATTTTTTGCGGTAAAGAAAGAAATTCAACCAATATTTCCCAGAAAAACAGCCGGCGTAAGAGGGGGAGCAAGTTTGCTTCTTAGCTTTGTTATAACACCAACTATATTTTTCCTTTTTATTAACAATTCTTTAATCCCCATACTTTCCGTGCTCATTACAAAAAAAATGGCGCCGACCCTTCTTAACAAAAGTATATATCTTGTAGATATACGGGGAGGACTTGTATCCATAACGGCAGATTTGCTAGCAATTACGAGCGTACAAATTTTATCGTTTTCTCTTCAAGGATACCTTAAAAAAAGATGGGGGTTTATTGCTGGCGTAATCTTTGCAATATATATACTGTATTTAGGAAGTTTTATCCTGTTTTAACACTTTAACTACTTCTCTCCAAAATCCGCTGGAATACTGCATCGCGTGCTTTTACGCAAAGCATTTTCCTTTGGCACACCTCTTTTTAGTGCCAATTGCCGCCAAATATATTTTCTGCCTTGCTCGCCAAGATCGGCTCTTATTTTATATTCCGGTGAAATAACCAGGGAAAATGCCGAAAATTCCGGATCAGCCAAGGGATAAAGAAGGCTAGCCCCAAAATGCGAAAACATTGCTTTATCGCGAATTTGGTCCACCGCCATTAAACGGTCAAAAGCCTGTTTTAACACTTGGTTGAGCTCGATAGGAGAAACAGATTGATGAGAAAAACCGCCGCCAAAAAGCTCATCACCCGCCTGGGCGCAGGCAAAAGCAGTGATTCCTTGAGCACTGCCGCTTTGAGCCGCTAAGTAAAACGGCATAGCCAAAGAAACCTGCAAAGGTTGATTTTCCCAACCCCGCTTTGGATTAAATTCATAATTTTGAAAATCTAGACCAATCTTTCTCAAAATACTAGCTAATTTTGACGCTAGTAACCGCGCCTCCTCCGGTTCAATTACTGCTTTGATCAGGGGAAGACTAAATTTTTTAGCAAAGCTGTCAACAAAAGGCTCGTCTTTAAAAAATCCCTTTACTCCAGCACAAATAAGGGTAATGGGAATATTCAAATCTAAATGGACTTTTGCCAGCAGGGAACTGTCTACCCCGCCCGAAAAGACCAAACCGATTGGCTGACTACCAGCGACTACTGACCGACGGACCGCTTGTTCTAAAAGAGTATCCAATTTTTCCAAAATTTGTGCTTCTTCCATAATGCGATGATGATAACAAAGCCTCCCCGAACAGTCACTCTGAATGTTAAATCAAAAATAACCGCTTGCTCCTACAAGTCACTTCGGGCTATATTTACCTAATGCGGTATCGTCAATTCGGAAAATTAGATTTTAAAGTATCCGCCCTAGGCTTTGGCTGGCCGGTCAATGTATTACTTAGAGAACGACATTTAAACCTATGGAATTTTGTCATCATGACAAACTACATACTTTTAAACTGCGATGTCCACTTGCAGGATTTGTGAAGAAAAGTGTCCTCAAAAAATCAAAATATCCGAATGGATGCCAAAAATTGATCGCTATTTTATAAGCTAACCTAATCATTCTTCTTTATATTTTCCCCCTAATACCGTAAAATAAGACCTATATCAGGTATGACCACTGAATTTGTTAAACAATTAAACAAAACTACCATAAACAGCGATCATCAATTCTTGGGGCAAAAGAGGTTTTTGGCCAAAAAATTGAAGCTAGCTAACATCCCCAAAAACTCCAGTCTAAACGAGGAGTATCAAGCCTTAGTCAGTAAAGGCGATATTGCGCCAAACAGTCAATTGGAAAAATGGCTAAAACTCAATCCGGTCCGCACTCAATCTGGCGTGGCGCCGGTGGCCGTGTTGACCAAACCGTATCCTTGCCCGGGAAAATGTATCTATTGCCCCAATCAGGAAGGGGTGCCAAAAAGCTATTTAACCCAAGAGCCGGCGGTTGATCGAGCAATCAGCTACCAATATGATCCTTTTCAGCAAACAGCCGGTCGTCTTAAAGCACTGGATGCAACCGGCCACGCTACTCAAAAAGTTGATCTAATTATTGTTGGCGGCACATTTTTAGCTTACGAAAAAGACTATCAAGAGTGGTTTATTAAACGTTGTTTTGACGCGGCCAATAAAACGGACAGCGGTGATCTTGACCAAGCAAAAAAAGAGAACGAGAGGGGTCCCTATCGGCTTATCGGCATTAGTATTGAAACAAGGCCGGATACCATCACTAGCGATTCAATTAAATGGCTGCGATATTTGGGAGTAACCAAAGTGGAACTGGGAGTACAAAACCTTAATGATCGAATTTTAAAGAAGATTAAACGGGGACACACCGTCAAACAGGTCGTGCAAGCCACTAGACTGCTCAAGAACGCCGGATTTAAGATCTGTTATCACATTATGCCCAACCTCCCGGGGGCCACCTTAAAAAGCGATCTAGCGATGTTTAAAAAATTATTTGCCGATCCCCGATTCCGCCCCGATATGCTTAAAATTTACCCCTGCTCAATCGTTGAATCCGCGCCGCTCTACCAAGACTTTTTAAAGGGAGACTTTCAACCGTACAGTCAAAACGACTTAACAAATTTGCTTGTTGGCATAAAGAAGAATCTACCTGAATATGTTCGGGTTAATCGGTTAATCAGAGACATCCCGGCCGCCAGGATTGTATCTGGAAACAAACAGACAAACCTGCGGCAAGATATCTATAAAATAATGAAGGCAAAAGGAATAAGTTGTAAATGTATTCGCTGCCGAGAGATAAAGGGACAAACACCAAGCAGTCAATTAGAGTTGAAAATAAAAAAATACCAAGCCAGCGGGGGAGAGGAATATTTTTTGAGCTGGGTTGATGAACAAAACCGATTGTACGGACTGTTAAGATTGCGTTTTCCCGAAAAGAAAGACCAAGCCAATTCAATACTGCTGGTGCTAAAAAACTCCGCTCTGATAAGAGAGATTCACATATACGGCACCGCTCTGCCGCTGGGCGGGTACGACGAAAAATCCCCGCAGCACCAAAGATTAGGACAGCGATTAATGAGTAGAGCCGAACAAATTTGTCGGCGGCATCGAGCCCAAAGGATTGCTGTCATCGCGGGAGTCGGTACAAGAAATTACTACCAAAAAATAGGCTACTATCTGGCTGGTGAATACATGATTAAAGATATAGCCAAAATTAGCGGTAATAGGGTACAATAGGGTATGAACAAAAAAACAGTATTTATTAAAGATCTAAAAGAAAACCAAAAACTGGAACAAGAGCCGTTTGTGCTAAAGGAAGCCTCCTTGAGTGTCACCAAGCAAGGTAAAGATTTTTATAAACTGGTGCTAAACGACCGAACCGGAGAAATAAACGCCACTTTATGGAGCGATCGGTTTGAATTCTGCGACACAAACTTCAGCGCCAATCAGGTGGTAAAGATTAACGCCTTAGTAGAAAGTTACCGAAACTCTATTCAGCTAAATATTCAAACTTTAACCAAAACGCAAGATTTTGACCCAAAAGATTTTCTTCCGGTCAGCAAAACAGATCCGATAGAGCTTTACGACCGTTGTCTAAACTGGATAAAAAAAGTTAAAGACGAGGAATTAAAAAAACTTCTTCTGTTGATTTATAAAGACGAGAATTTAAAAGATAAACTGATCAACAGCCCGGGGGCAGAAAAAGTTCATCACGCCTATTTGGGAGGGTTGCTGGAACACACTTTGGAAATGTTGGAAGTGGCGCTAACTTATCAAAACATCAACCAGCACCTTAACCAGGATTTAATAATAGCGGGCATATTGCTCCACGACATTGGCAAAGCGCTTGAATTGAGACCAAACGGAGTAACTATTGAACGAACGGTCGAGGGTTCTTTGGAAGGTCACTTGGCTCTAGGGTATGGGATAGTCCAAAAGTTCTACTGGCCAGACTTCCCTTCACCGCTGAAAATACAGTTAAATCATATAATATTAGCTCACCATGGAGAAATAGAACAGGGCAGTCCGGTTAGACCGCAAACATTAGAAGCATTTGTTGTATATTTGGCAGACTTTGGATCAAGCCACCTTAATCAATTCCAACGAGCGGTAACCCGAGGACTGGAAACAAGCAATCTATTTAGCGAGTACGAACGGTGGCTAGGCAGAACT
>Ga0210051_1005326_pt1 | contig 12351 bp, 13 predicted proteins | sample CryGey092014_all_FD_185464 | JGI IMG/M metagenome (GOLD analysis project Ga0210051, IMG submission 185464) | Groundwater microbial communities from aquifer - Crystal Geyser CG23_combo_of_CG06-09_8/20/14_all (SPAdes) (version 2) | ecosystem: Environmental > Aquatic > Deep subsurface > Groundwater...
GGTGTATTCTCGCAACTCTCTCTTTCTTCACATTTCCTTATGCAATTTTTTATCTCATCTATCCATTTCTTTATTTGATCTTCAAACGGAAAAATATTTTATGGGGTGGAATATTTTCATTTATTCTGATTCTGCTCTGGAGCCTGTTTGCCTTTCAACATGTTATCAATAATTCCGGCCCAACTACTTTCGATAAATTGACCTTCAAAATGTTTGGACTCTTTTTCAAAACATTTATATCCGGTAATTTTATATCTTTTTCGCGAGAATTAATTCTCCCCCTTATTTTTTCTGCACTTGCCGGTCTAATTGGTATTTCTGTCCCTTTTATCAAGGCATTTCGTAACAAAAAAAGTATGGAATTTCATCTCATTTTATCAGCACTATTACCATTTGCGTTTTATTATCCGACTCAATTTTTAATAAGTCTTGGTTTTACGTTTAGAGCTTTCTTTCCGAGTGGAATTCTCCTTGTTATAGTGATGGCTCTTGGTATTGCTCAGCTAAAACCAAAATTTATATTTACTATAGTTGCAATTTTAATTCTCTCGTGGTCAGTAATTCTCAACTTCTATTTTACTCCTTCTTATCCGTATAATTGGAATAAGCCTAGAGACTTGCATTATGAACTGATCTTCAAACAAATTTCCAATGATGACAATGACGGCAGCATTTTTTACTTCAAAAGTTTTGAGTCAGTAATGGCATCAATTCGGTACATGCCTCATACAAATGCAAAAAAAATATTCAGCGAACTAGAATATAAAAAGATGATATTGCCTATGGAAAATAATTTTTTTATGAAGTTATTTCAAAAGAATGAAATCGAGGTTGCAGAAATATCTACGACTTCCGACACTTCAAAAATAATCGTAATTGAGTAATCTATCTTTTTCTGCCGTGCGGAATCATTACAAAATATCGAGCAGGCTTTAGAGAAGGCGACGCGCCGCGCGAAACTACAAAGTCGGAAAGATGAAATGCCCATTCAAGATCACTAGCAGGTTTTACGCGTCCCCATCTGCCAAGATGAGACCTGATCATTCCTCTGATTTGAGGTCTGTCGTTAAAAACATTATTCTTCTCGAACCAGTTCGCGGCAAAAATAGCGTGATCTTCATTTCGAGGAACAAATCCATTTTCTCCGTATTTGAAACTGTCATGCAATAAACCGGCAACTATCAGATTGTCTGCCTCGTGATCCAATCCGTAAGGTTCTCCAATTCGTTGGGCAACTCTCGCAACTTTTTTCGAATGCCTAACGAGCCCACCCATCATGTTGTCGGAAGAGACATCGTGCAATCCCATAACAGACGCCGGAATGTGCCAAAAATAATGCGGTAAACGCGTCGCTAAATCATAAATGAAGCTTCTTAAACCGCCGTCTGCTATCAAGCTCAGCTCATCGCCAAGCTCTTTATGTATATCAGCCATCGGTTTGTCCATACAGCCTTCAATGACTTGCCTCTTCAATTCAGAACCTGAAATGAAACCTTCATGATATGTCTTTCTTAATTTTGTAAGCTTCTTGTTATCCAATTCGTTCCTCCAACATCTTTAAAAAATCATCCTTTATGGCATGAGGAATCCTTGCCGAACCTGCTCTCTCATGCCCAGTTCCGTCTCCTGCTCCAAGCGCATCGGCAATGCCTGCGAGCACTTTTCCGATATGCACGTTGCCGCTCCGAAGTCGAACTGATAGGCGTGTAGTATCTTCTGAAATCTCCGAAATCACAACACATTTTTCCGGATATCTGTCTTGAAGCATGTTTGCGAGCGGTGAAGCCACTCTTATATCCCCGTATTCAACCTCGGCAAAAACCATCTTTCCGGCTATTTGTGCTCTGTCTTCAGCTTCTTCGATAAGCCTCTTAAAAATCATGCGTCGATCTTCAAAACATTTCTCATTCAAAAATTCGTCAGGCTCTGGAATATTCGAAAGATATTCAGCCATCTTCGTTGTCATCTTTTCTGCATACTGCGAAGCTAAAAATGTATCTTGCAATTCATTGAATCTTTTCAAATCACTTTTACAATTCTCGATCAAAAGTTCGGCAGGCTCTCTGCAGTAATCCATTATGCTTGCAAGCGCAGAAATCCAACCGGCATTAGCAGGCAAATCTTCAAATAATAGTTCATACATAACAAAGCCTATCGCAGGGTTTGGAGTCACAAAATAATTTCGAGGATTGAACATGCGTTTAATCGGAGTATTCATCGGATGAGGATGATGATCGATATTTATAAAGTTTTTATCGAATTGACAAAAATCTTCGGTCATTCCCTGAGCCTCAACAAATATTCCTGAGCTATACTCTTTAAAAACTTTTTCAAAATGCAACGCGTCTTTCTTTCTGAATTCCGCCGAAGAAGCAAATCCAACATTTTTGCCGCTGTCCTTGAGATACCGCGCGAGAAGCGCCGCGCCGGTTATTCCGTCGCAATCGCCATGATGCGCAATAAGTATGGGGGAAGCCAAGCCGTCTATCTCAGCTTTGATTCTTTCTCCGGCTTGGAGGTACTCTTTAATTTCTCCGCTTTTATATGAGCCCAAAATCTTCATTCAAAACTCTTTTCACCGCGCTCAAAAGATCAGGCTCGATAAAATCCGGTTTAGCCGTCCATTCATCAGAAGGCTTCAGAGCCGCATTTCCTGTCTTAACAAGAATTGTTTTACAGCCCCCATTACGTCCCGCCTCGATATCGGAAATATTGTCGCCAATGAGATAAGTTTTCGAAGGATCGAATCCGTATTTTTTTGCGGCGGAGAATATTAGTCCCGGCCGAGGTTTCCTGCAGTCGCAATTTTCGTCGACATTGTGCGTGCAGTAAAAGACATCTAGAATTTCTCCGCCCGCTTTTGCCGCATCATCAAGCATTCGCTCTGTAATTTTCGACAAAGCTTCAGTCATCATAAGACCTTTTCCTACGCCTGCCTGATTCGAAATTACTATTACGCTGACGCCGGCAGAATGTAATTTTTTTAAAGCTAAAAGCGAACCGTCGATATATTCGATATCGTCTACGCAGTTCACGTATCGATTCTGCCTGTATTTGAATATGACTCCGTCTCTATCCAAAAAAATATATTTTTTCGTCATGATGCAATTATTCTTTTCCATTCTTTTCGAAAACGCTCCAATCTTTCAGGCGTTCCTATATCGTAAAAATCTCCACTAATTTTGTATCCAAAAAGTTCTCTGCCCGATGCTTTCGGAAATATCTCCTGTTCCAGCGAAACGCGCTTATTCAAAGGAATCCGTTCGATAAAGCGTTTATTAAAGATATAAGCACCCGCATTTATGAACGTGAATCCACTCTGAAACTTCTTCTCGCTGAATCCTTCAATAGCTCCGTCAGAGTCAGCGCGGACGAAACCTCCTTCGTAATTCTGTTCTGCTGTACCTAGCGAAATAGTCGCAACCGATCCCTTTACAAGATGAAATTCGAGCATCTCCTCGTAATCAAATAGTGCGATAGAATCTCCATTGAATACAAAAAAGTTTTCAGAGTTTATTAACTTCAATGCATTCCTCAACGCTCCGCCTGTTCCGAGCGGAATCGCTTCATGCGAGAAGACAAATTCGAGCTCTTTTGCAAAATCAGAGCCTGCGTCTTTGCTCCAAAAATTTAACGCCTCTTCGAGACACTTTCCGTCATGCCCCGATGCAAAAATAAAACGGCGAAATCCTTTTTCAAAAAGATATTCAATCAAAATTACAAGAAATGGTTTTGAATAGACATCGACAATGACCTTCTGTTTTCCACCCGTAACAGAAAACAATCTCGTACCCAATCCTCCGCAAAGAACGACTGCATCAATATCAGAGAAATTTAAGCTCATCGGTCTGGCTAAACGTTAGCATTAAAGTTTCTTCTCAAAACAGGAAAGAAAGCCGTCAGCTGGCGAATTCCACGTTCCAGAGACCACTCCGGTTTGAATCCAGTCGAAAGAAGTCTCTTATTCGAGACAATGTAATCTCGCTTATCAACATCTTCACCGACCTGAGCCTCGAGCCATGTAAAATTCGAAACAACTTTTTTTATCTCTGCGCACAATTCGAGCTTCGAAAGATTTGCATCCTCCAATCCGACATTGTAAGGCCGATTCTTCATTGATTCGAAATTATTGATTCCGTGTAAAAACACTCTAGCTATATCTTCTATATGAATGAAGTTGCGTTTAAAATGCCCTTCAAAAACTACCACTGCGCGATCGTTCACTGCGCGCCAAGTAAAATCATTTACCAGAAGATCCAAACGCATTCGCGGAGAAACTCCGAACACAGTCGCAAACCTAAAAGTTATCGCGTTGCCACGTTCGAGCGCCGCCATTTCAGCTTCCATTTTGGTTATACCGTAAAGGCTGATTGGCCGCAAAGGCGATTCTTCAGTGCAAAACTTGTCCTTCTCTCCTATGCCGTATCCGCTGTTAGTGACCGGAAGAATAATTCTCTGTTCTCTAGAAGTAATTCTGCAAATCATTCTCACCGCGTCGCGATTCGTCGTCACCGCGGCGGTCTTGTCTCTGTCGCAAAGAGGAGCTCCGACAAGCGCCGCCATAGGAATTACTATGTCCGCAGAACGGGCAAGTTCCCTGACAAGCGCTTCATCTCTGCAATCTCCTCTAACAATTCTGAGATCTTCAAAGACCGCGCAGTCAAGAAGACTTGTTTGATTGAAAAGAAAATTGTCAAGCACTGTGACTCTGTATCCCGACTCAAGCAATCTCCGAACTAAAACCGAACCTAGATAGCCGGCTCCGCCGGTAATAAATATATGTTCTTTCATAGCGTAATATTACACCTAGACATAAAATATTTCATCCTTTCTTCAGTCCCTCAATTACAGCATTACAGATATAGTCGACATCCTCCAGCTTCAGCGAAGGATGGTTCGGCAAAAAGAATCCGCAATGATGGATTCTGTCTGCCATCGGAAAACTTCCTATTCCATATCTCGATATCCAAAACGGATGCAAACCGAGATTACCCGCAGAAAAGATTCTGGTCTCCACTCCGTGCCGACCAAGCGATTCAACAATACTTTTTCGCTCATCAACATCTTTCGCCAACGCGCCGCAATGAATCGAGCAGACGCGACTGTCTTCAGGCGGAATTTGAAACTGTAATCTGCCTTCAAGATTCCTTAAATATCTTTTATGATTTTCTTCTCTGCGTTCAAGAATCCAATTCAGTTTTTTAATCTGACCGATTCCAATCTTTGCATTCAAATCTGTAGTTCTTAAATTAAATCCTGGATAATAAAAAACAAACGGCGAATGAAAATCATCAATATCGTACTTTGCCACCAACTTTGAATGAGTTTCTCGATCGAGGTCTTTGCTCCATCCATGACTGCGAAGCATCAAGAGCAAATCGTTCAGCTCCTTGTCATCCGTGGAGACCATCCCGCCTTCAATCGTCGACATCTGATGCCCGAAGTAAAAAGAGAAACTGGAAATATCTCCAAAGCTTCCGACATTTCGTTCCCGATATTTTGCTCCGATAGCCGCGCAAGCATCTTCTAATAGAATGAAGCCGTAACGTTCCTTCAGCGAAAGTATTTCATCCATCTTCGCCGGCACTCCAAGCACCTGAACAAGAACTACAACAGAAGGATCGTGCTTCTTCAAAAGCATCTCTAAATAATCCGTATCAAGCGCAAACGTTTCCTTGTCAGCCTCGCACATTATCGGTTCGAATCCAAATTGAATAGCAGGCGCAATAGTGGTCACCCAGCCCACACTCGGCACAATGACCTTTTTATTCCGCAGTCTCCCTGATTCAAGAAGCGCGTAATACATCAACAAGTTTGCAGAGGACCCGGAGTTATTCGAGACGGAATAAGTTCGCCCGAGCCATTTGGACCACTCCGCCTCAAATTTCTTTGTCATACTTCCCATAGTCAATCGAGGCGAAGTTTCCAGCCATGAGATCAACTCTTTGATATCTTTTTCGTCGATCGTGTCTTCGGCGAGATGGTAGCGAATAGGATTAGTCATTTATTTTCTCCACAAATTTATTCAAAGATACAGTTTAGCAAAAATAAAAAAAAATCGCTAAAGTATTTAAGAAATTAATCCGATAAATGAAATGGCGATTTTATGCGCCAGTGATGCAACTCAGGGAAGGAATGCACTCACAAAATATCTTATTCAAACCAAGGAGGGTTTGGCATGAGGATTAGGGACAGTTTTACATCGATGGCGGTCACACGTCATTTTGATGATATCAGGTCTAAATCGGCGTACACACAGAGGCAAATGGGAGCAGGGGAAACATTAATTACGGCTAAAGACGATACTGCTAATTTCAGTATATCTCAGCGCCTGCGCGCTCAGATTGAGAGCAGTCAGCGCGCAGTGAAGAATGCTCAAGACGGAATCACTCTTATGCAGGAAGCTGATGGAGGGATCCAGTCAATCGTAGACAATCTGCAGAAGGCTCGAAGTTTGGCGATATATTCTGCAAGCGATGCCATTACTGATTCAGATAGAGCGACAGTCAATAAGGAATTTCAGATGTATATCGATGAGATCAACCGTCAATCGCAGGCAACGAATTATAACGGGAAACAGCTCATAGACGGCACCGGAGAGCAAAGTCTCAAGTTTCATGTTGGTGCAAACGAAGCCGACTCTATTTCGTTTAACCTGCCGACTGTCACAGCAGATTCGCTCGGAGTAACCGGCACTTCTGTAGCAACGAGAGAAGACGCAGAAAATGCGCTTTCGATATTTGACACTGCGGTATTGAGATTAGGAGTTGCCAAATCTGACATAGGCGCATTCGTAAACAGGCTTGAAAATGCTGAAGGCTATACTCAAATACAAAATAACAACAATAGCGCCGCCAACTCGAAGATAAAAGATATCGATATAGCAGAAGGCTCAATTGCAATGGCAAAGGAGAAGATACAGTATGAAGCGGCTTCGGTTGCTTTATCAAAATCTTCGTCAGGTAATTCAGCCGCCGCGGCTCTGCTTCAATTGGGAATCTAAAGTTAATTTATCAGGGGTGCGTGCTTTTCAAAAGGATGTGATAACCGCACCCCAAGATAAATTCATGATGCGGGGGAAATTTCATTCCGAACGGTTCCAATTTTATGATATTGTTTTATCATGAAAATACTTGTCACAGGCGGAACAGGAATGCTGGGAAGAGCTCTCACCGAGTATCTTCCAGACGCAATATTTGTATCGAGCAGAGATGCTGATTTACGAAATATAAGCGAGACCGAATATCTCATAAATAAAATCGCGCCGCAGACAGTAATTCATCTTGCCGCCGAAATCGGCGGAGTCAAAGCAAATATGGAAAAAAATCTGGAGTTTTTTGAATCGAATCTGCTCATGAATACCAATGTCATAAGCTCTTCAGTAAAACATGGAGTCAAAAGATTTATCGGAGTTCTTTCCAGTTGCGCGTATTTCATTCCCGATGACCAGCCAGGCACCGAATCCGATCTGCATGTAGGTCTTCCCTATTTTGGAAATCTCGGATACGCATATTCGAAACGTGCTCTTGACATTCATGCGCAAATTGCTGCTGATAAAACTAAAATGCCTTACATGACTGTAACCCCTGTAACTATGTTTGGGCCGCACGATAACTTCAATTCTGAAACCGGGCATGTAGTCGCCGCGCTCATCGTCAAAGCTGTAAGCGCTGTAGAAAAAAACGGGACGATGTCTGTCTGGGGGAGCGGCAAGGCTATCAGGCAATTTGTTTATGTAAATGATATGGCAAAAATTCTCGCGCAACTTATTGAAATAAATTTGACTGGAAATTTGATTATCGCGCCGGACATGGGAATCGAGATAAAAGCTCTGGCTGAGAGAATAGCGAATGCCGCGGACTTCAAAGGAAGAATCGAATTTGATTCTGCAAAACCAGAAGGAGTCTCAAGAAAAGTTATTCAGAGTAAAAAGTTCAAAGAAATATTCGAAGATTTTCTTTTCACAGATATAGACAAAGCATTGCAAGAGACAGTTGAGTGGTATAGAAAAAACAAGTAGTCATAAACATTCATAAATTTCTTGCGCATCTTGCACATATTTAATTTCATGGTATTATTTTTTCTGAAAGGAGTTTTATTATGGTAAAAATGTATGATCTTACTCAAAGGCTTTCCATTCACACTCCGCCGTGGCCGAGCTATATGCCTCTTCAGGTTCAGTACTTCAAGCGCATCGCTGGAGCTCACATGGGGCAAGGCGCAAACGGACAAATCATAAAGACATCGAATCATGTCGGCACTCATCTCGATGGCGAGATTCACTTTGCGTCTAATGGCAGAGCAATCGGTGAATTATCTCTGGACGAGCTTGCCGGTCCAGGCGTTGTTGTAGACATTTCTGATTGCGTCAGTGATTATTCTCTATATTCGCCAAAGATGCTGATGGATCGAGCGGATATACGAAAGGGAGATATTCTCATCATAAACACCGGTTATCACCGCTATGCATGGGATCAGCCTCAAGCCGACGAAGTCAGGTACATGGTGAAGCATCCGGGACCTGATCCTGATTTTCATAAATGGGCGCTAAAGATGAAGTTCAAATGGATCGGAGTCGATTGCGGTTCAGCGGATCATCCAATGAATACAATTCTTCGTTCATGGCATCCGAGGCTCTTCGCCGAGGCTGAAAACAAATTGAAAAAAGATTACGGCAAGAGCTGGGACGAAATGTATCCGTACGAAGAATATTATCAAGTGATGCATCTCAAACTATTCCCGAAGGGACTCATTCACGCGGAAAATCTGGGTGGAGAAATTGAAAAGCTCAATAACAAAAGAACATGGGTCGGCTGTTTTGTATGGCGCGCAATCGAGCTTGAATCGTGCATTGCTAGAATTGTAGCAATCGACTTTAAAAAGTAATTTGCTGTTTAAAAAAGCGAGGAAGTAAATGGAGCGTTTCAAAATTGCATGCGCGCAATTTCCGATAATTCCAAATTCGATCGATGCGAATACTGAAACGTGCATAAAATGGATTGGCAGAGCCTCTAAAGATCATAAAGCAAATCTAGTTGTTCTTCCGGAATCAGCCACAACAGGTTTCACTCCGAATATGCCGCTGGAAGCATTCTACAACATAATCGAGCCGTTAGATGGTTCTTCAGTCGAAAAAGTTTGTAAGGCCGCAAAAGATTTTGGAATCTATGTCATCTTTCCAATGTATGAAAAAGCGAAAAAGAAGAATATCATCTTTAATTCCGCAATTGTTATTTCAGATAAAGGCGAAGTGAAAGGTGTATATAGAAAGACTCATCTCTTTCCTACCGAGCGAATAAATTGCGGAGGCTGGAGCACTCCGGGCAAAGAGCTTCCAGTATTTGATTGCGGATTTGCCAAGATCGGAATAACCATTTGTTACGAAGGAGATTTTCCGGAGCTGTCTCGAATTCTGGTTTTGAAAGGCGCAGAGGTCATAGCAAGACCTGCGGCGTTTTTAAGAAGTTTCGAGATATGGGAGCTTACAAACAAAGCTAGAGCATATGATAATCACGTTTATGTAGTTGCGACAAATAGTATAGGACCTGATGCAGGCGACAATTATTATTTTGGACATTCAATGATAGTCAATCCACTCGGTCAAAAAATTGCTCAAGCGCGCGGCACAAAAGAGATTGTCTCTGCATGGATAGAATCCAATCCTCACAAATATGTGACCTACGGTTCAAAAATGGAAAGAAAATTTGATCATATTGAAGATCGAAACGTATCGATTTATGATATTCTTTTATTAAAGGGGGCAAAGAAAAGGAAGTAAGCTTTGTAAAATTCCAAGATCTTAATTTTTAATACTTTGCTCGGTAAAGTCACTGAGTAAGAAAGGAAGGTTTTTATGTCTGTAGATTTGGAGAAATTATTAAGGCCCGTAGACACGCCATTGCCGCCATATCCGCCAAAGGTAATCACACTTGCTGACGGTTCAAAAATGGTTGTAAGACAGATTGGGCGTGATGACATACCCGATCTTCTTCCTCATGTAGAAGCTCTAATACATCATGAACGCGATTATTACGATATTGTTTCGGTGAGAGTCTATGCAGAACTTCTCGCATATTATAGATATCGTGTAGTTGATGAATATGTGCTGATCGGTCAAATAAACGGTGAACTATCCGCCATAGTGAATGGAAGAATATACTCACCTGAAATCGGAATGTCTTATCATACTCTCGGACTTAAACGAGGACTCAGGATTGGCGCTCACTGCTTTGCGGCAAAGATGGAATATCATATCGATGTATTAAAACAGGAAGAAGTATTAATCGTTGCCGAATCACCAATTGGATTCAGACGCTGGATGATCGAATATAATCTCGAAAAAAAATTCGAAATACCTCACGAACTCGGTGGTTCTCCATCGTACTCATTGACGCGTGAAATATTCAATCGTGCCCGCGGAAGCTTAATAGTAGGTTCTCGGCCTGTTCCGCAAGATCTGCTGGACGAGGCAATGGAAAAAATTCTACCGCCGTCCGATCCTCCAAAAGCACCTCCGGATTTTCTCGCAGCAACGCGGGCGAAATACGACTCGACAGGCACATCCATCATTGCGGATCCGAAGAGAAAGAAGGTGTCCCATGCGTGAAGTCTATATTGTCGGAATTGGTATAACTTCATTCGGTCGTCTTGAATATCCTCTAGTCGAGATAGCTTCTTATCCATCAGTTGTGGCTCTTCAAGATGCCGGGCTCGATACTGTAGATCACCTCTTTGTCGCAAATATGGGTGGAGGCCGAATCAATCATCAGACTGCTCTAAGTTCTGCAGTGCTCGATCATCTTTCACTCTGGCCTGCCGGATCAGAAACGATAGAGAACGGACCTGCTTCAGGTTCTTCGGCTGTTAAACTCGGATTTCAAGCAATTGCATCCGGCATGTGCGAAACCGTACTCGTTGCCGGTGCCGAGCGAATGAGCGAAGTTAATCAACTCGATGCAACTGATTTTGTTGCGACTTTAACTCATCCGATGGCCGAACAGATTTACGGCATAACTCTTCCTGCGCTCGCCGGAATGTTCACGAGACTTTACATGGAAAAATACGGCGTCACGCGTCGGCATTTAGCTATGGTTGCAGTCAAGAATCATGGAAACGCAATGGATAATTTCTTTGCTCACGTTCACACCAGAGTGACGTTAGAAGGCATACTTGATGACCGTGATGCGGAAACAAACAATCCTGTAATTGCAGATCCGCTTCACTTTTTTGATATGTGTCCTGTTTCCGACGGAGGCGCCGCAGTGGTTCTTGCCTCAAAAGAAGTTGCAAAGAAACTTGGCAAACCCATGATACGTATTGCAGGCGTAGGGCAGGCAACAGATACTCATGCGGTACACGAAAGGCCTGATCCTACAGAATTGACGGCTGTAAGACTCGCCGCAAAAAGGGCTTTTGAGATGGCAAAAATTGAGCCCAAAGATGTAAATGTCGCAGAACTGCATGATGCATTTACGATTCTTGAAATTGCCGAGAGCGAAGAAGTCGGATTCTTCAAGAAAGGCGAAGGACACCTTGCACTTGAACGAGGTGAAACTCAAATAACGGGAAAAATTCCGATCAATCCTTCAGGCGGATTGAAAGCCAAAGGACATCCTGTCGGTGCAACAGGTGTAGCACAAGTGCACGAAATTGTTTTGCAGCTCAGAGGTCAGGCTGAAAAGCGGCAAGTAAAAGATCCTAAGATAGGGTTTACATGCAACTTCGGCGGGTTCGGAAACAATGTTGTCTGTACGGTCATTAAGAAGGAGGAGTGATATGATACGCGATATTTTAGGATATAAATGCAGAAAGTGCGGTTCTATCTCTTATCCAAATCATTACAGGTGTCCCAAATGTCATCACACAGAATGGAGAAAAATGGATGTCGAGTTTGATACATTACCTCTTCCTAAAAATGGAACACTCCTGACTTACACACATCTTTACGCTTTGCCTCCGGATTACGAACAAGTCTTTCTTACACTAGGCATAGTTGAGCTCGAGAACGGCAACAGATTGACAGGACAGTTGAAGATAGAAAAACCAAAAATCGGAATGAAGGTAAAAGGCAAAGTCGAGGTTGTTCGAAAAACAGATTACGATAAATATTACGGCATTGTCTTTTACGAATCATAGATTTATCGAAATGATGTAGAGACGCAATATTTTCTCTTCACGTAGGGACAAGGCATTGCCTTGTCCTATTTGGCCAGGGCGGGTGCCTTGTCGTAGGGACAAGGCATTGCCTTGTCCTATTTGGCCAGGGCGGGTGCCCTGGTCGGGACAGGGCGGTGCCTTGTCGTAGGGACAGGGCGGTGCCTTGTCGTAGGGACAAGGCGGTGCCTTGTCGTA
>Ga0210051_1005329_pt1 | contig 12343 bp, 5 predicted proteins | sample CryGey092014_all_FD_185464 | JGI IMG/M metagenome (GOLD analysis project Ga0210051, IMG submission 185464) | Groundwater microbial communities from aquifer - Crystal Geyser CG23_combo_of_CG06-09_8/20/14_all (SPAdes) (version 2) | ecosystem: Environmental > Aquatic > Deep subsurface > Groundwater ...
GTCCTAACCTTCCCCCGAAACAAGTTCGGGGGGATTCTGTCTGTCGCCTCCCGCCGTTAGCGTGGTCCTAACCTTCCCCCGAAACAAGTTCGGGGGGATTACCAAATCAATCGGGTATGTCCGTCTTCGTTTCAGCAGGGACAGTATTTTTGACGACCTACTTATGTACCAGAAGAACGGCGAAGACAGCTCCGTCGGATATGACTTCGGGAGGATCATCCCTCAGCAAAAGATGTGGGGAATCTATTTCCAACACTATCCGCAGATCGAGTTCCTGCGCTCCTTCGCCTCTCCCGATTCCGTTCTCTTTAGCTACACCCAGCCTTTCGAGGACTACCCCAACGGCTACTACGAAGACAAGTGGCAGAACGAGAAGGTCAACCGCTTCGTTCCCTGGTACGACCTGTTCCACGGGCTCAACTGTGTGAACTACTGGGACGCGATGGGCACCAATTGGTACGCCTTCTACTCGCGGGACCTGCGGACGACCCCGTGGGCAGAGCAAATCACGGAGACTATTCGGGAGATCAATGGCGGCGTCGGCAATCTGCTGATTACCGCCCGACGCCAACAGAACGGCATCGCCATTCACTACTCGCCCGCGAGCTTCCACACCGAAACCATCCTCGGAGGCAAGGAACGCGTCGAATCGCCCCGCGCCTTCTGCAACCTCCTCGAAGACCTCGGACTGCAATACGATTTCATGTCAAAGGAGCAGATGGCGCAAGGCAAACTCAAGGATTACAAGGTTCTTGTTCTTCCCTACTCGCGAGCGATCAGCGAAGGTGAGGCGAAAGCGATCCGGGAGTTCGCCGCCAAGGGGGGCACAGTCATCGCCGATGGTGAGGCGGGCGCCATGGACGGCCATTGCCGTTCCGCCACCACAAACATGCTCGAAGGGGTGACTCTTGCCCGACCTGCTCAGCCGGTCTGGAAATATCGGGAAGTACGAACGGACGCATTGGGCAGCAGCTATCGCAAAGAGATGAGTTCGCTGCTTGCCAAGATCAGAGTGCAGCCTCGCTTCAGGCTCGTGCCGAAGGACGGCAAGGACCCGGTCGGTTGCGAGGTCGTTGAGTTTGCCGATGGGAAGGCGACGTATCTCGGGCTTTTGCAGGGACGTGAGTTTGTTACGAAAGAAAAGGAAGACCACGCGCCCCGGCCGGTGCGAATTGTGTTGCCGGGGAAGTACCATGTCTACTCGGTTCGTGACAAACGCTATCTCGGGTTCACGGATTCCCTACAGACCGGGATTGAGCCTGCCGTGGTGAAACTTTACGCGCTGCTGCCGTGCGCGATTAATGCCGTTGAGCTGACCGGAGTCATGAAGCAATACAACCGCGGGACGGGAGTGAGCTACCAGATCGGCGTCAAGTCCAGTCCCGACATTGCGACGCCTCATGTTTTCCACCTGGAAATCCGGAGACCGGATGGCAGCGTCTACCGGGAATACACACGCAACCTGTCTGCTCCCGCCGGAAAAGGCCAGGGGTCTTTCCGACTCGCCTTGAACGATCCGAAAGGAGTGTGGACGATCGTGGCAGCGGACGTGGCGAGTGGAGTGAACATCGCGCGGAAGTTCGAAGTGCAATGAAACAAGTACATTCGCCCGCGATCCGTGACCGTGACATCATGACGACGGCACTCCAATAATCCAACCGATGGAAAGGGAAGCAAACGATGTTTCAGACCAACCGAATTCTACTGACCGCGGCCCTGTTCGTATCCGTGTTACGAGGCTCGCCCTGTGGCGCGGTGACGATCGCCAAAGATGGCAAGCCGCAGGTGGACATCATCGTCGCCGGCGAGGCCACGCTGGCTGAAGAGACCGCTGCCGCCGAGCTCGGCGAGTACCTGGGCAAGATCGTCGGCAGCCCCGTAGCAGTCGTCAAGCCAGGCGAGGCGACAATGATGGATTCACACATCTTCGTCGGCCTGACGAGCCCCGCTATCCGGCTACGGTTGGTGCCGGACAAGCTCGGCCCCGAGGAGTGGGTCATCCGCGCATCCGGCAAGGACCTGATCGTGACCGGTGGCCGCCCCCGGGGCACGCTCTACGCCGTCTACCATTTGCTGGAGGATGTGCTCGGCGTTCACTGGTGGAATCCGTGGGAAGAGTCGGTGCCGCACAAGCCGACACTGAAACTGGAAAACGTGAACCTGCGCGGCAATCCGGTCACCCCTTACCGCGACATCTACATGCTGTACGGCAATGACGGCGGCCGCTTCGCGGCTCGCAACCGCCTCAACCGCGACGGCGACGCCCGTATTTCCCCGGAATTTGGCGGCCGCCGCGACTACGGCCCGCCCTACCATGTCCACACATTCAACCTGTACTTCCCGCCGAAGGAATACGGCGCCCAGCACCCGGATTGGTACTCGCTCATCAACGGGAAACGGGTCGTAGACACCTCACAGCTCTGTCTGACCAATCCCGAACTGCGCAAGGCATTTCTGGCCAAGCTCACCAACTTCATCGAAACCACCGCCGCCAAGGCACAAGAGGAGGGAGCGCCGCCGCCGGATGTCTTCAGCATCTCCCAGAACGATTGGGACAACCATTGCCAGTGCGACAATTGCGAGGCGATCGCCAAGGCCGAGGAGAGCGAAGCCGGGCCGCTGCTGGATTTCGTCAACTTCATGGCCGGCGCCATCAAGGACGATTACCCGTGGGTGTATATAGACACGCTGGCCTATCAGTACACCCAGAAGGCGCCCAAAACCATCAAACCGCGGGACAATGTCATTGTCCGGCTGTGTGACACGGAATCGGACCCGACCAAGCCCATCACCTCGGAAGAGAACACGAAGTTCCGTGAGCACCTGTTGAGCTGGGCGCGCATCGCCAAGAACCTGCGGGTGTGGGATTACGCCGTCACCTACGCCAACCCCGTGGGCATGCCCCTGCCAACCATGCAGACCTATGATGATGACTTCACGTTCTACTCCCAACACAACGTCGAGGGTGTCTTCACCGAGCATGAGTTCGGCATCATCGGCGACATGCGCGATCTCAAGATCTGGATGATGATAAAATTGCTCGAGAACCCAGGTGCGGACTACAACAAGCTCGTGCAGACCTTCACCGACGGGTTCTACGGCCCTGCGGGCAAGTTGGTACGCGAGTACCTTACCGCCTTGGAGACCGAAGCGAAGGCGAAGAAGAGCTATGCCAACTGGAGCTCGACGCCGATGTCGCTGACGTACCTGAACCTGGGTTTCATCAACCGGGCCCAGCGGATCTTCGACGGGGCGGAAAAGGCCGTGGGGGATGATGCGGCACTCCTGCGGCGGGTGCGACATGCACGTCTGCCGCTGGACAGGGCCACCGTGGTGACATACACGCGCCTGAACAGCGAATGGCAGACTCAGGGACAGCCGGCGGGTCAGGCGCCGCCCAGCCGTGACCTCATGGCGCAGCGGGCGATGAACACCTGGATGGCCGAGGCGAACTTGCGCCTGCCTGAGAGCCAGCAGGAGAAAGAGAAGCAGGCCGCCGAAAGGGAGATGCGGCGCTACACTTCTCTGCCCAGCTCGGTCCCGCTGCCCGAGAAATTTCGCGACCTGCCCAAGGGCACGGTTCACGACTACACAGCAGACATGACTCGGAACTGGAATGACGTGGTCCAGGTCATCAAGGACCCCGGGGCCGAGAGCGGCATCACCAACAAGCTGGACCTGACGGCGCCGGAAACCACCGACCAGGAGAAGTACGTGCTGCCGATGCCGTGGGGGCTGTACGGCGTGCAGCAGAAGAAATTCATTGGCGGCAATGCCATCAAGGTCGAAGACTTCCCCGGGCCGGGCTACCACTGGTACAAGATGGGCAGCTTCGCCGTCGAGCCGTCATACTACGCGTACTTCTTCTGGAGTTGGATCATCCAGGTGGACGTGGACAACGTCTACGATGCCGGCAAGCCGGACCAGAAGTTCGATGTGTGGGCGCGCATTAAATTCGAGGGGCCACGCTTCCCGCACGCCAAAGAGGGAGACAAGGACGCCATCTACGTGGAGCGCGTCGTGCTGGTAAAGGCGCAATGAACTCCCGCCGCCGTTTCCTGAAAACCATGCGCTACGAGACCCCCGACCGGGTGCCGTATTTCGAGGAAGGGCTTCGAGATGACGTATTGGATCGGTGGCATGAACAGGGGCTCACGAAAGACGCCGACCTTTCAGGTATGTTTCAGACCGACCGGCGTGAACGCATCCCCGTGAATATCGATCCATTGCCCCCCATTAACAAGTGGCCGGCATCCCGCCGTGGCTTGAAGGCGCTTCGGAAGCGACTCGATCCTGAGAATCCGGCTCGCTTTCCCGACGACTGGTTACAGAGGGCAGCAGCATGGAAGACCCGCGACCATGTCCTCGAACTCGGAATTCATCACGGTTTCTTCCTCTCGATGGGTGTTCATGGCTGGGACCGGTTCAATGAGGTGATCCAGCTTCTCCATGACGACCCCGGCCTTGTGCTTGGCATCATGGAGGTCCATGGCGAATTCTCCGCACGAATGGCCGAGCGCGTTCTAAAGCAGGTAGACGTGGATTTTGTTTCCTTCTCTGAACCTATCGGCGGCGAAGAAGGCCCTCTGCTCTCTCCGCGCACTTACCAGGAGTTCGTGCTGTCGAGCTATCAGCCCATCCTCGAAGTTCTCCGACGGCACAACGTGGATGTCATCGTCCTGGTTACTTACGCCAACGCCCGTGTCCTGCTGCCGTGCATCCTCCGTGCCGGGTTCAATTGCCTCTGGGCCTGTGAGGCCAACACGGATGCGATGGATTATCTGACGCTGCGGAGAGAGTTCGGGCGAGATCTGCGGCTCATCGGGGGGATTGATCTGGATATCCTGGCACAAGGGAAAGACGCGATCTGTCGCGAGCTTTGGAAGAGAGTTCCACCTCTCCTCGCTGACGGAGGCTACCTGCCTCTGGCCGACGGCCGCGTTCGCGCCAACGTGCCGTTCGAGGATTATATCTACTACCGGCGACTGATTCAGGAAATTGTGGAGGGGAACTCGAAACCGAGTACGTTGGAACACAAAGCCTGACCATTGCCCGGCCTTCTCAACCTGCAACACTGATACCAGACTCCGGTCTGTCGCGGCACCGGCTGAACGGTTACCGCGATTCCCAATATCTGTGTCCATCTGCGTTTATCTGCGATTGTAGTATTAGTATCTGTACTTGGCCAACTGCTCCGTCGAGCATTCCTCGTCTGTCCCCACGAGCATTGCGGGTAACCAGATTCCTCCCAGCCCCGATGAATGAGTGACCCTGACCGCTACACCATTCTTGATTTCCGACTTAAGCCATCTCTTTGCATCAAAGCTGAAAGCCGCTCCCGCCAGATCGCCGACACCTTTTCCTGTCGAGGCGTATGATCTTTCATAAGCGAACTCACCGTTGATATAGATCCACGCCTGTTCGTTCACGCCAAGAAAATCCAGATACAGGTGCTTCCTGGTGACCAGCTCATCAGGTATCTCGAGGTTCTGGAAATACCAGCCGTAACCATCAAAGCCCGGGAAGCCTTGCTGTTCCCAACCCACACCTCGGTTGATATGCAGTCTCGAAAGTTCTTTTTCCAAAGCAACGGCTGATGCTGCGCCGCCTCCAGCCTCGTTGGGTAATCTGGCAGCGGCGTCAAAGTACTTCCGGTTGGCATACCACTTCTCGCCTACGCCTTTGTCTTCCGGGTCGGTTGTGAAGATCCATTCCGCGGGCAGATAGACCTTGGGCAAGGCTGAGCTTTCCGCATCTATGCATGACTGCCACTTGGCGGTTATCTTCTCCACGGTGCCGGCGATACCCAGGGTGGTCAGTTCATTATCCTTGCAGATCTCAGCAAACTCATCGAGCGGCGGCTTGAACACCTGTTTCGCAGCACGCGACTGTCTGATGCTTCTGCCGTACACGAAGTCGCCAAATTCCGTGTAGTAGCCTACATTCTGAGATAGCTCCAGATACAGCAAAGACGTCTTTGCCCGCTTTACGCGCGCCAGTATCTCCTCGCTCTTTGCCATGCGTTCGGCTTCGGTGAAGCAGTTCCTCATGTTCGCCATGAACTCTGGGGTGAACATCGGGCCATCGGGCGCGTAGGAGCAATGGAGGTTGTTCAGGAGCGGGTTGTCCGACGGCTCGCCGCACTTATGCGGCAGCTTGTGCCACTTCTCCCAGTAGGCCCACATCATCATCTGAAAGTCCCAGATCGGCTGCGCCGCCTCCTTGTAGTAGCCGAACACGAAGTCCTTCATGAGAGCTTTCGTATCCAGTTCGGGGTTCCAGAGCTGCTTCGCCCATACCCAGCCACGCATCTCATCGCTGTCGTTCGCCTCGGACTCGTACATGATGCCTGTGGCGCCGTTGCGGATGTTGAACCTCGTGTTGTCAGCCACCACAGGCCAGTTCGCCATGGGGACCAGATAGTGAACATAGTCTGTTGTGTAGTCCCAGATGGACACCTTGGCCTTAACGGCATGCCAGGCCTCGATCATCTCCTGGAACTGCTCCGACTCCCAGAGGAAACAGAACTGGTATTTCCAGGCGTGCGAGTCCGTACAGAGCTGGATGATGATGTAATCATCAACCTTCAGCTTCGTGGGCGGTTTGGCATAGTCCAGGTAGGCCAGCGAGATCAGATGATTGTTGGGGAACTCCTTCTTTACACCCTCGGCGATTCTGTTGACGTGATAGAAGAAGCTGCCTGATCTTCCGCCATTCTCATCGTCCAGCTTCTTGCAGTTCGGACAGTCGCAGAATCCTCGTCCGTCATTGGGACCGATCGCGGTGATGGTAATCTCGGGGTGGTTGCGGAAGATTTCGCAAGTCTTCTCGATGCTCAGCCTGATGACATCCTCATTCGTGTGGCACAACTGGCTGGGCTGTCGCTTGCCGTTCACCAGCGCGTAATACTCAGGATGCTCCTTGAAGTACTGCTCTGTCGGGAAGTACCAGCCATAGGTGTGCCCCATGAGGTGGTAGCGCAGGCTGCCGCCCCAAGCCAGCGGAATTCGGGCATGGGGCGTGTTCGTCTTGTTCCTCAACGACCAGGTGGAATCGTGCATTCTGAGTATGTACGGATCTCTCAGTTCGAGAACCGGCAGGTATTCCCGCGACACGAGACTTACAAAGAGCCTTCTCATTTCCGGGGTATCTACAGAGGTTGTGGAGTACCATCTACACCCCAGGTCTTCCTCAAGCATTGAGTAGACTCCGTGCATCAACCCGCGACCGCTGCCGCCGTAGAGGTACACGTCCTTGCCGACGACTTCCAGCGCATAGCCTTCCACTGCCAGGTCAGCGTTCTTCCATCTGCACTCCGATCCTGCCAGCAACGCCGTGCGCCCGATACTGATGTACGGCTTGCCTCCTGCTGAAGAATCCTTGTCGCTGACGACCGGGAAATCGGCTCCGCTGATGAGCTTCAGATGCCGACAGAGATCGGTGGCTGCTTTCTTCTCTATTCGCTTCGCGTTCTGTGGGATCACGAGTACGTACTTCGCTCTGCCACCGTATGCCAGGACCAGGGCCGCCGAGGGCTTGCCTTTTGGCTGCAGCGAATTCCTCCACTGCTTCGGCATGTCGGTCCGGTTGGCTTCTGCGTCTCCCTCGATGGCGATCGTGCTCATCTGCGTGAACCCCTCATACTTCACGTTCTTGTCCTCGATATACAGGAATACATTGCGCATCCCCTTGAGAACTCCCGGCTTGAACTTGAGCCTGTAGGCTACAGAGATGTCGTCCGCGGTCTTCTCAACCCTCGTGTGCTCGCAGTCCAGGTATCCCTGGTCGTTCTCGATGATCTTCCCCACATCGCCAGGATGCCCGGTGGCTTCCGTGGCGTTCCAGAATCCATGCTTGACGATCATCAGCTCGTTCGCTGGAAGGTTGTATCCGATATCCCAACCGCTGAGCAGGTTACCGCCCCTGGCGATGACCAGGAATGTGTTGGTCAGCAGGTGGATGTTGCCGGGATACCGGTATCGCGCGGTGACCGTGAGCCACCGGTCTGCAGCTAACGGCTCAATGGGGTCCGTCTCGCCATTGAAGGTTACGCCTATGTTCTTAGGTGCTTGGGCGAATAGGCACCGGACGGAAGAAACTACTGACAAACACACGAACACGCAGATAATGTACGCGGTCTTCATGGATTCTCGGTCACCTCTCAAATCGTGGCTTCTGTTCTTGTGAGTTTCGGCGCCCGTTGCTCGGCCTGCCGGACAAGATGGAGCGCCACATCGCGCGCTCGATTCAGTTTTCGACCCCGAACCCGTAAGTCCTCTTCCGCGACCTGATACACCTCAGCCACGCCACTTCCGGGAACACCTCCGGGGCTTCCTCATCGAAACGGAATCCAATGTTAGAGATGTGCCCCATTCCCACGGATCTACTTCCACTTCCCTGTTGCCGGTCATGCCGCCGTTTCATGTCCTGCACCGGCCTTCGTCGGCCCCCCACACGCGCCACGCAGCACCCGGGCACGCGGCCCGGGCGCTGCGTGTGGGGATTCGCACATAGTTGTCGCGGACGGTCCCGCCAGCGTCACTTCTTGCCGTTCCTTTGCCCTTGATAGTGCGGCACGGAGGTTGCTGGTGGCGGTCCAGAGACCGGTCGCTGCGTTCAACGTCAGGGGCGTCTCGCCATCGAACTCGTTGTGCTCAGCGTCAATGATCAGCGTCTCCGAGGCGACACATCCGCGGGACAAAGCTTTGGCTTTATCCTACGGCGCGCCCGGACGGCGCACGACAACGCCATCAAAGAACACCTCCCGCGCCGGGTAATTGCTGTGGCTGCTCATCTGGAGGTAGAGGTAGGCATTCGGCCAGGTGACGCTCCAGTCCGTCTCCCAGAGTGTCTTCTCGTTCTCGACGATCGTCAATCGGTCGTGCTGCCACCGGATTGTCACTGCCTGCTTTCCAATCTTCCGACCGGTCCGCTGCTTCGTCGGCCAGCCTTCGTCGTAGAGCACGCGCTCGCCGCCTTTGCTCCGCGCCGAGACCCACGCCCGGGCGTTCTTCCCTGGCGGCACACCTACGTATTCCAGCTTCCACCAGTCCTTCTCGTCGGCGGGGTTGCCGTCTGTCGCGGTCGGGCAGAGGAAGATTCCGGTCGTCAGATAGCAGCCGTTTGCCTGGTTGTTCCAGTCCAGCTCGAAGGACAGCTCGAACGGCTGCCGCAGGCTGACCGGCTGAGCCGACCGCACGCCGTGGAACTTGACCGTCTTGTCATCGGTGCCAATCGTCGCCGCCCGCAGCCGGAGTCGTCCGTCCACCACGTCAATCTTGCTCTCCTGGAAGTCGTTCTTGCGGGTGACGCGCCAGAGGTCTGGGTTGAGCCTTTCGCCTGAGAAGTCGTCGCGCAGTGTTCCGAGGGCTTCGACTTCCATGGGCGGCTGCGCGTGGGATCGGCAGCCTTGCCCAGCAAAGGCGAGAAGCCAGCAAAGCGGCAGCGCTATACTTATTAAGGCTGAACATGCGCCTTTGCTGTTGTGAGACAGTTGCACTGTCGAACACACCGACCGTGGAGAGTTCGACAGTGCAACTGTCTCACAACAGGGAGTTTTGCTCTGTAACGAGCATAGCGGAAAGCAGCGCACGGTTGTCTCCTGCGACAATGAATGGGTGAGCGGGTGAAGGGGTGAAAGGGTGAGCACTTCTCCCCGCCACACACTGTGCGATTCCAGAGGTTTCCGTTCGCCATGGTGCCGAGAGGTCGGCACGGATGATTTCCCTCCTGAAGGAAAGAGCCGGCGCGCGAGGTTCGCGCGCCGGCTCTTCGTTCGTCTTGCTGGTCGTCGCCGTTGCTCTCGCGGCGGCGCCGCCGTGGGGGTTACTTGCCCCCCTGGTTCTTCGGCACGGTCACGGCTACCGTCCGTGTAGAGCGGTTGCCGGAGGCGTCCGTGCAGGCAACGGTGATTGTGTAGATCCGACCGGCGCCTTTGCCCGACCGCTCGGAGCGCAGCTTCACCGTCAGGTTACCGGTGATCACCCAGTCAGGGGCGGTGTCGCCATCGCCCAGACCGTTGATCGGTTCGTTGCTCGTGACGCTGAGGATTTGAGCCGTCGGCGCGGCATCGCACGCGTCGGCTGCGCCCACCGTCACCGTGACGTCCACCATCTGGTGGTTCGGCGGCCAGAGTTGGTTCGGGCTTGCCGTGACGCTGCTGACCCCAGGCGCCGTGGTGTCCACGATGGTGACATTCTGTGTGGCGGTCACCACGTTGCCGGAGGCGTCCTTCGCCGTCCATGTCACCGTCGTCGTTCCCAGCGGGAAGACCGCCGGGGCGTCGTTGGTTACTGTTGGGTTGACGTCGCAGACGTCATTGACCACCGGAGTGCCCAGATTGACCGGAGTGCCGTCCCGGTTGGTTTGTTCCGCCGTGATGTTCCCGGGAGCGGTGATCGTCGGCGACCGAGTGTCCGTCACTTTGAGAGTCACCGGTGTCGTGACGACATTGCCGGAATCATCCGTCGCGCTGACCACCAGCGTGTGCTCTCCTAATTGGAGTTCCACCAGCATGGGCCATGCGGCCGGAGTCTGCGGTTGTTCGTCGTCAATCTTCACGGTGAGGGCAACCTCCGCATCGCACACGTCCGAGGCGCTCGCTTCAATTGCGAACAGGTGCCCCGCTCCAGTGCTTTGCTCACTGGAGGCCTCCTCTCCATCACCGACGGTCTCAGCGTCCACTTTCACGCTCAGACTCGGCTTGGTGCTGTTCACCACCGTCACCTTCTGCGTGGCCGTGGCCACGTTCCCGGCATCGTCGGTCGCTGTCCACGTCACTACGGTCTCGCCCAACGGGAAGACCGCCGGGGCGTCGTTGGTGATCGCCACGTCGGCGTCGCAGAGGTCGGTCGCAGTGGCTGCGCCGATCTCGACTGCCGTCCCGGCGGCACTGGTCTGTTCGGCCGTCGCGTCTGCCGGGAGAGTCAGCTCAGGTTCTGTCGTGTCCACGACGGTCACCTTCTGCGTGGCCGTAGCCACGTTGCCGGCGTCGTCCGTCGCAGTCCAGGTTACCACGGTCTCGCCAAGCGGGAAGACCGCCGGTGCGTCGTTGGTGATTGTCACGTCGGCGTCCACATTGTCCGTGGCTGTCGCTTCGCCGATGGCAACCGCCGTTCCGGCGGCGCTCGTCTGCTCGGCCGTCACGTCGGCGGGGACGGTCAACTCAGGTGGAGTGGTGTCTTCCTCCTGCTCCGTCACCGTCACCTTCTGCGTGGCGGTGGACACGTTCCCGGAATCATCGGTCGCGGTCCAGGTTACGACCGTCTCGCCCAGCGGGAACAGCGCGGGGGCGTCGTTGGTGATCGCCACGTCGGCGTCGCAGGTATCCGTCGCGGTCGCTTCACCGATATCCACCGGTGTGCCGGCTTCATCCGTCTTTTGCGCCGTCACGTCTATCGGAACCGTCAGGACGGGTGGGGTGGTGTCCACGACCTTTACCGTGAACGTGCCCGTGGAGACGTTGCCCGAGGCATCGGTCGCCGTGACCGTCACCGTCTTCGTTCCGAGCGCGAACACCGAGGCGGACGGCGGGTCGGATGTAAGCTGTGGCGCAACGTCGCAGATGTCGGCGGCTGTCACCGCGAATTCCACCACGGCGCCGTCCAGGGACGTCTGCTCCACCTCAATGGTGTCCATCGGAAGGTCGAGTGTTGGCGGGGTCGTGTCGAGGACCGTCACGATCTGGATGGCGATCGAGACGTTCCCCGAGAAGTCCGTGGCTGTCCAGGTTACGGGTGTCTCACCCAGCGGGAACACCGCGGGCGCGTCGTTGCTGACAAGCGGGTTGAGGTCGCCCAAGTCGATGACCACCGGCGTACCCAGGTCCACCGGCGTGCCGTCGGCGTTGGTCTGCTCCACCGTCACGTCGGGCGGCGGGGTCAACTCCGGTGGGGTGACGTCCGGCCCCAACTCAAGCTCATACGCGCCGATGTCGTACCCCAACAACTGAGGCCGCGCCACGCCGCGCTGGTCGGTGTTCGGCGCATAAGCGGGGTTGGCGGCGTCTATGGCCGAACTGCCAGCTTGAATCGGAATCGTCTGCGTGTAGCCGCCGTAGTTTCCGAGAGTGCCGAGTTTGGGGTCCGCGGTGATGATGTTCGTGCCGCCATAGCCGTCATAGCCGCCCTGCACGACGCTGTCACTAATGGTTGCATGATCCAACTGGTTCGGCGTGTTGCCCCACAGGATCGTGTTGCGCACATACGCCGTGGCACTTTGATTGTGGAGCCCACCACCGGAAAAACTCGCCGTGTTGCCGGAGAAGGTGACGTGGGTCAGCGTCGCGAAGGGTTTATCGTCCAGCATGAGTCCGCCGCCTATCCCCGCCGAGTTGCCGGAGAAG
>Ga0210051_1005334_pt1 | contig 12335 bp, 20 predicted proteins | sample CryGey092014_all_FD_185464 | JGI IMG/M metagenome (GOLD analysis project Ga0210051, IMG submission 185464) | Groundwater microbial communities from aquifer - Crystal Geyser CG23_combo_of_CG06-09_8/20/14_all (SPAdes) (version 2) | ecosystem: Environmental > Aquatic > Deep subsurface > Groundwater...
TGTCTCGATAGGGCGCATCGCTCGCCCACGCGCCCACTTTGCCGATGTAGCGCGCCGCTTCCGATGCGTTCCCATCGAAGCGCTTGTCTACCAGCGCCAGCCACCCGGCCGGGACGCTCTGCCGCTAGCGCTGCGGCCCGAGCAATTCCCCCGGGCGGTCAATTTCGATGTCGATGTCCATGCGTCCGTTTTCATAGGCGCATAGATGCTTGCCCATGGCCGTGGCGGGCGTGAACCCGTGCTCGTCCCATATCCTCAACAGTGTTCCGGCGGCGCACGCCGAGGCTTCCCCCTTGCTTAGTTCCCCAGCGCGAACCGATTGCGCCAGCTGGTACACTCTGCGAAGGTATGTGCGTCTAAATTTTTGATTCATACTCCTTTTCATGGTGTTTTCCTTTGTGATCTTTAATCTTCCAACTTTATTCCAGCACGCCAAGCAATGTCTTCGGCTGTCTCAAAAGCCGTCGCCACTGAAACCAGCGACCAGGGCCAGTAGGTAACGGCGCCTACCAACCCCCCCTTACCCTGCCTACCACAATGAACCTCGAGCCGCTTCTCATACCCGTTCGGCGTACGAGCGCCTTTCTTGACTATAATTCTGCCTTTTTTCATGCTTTTCTTCTCCTTCCGAGATTTGTAGTTGTCATCGGGGTAACATCTGCCCCATCTGCCCATTGTGAGTGGTTCGGGTCTTCATTGTTCGCTACGCTCATTGTAGCACAGTATTGCCACAATGTCAATAGGTTTTCGGGGCGAGTTTCGCAGATGTTTGTTTACGATTTTCGGGAATGTTGCAAAGTGTTTATGCATTTCCGTAGGTTCGCAAATGGGATTACGGGTATGGCATCAGGCACAAAGCTTGATTTTTCGGATTCCAGTAGCTGGGCCGGTATCCAGCCAGCACGGCGCCTCGCGGGTCGGGGATGGCGCGCATCAAGCGGCCGTTGGAATCATAGATGCTCCAGTCGTGGCGCCAGGGCTCGATTTGCCAGCGCAATACCCGTCCCCAACCCTGATCTACCTTCTTACCTATATTGGTAACCATGCTGAGCAAACGCGCTATCTTAGTACTGTTGCCTAACAAGAACCATGCCACACTGATGGCATGGCGATAAAAAACTGGCATGTGATAGGCTCTGTAGCGGCCCTGTTCGATGATCACTTTGCCACGCTGGCCGCCGAAATCTACCAAATCAGCAAGCGAGGCATCGAAACGCTTATTCCAGTGATCCTGGCCCTCGGCCACGGCCGCCGGCCATTGCGCAAAAGAGCAAGCATAGTACCAATCGGGCTGGTGAACATTCATGATCTTCAACGGCATGTGTTTGATCTGGCCCTTGATAGCCACGTCACCGGCGCCAGGAATGGTGCTGTCCTGCGGACCATAGGTAGCCCGCATCTGATAGTAGAACAGCACACCATCGAGGGGTAACGTCCAGTCGGCGATTACGCCACATTGCAGAAAAGCTGTGACCTTAAGAGATTCCCAATCAGACATAACAACGCACCTCCGGAAAGCAAGCAGCAAAGCGATTGAACCAATCAGGGTACATGCGCTTGAGGAAAACCAGACGGCCATAGCGCGCCGACCGCGTGCCCATCATGGCGCCATTGCGGGCGCGCTCGCGGCCCTCGGGCGCCAGATCATATAGCTCGTTGTAGGGCAGATCATACTGAACGATATAAGCCCAGACATCACGGGCGCTCCAGAAGGCCAGCGGGTGGCATACCCATTGCCGGTGAGTAGTGGCATAGTAAAGTGGGCCGCGCATAGTGAAGAGTCGGGCCCGATTATTGCTCTCCTCACGCCGTAAACCCACAAAAGCGCCATCATAATCCAGGCGCATCGCGGCCGCGAGAAGAATGGCAACCAGACTATGACCATAGTCACGTTGGGCGCGGCGGGCGGTAGGGTCTTGTTCCTCGTCCTGAACATAGAAGCCACCAGCCTGAGCGTAGGCAACCATGATGGATGGACCAGACAGTTCTGTAAAGTTGCAAGGACAATATTGTAGGAAGGCTGCCTTCACCCTGGGAGTATCAGGCCACTCGTCCCACTCGCCGCAGTTGACGTACAGGACGGGCAGATTCGGCCAATCCTGGAGCAATAAGTGGGTCATGACTATGCTATCCTTGCCAAAGGAAAGCGAGATATAGAACTGATTTGCCTTGGCCAGTCCAGCACGCGCAATCTGCCGCGCCTGCTCCACCTTGCGCTGGAAGGTGGACAGGCTGGCATGTAGGGCATACGTCCGTGCTTCCATATCATTCATTATCGCAGACTATCCAACAGCGCCCTGATCTCGCCAGCATGCGCTTTCAGGTGCTCGGCATAGCGTGTGCCGATGGCAAAGCCGATCTCGGCGCGGCCGGCCGCCGGCTCGATGTGTGGCTCGATCTTGAACCACTTGTCGAAATTGACACTGACCTTGCCCAGGCCAGTCGCGCTGCGACCGCCAACGTAGGGCAGCTTCGAGAATTCGGCCAGGGTTGTGACAAATGCCTCGAACTCCACGTTGGTCGGATCATCCAACACGATGTACCAGTAGAAACATGTACCGGCCGCGAAGGTCTCCACATAGTAGCGCATCTGCTGGTGCTCGCCCACGTCGGGATCGACCTCGGCGGCGGCCTGGCGGACAGCCTGGGCCTGACGCTGACCATCCAGAAGCTGGAGGGTTTGGGGGGCCATGAGTTGGCGGAGTTGCTCGTTTTTTTCGTCGTCCTTGCGCGTGTACATCTCTTCCTGGAGATAATCCCATATTGTCGTTCGGGCATGATCCCCATTCAGAAAACGCGCGGGTAGCAGATGGGCCGTTTCCAGGCAGATCGGAATGGCCTTACCGACCTTGAGCCGGCCAGGAAGAATCTGGTTACCAACCGCTCCGCCGAAGATACCGACCAGGGGAATCAGCGCGCGCAGGCGGCGCGCCAACTCGATGTCCAAGCCGCGGCCGCTGTCTTTGGTCAATGTGCCGCCAGAAAAGAGGAAGTAAAAGGCTGGCAGATTCAGGCCAGTGAGCGTGCCGGCCTGCTCATTGATGCCATAGCCCAGCGCCCGGCACATGTGCAGCATCCCGCGGTCGCGCAGCATTCCACGCAAGCCATTGCCGGAGAGGACGGGAATCTCTTCGACCTGGCCGTCGGACTGGACGAATTTCTCGCGGCGCAATTTGGCATTGATGCCGAAGGATTGGCCGCCACTGTGGGAAATACTGGAGAGCGCCGTCATAGTGCCCTCAAAGATATAGCTTTCCATTTATTCCTCGCTTTCTACTGCTGCATCGGCGGTCTCATCGAAGAGACCATCTTCGGCCAGCCATGCGCTGACCGCTTCGTCTTCTTGAGCGCGTTCGGCAAGCGTGCGCGCCCATTCAGCCTTGCGCTTTTCGTTCTCCACGCGCACCATCAGAACGACAATTGTCGCCTCCTCGCGCAAGAGGCGCAGTAACTCGCGATCGCGGCCACCATGCACGATGCTGTTCAGAGTGGCCACATCAACTGTCCGCAGACTCACCTGCAATCTCGAACAGAGATTGCTGACGAAATGACTCAGGCTGGCGGTGTAGGCTGCTGAACGGATATTGTCCTCGAACTGCTGCCAGATTTTGCGCCGATACCGGCTCTTGTAGTCGGTCGGAATACCCCGCCAGATTGGGATCAGCAGGGCCTGGGCGGTCTCGTATTTGTCCATCGCTATCGTCCTTCTCCTTTTGGACCAGGAACAATGCCAACTCCAAGCGCAGAGCGCCCCGGAGTGGCCGAATACGCGCTTCGATCTCGCGCCAGCGAGCTATGCCAGGCTCAAAGCGCATCAGCCTGACCGTGGAGTAGCGCCCGGTGGCGATTTCCGCCTTGCTCAGGCCGCCGGCATACAGCTCCCCGACAAGGGGCAGCAGACTGGCTAGCTCGACAGGAAAGGGAAATACGGATTGCTCTTCGATCTGCCACCAGCCAGGCTGGGCGCGGAAAATGATATGCTTCTGGCCACTGATGGCCACAATGGCCACCTCTGGCTCGGCCAGTAGTAAGGCGGTCATGCGCGGTTTATCAGCCTTGCTGAGTGGACTCCATTCGCCAGCGACGACGAAATGCGAGTAATTGCGCATCCGTTGGGGCTTATCTTTCCCTACTCGCTGAGCCAGCTCTGAAGATGCCTCGCCAAATGCAAATTGACAGGCGTGACAGATAATCTCACCTGGTACGAGTTTGTCCCAATCGGTAAATGTAGTGCGTACCCATTCACCGAATGGCAAACCAATGCCAGTCTCCCCGCAACCCCGGCAGACTCCGGATAAACTGCCCAACATAGTCGGTTGCCCTGCCGATAGCCAAAGGGTATGTGTCGTATTCATCTCAGCATCCAATTTATCAGGCGCGGCCGGCGCTCCCACCGCTGCGCGATCTGCAGCGCTTCTGCCGCCCTATCAAACCGCACCCGGTACCAGGCGCCCCGGTCGTTATTGCCAAAGCCCAGGTAGTGGATACCGGCCGCGGCCCAGGCTTGCTCCAGGCCGGCGCTGTGCCGTTTGACGTAAACTCTAGTTTCCCACGCCATCACTTTATCTCCGCGCGTTCCGGCGCGCAATCCACCAGGCCACACCGGTCCAAGCTTTTTGTTGCCACGTTGCCACGGTTGCGGCGGGTTGTCACGTGACGCCACGGCGTTGCCACAGTGATGTCACGCCGCGGCCGGCGCGCCGGCCAGCAGGTGCGCCGCAACAGTCGCCGCAACCTGGCGCGGCCGGGTCGGGTCGCTCGGGTCGGCCACCAGCCAACCGCGGGCTTCCCAGCATTGCGCCAGGCCCTCCAGCCAGCGTTGGCTGATGCCGCCAGCGCTTTTCGGTCCCAGGCGGGTATACAGTTCTTTGATCGGAAATGCCCCATCCAATTCCTGAACAGCCAGCGCCAGCACCCGCTGCTCATCAGGAGTCAGCCCCCCCCCGGCTCGCAATGCCGCGTCGGCATTCTGCAATGCCCGCAACGCCACGTCGGCCAGGTAGTAGCCCTGGTAAGCCCGCAGCCGACCGGCCTGGGTGACCAGCAAGCGCCCGGGCGCGTCGCTCGGCAGATCGGCCGCTTCGCTGCGATCCATAATCACCCGGCTGTCAGCCCGGCTGGCTGTGCGGAAGGCGATCCGAGTGTTCAGCGTCGCCTTTAAATTACCATCGATGATTTCGGCCCGCGGGGACTGTGTGGCGATCAGGAATAGCACGCCCAATGCCCGGCCCACTGCGGCCGCGCTGATCAGCTTGCGAAACAGGCTGCCGCGCGAGCCACCGGCCTGAAGAGTCAGGTCGGTCAATTCATCGATGACGACCAGCCGCAAAGGCAGCGGTGCGACTTCCCAGCGCTGGCCGGCGGCGACCTGGTTGTAGCCCATCAGCGTGCGAGCGCCCACGGCCTGGAACAGCCGGCCGCGGCGCTCGATGTCGTCGCGCAACTCATCCAGCAGCGCCTCGGCCTGGGCCGGGGTCTCAGCGTAGTTGGTTCCCGGCGCCGCTCGCCAGCCGTAGAGCTCGACTCGTTTGGGATCCACCAGCGTCAGTTGCAACTCGGCCGGGCCGTGCGCCTGGGTGAGCGCGGCCAACCAGCAGTTCAGCAGCATCGACTTGCCAGCGCCCGGCTCGCCGCCGATCAAGACATTCAGCAACCGCAACAGGCTGACCCAATGCGCCCGACCGTGGGCATCCACCCCCAACGGTACGGCGAACGGCAATGCCACCGGCCGACCAGCCAGCTCCAGGTCCACCCGCCGCGGCAATTGCCGGGCAGCCCAGATCGGCGGCGTGTAGCGCACCACGTAGACCAGACCACTGGTGTTGTTGTTGGTCACCGGCAGGCCGCCGATGGCCGTGCTCAGCTCGTGCAACACAGCCGGCGCGGCCAGCGCCAGGGTGGTGACTTTGCGCGGCAGGCGGTGCACGTCCACGCCGATGAAGGCGGCATCACCGGCCGGATAGTAGAACGCTTCATCGAAACGGACAGGCCAGACTGTGCCGTCGGCGCGCCGCGCGGTGAAGCCCAGGCGGGTCAGCGTATGGCTGAACACGCTGACCGTAGCTTCCGTGCGCTCCGGCTCTCCCAACGGCAACACCTGGCTCATGCTACTCCTCTCCGTCCTCCAGCAGACGATCCAGCCGGGCGATGCGCTCAGCGCCCAGGATCTTGACGACAGGCCCAGCGCCCTGATCGCCAAACAGTCGTTGCGCCACACCCTGGACGTGCTCGGTTAGTTCGCCGGCGCCGGCCGCGCCGCTCACACCGGCCCGGATCGCCTGGACCGTGGCGGCCTGAGCCACCGCGCGCTGTGCGGCATCCTCCAGACTGTCCAGGATCACCGGCAGGACCAGCACCTGGCCGGCCGGGTTGCGGGTGTAGATGACCGTCGCCACGGCCTGGCGGTTGGGGTCGTGGAGCACCTGGTGACTACCTACCCGGAAATGCAGCACCGGAAAGATGCCGTGCGCGTCCGCCCACACCTGGCGGCTGCGCTGCCGTAGGATCGCCAGGCCGTACCAGCCGGCCAACCCGCCGCCAACTAGCAGTGGAATACCACCGATAGCCAGCACACCGATAGCTATCGGCCCCAGGGCTTCGTGTGGTGTCGCGATTAGCACGGCCACCAGCAAGCCGAACAGAAACGGAATACCCAGGATGCCGAATATGACCAGGAAGTTTTTCATTTGGTGATCATCTCACTCTTTGCTATGCTTCGCCACGCGCCGCAACGCCTTTGCATCGCCCAGCCGTGCTCAGCCCGGCCATGCCTTTGCCTCGCCGTGCCGCGCAAGGCCGCGCCATGCCTTTGCCTCGCCGTGCCGCGCAAGGCCGCGCCCGGCCATGCCTTTGCCGCGCCACGCAGTGCTGCGCCCCGCAGAGCGCGACATCGCGTTGCGTTGCCCTTGCCTACTTCACCGCGGCCAATTCATACCCGAATCTACCCCACGAGGCATTGCGCCAGGCTCCCATGCCGCGCAGCGCGCCGTAATCCAGCCACTCGCGCAACGTGTCCTCGGTCACGTCCTTGCCGAGCACCTGGACGCTGAAGGTCAGCGTTGTGCCGACTGGCGCTATCTCACTGCGTGCCAGGCTGACGCGTTCACCTTGCGCCGTCTGCGCCCGCAACGGGCGCTCCAGGATGCCTAACTCACTGGCCAATTCCAGCGGAATCAGACGCGGTTTGACAAACACCAAACCGTCGATGATCTTCTTGTAGGCCGTGAGTTTGGCCGACAGAGTCCCAGGCGCCCGTCGCAACATGCCAGCAGCGTCCTTGAACAGTCCCTTGACGGCGTAGTCGTAGATCGCCGGCGCGCCGTTCAACCGATGAAAGCCAGTCGTGCCCTTCTCGGTGGCTTCCTCGATGGTCTTTATTTCATCAAGCGCGTCCACGCCGCTGACCCGACTGGCGATGTAATCCCCATACACTTCTTTGTTGAGCGGGATCGTGCCCAGCAAAGGCTCCGTAAACGTCAGGATTACTCGATACGTTTGCATTCTCCTGTCTCCTTTATGTCAATTATCTGCGCCGCGCACCCAACCGGGCGCGGCGTTGCTGCTGCTGCCAGATCCTCCACACACACAGCGCCTCGACAAGCGCCAGCCACCCTGCGCAGAGCAGTGTCAAAAGCGGCTGCCAGGCCAGCCAGCGGCCGACCAGACCGGCCAGCAGACACCAGAGCGCGACCAGTGACAGGGCGGTGATTGTACGTTCTGTGGTCATGCAGTCACCGCTGTTTTTTCTTGACTCGTTGTTAGACCAAAAGCTGCCGCCACCGCCACTATGGCATTCTCGAATCCTGCGCGGTACGCGCGCGCGGCTGGATTTTCTGGCACGTTCGCCAAGACCCCCAACGTCGCGTCACAAGTGCTCTGTAAGATGTTTCGGATGTCATCGCGAAACCATATTCCCAACCCAACATCAGAATGTTTGATATACACGTTTGATCCCCAAATTTGCCAGAATGCGCGGCAACTCCTCGCGCTCAAAATGGCTATAGGTGCCCTGCGCGTTCAGATTACGTACGGCAGCATCATACCGGCGCCAGAAATCCGATAGGTCAGCAGTGGTTGCCTCATCTTCTGACAGCACTCAGTACCCGTCTGCATCGAGTCCGGTAATGGCCAGCCCGGGTTCTGGTAGTGCCTGCAATAGCGCGGGCGCGTACTCCGAACAGATTTTGATTAGTATGTTCACGGTTCCCCCTTTCCTTTCTTTCCTGGACGTTTGTTGTATTGGCAATGCGTTCTGTGGTCATTGCCATCACCTCTGGTGTATCCGGAAGCGCGTCTAGGCAGTCCATGAGCGCAGTGTTTACTCCGCTCAGCAACTCCATAACTTCTTCTCGGCTCCAGACACGAAAACCGGACCGGTTAAGCGTGGCTCGAAAATGGAGCGCGTCACTCATTGCCTACCCTCTGTTGTGCGCCATCTGGCGCCGGCCCTACTCGCAATAGGCCGCCCCATTCCAAGATTCTCTCCGGCGGCCGGCCATACCTGGCGGCAAACCGCCGCGCTGCCAGGTCTTCGTCGTCCCCCAAATCAAAGCACAGCCAGACCCCCGGCGGGATGGCCTGATGCGTGCTCCCCCGCTGCATTGTCATTTCCATCTGGCACCCAAAACAAACACCCCTCCAGCCTTTGCCGAGGGGTGCGTCTGGGGATATAATCGCCCCAACCTGACGCCGGTCCTTCGGCGGCTGGGCCAGGCCCGCTCGGGGTGTTGACACCACCTCTGCGGGCCGTCCAGGTTTTACGGCTCACATCATAGGCCACCAGGGATCAGCGGCCACGTTTCGCTTCCGCCCAACGGTCAGGGTTCCTGGCGCTGTCAGGCGCCGCCGCCTGACAGCGCCAGGAATTTCTTGGCCTGCTCAGCAACATACTTTTGTTCCGCTCCACATTTGGAGCAGACGCGGAGGACTGGAAATCCGCGGATGTGTGAGCCAAGCGTGTATAGGCTTGGCTCAATGCTGGCAATGTACTGCATCGCGTACACTGCCTCTTCATCGTGACAAAGCTCGCATTTTCGAGACCGTTGCACGTGTTACCTCCAAACTGTTTATAGCAAGCGTCACCTGCTCGCCACAAAACGGGCACCCGGTCGGCTCACTGACCAGCAGCGCCCCGTTTCCGCAATCCGTCACCTTGCTGGTGTGCACCCATCTAATGTTGTCATCGTCAGGAATCTGAATACCAATTTCGTTACAGATATCATCCCAGCGGATGACCATTCCGCATTCGCCACCAGAAAACATGATCGGACACTCCCCAAGTTCAAAGAGTCGTTGAAATTCCACGTCACTTCTTTCATGCCGGTAGTTCGGCTGCGGACGGTGTTATTGTGCGCCTTCAGCGCGAATCCACTGGCGAGCAATTTCACATAGACCCAAGAAAACGCTGTCCTTGTCACGCTCCAATTGCCCGAGATCGGCATAAGGCACAAGATCGGGGTGGGTCTTTTTCTCTCGACTGTACTCTGGTCCATAGACCCAACCCATCCCGAAATATGCCTGCATCCAACCTCCATGCAGTTCTTCTGGGGAGCGTGACCGTTGATCTGAGCATTGTCGTTCGATCACCTGAAGAAATTGCGTCTGGAACGGCTCTTCTCGTTCGTTCCACAACCCAGGCACTATCGGCGCGGCTGCCGCTTGTGCAGCAAGTCGAGCCGCATCGTACACAAACTTCGCGCGGCGTTCTGTCAGGTCTGTCATAACTGCTCCTTTGCCTGATAGGCTGCGTATCACTCAGTAGCAGGTGACTTCGTGTCTCCCGTTGTGGCGCACTTGCCAGGCAGTCGGGTGGCTGACTGTGTGTTAGTTCGCACTTCTGGCAGGCAAGGACTATCTTGGCGTTCTTCTAACAGTTCGCGGTAGCACTCATATTCGAAAATACGACCACCATCCACAGGCGTTTAACGCCTCCGTGTGGGTACTCCGGCGGCGCAGCTATGGCGCGTGATTATATCTGTCGCCAATCCGGCCCGTCCAGCCGCAACACTACACAACGGCGATCATATATCCGGCTGTGCAAATAGGCCGGCAACGTCTGCGGCTCAGCATTCGTGGCAAAGGCGGTCAGACATTCGTCACCCCGCCGATACCGCTGATCAACCAACTCGAAAAACTTCTCTTGCGCCCAGGGCGTCGGGTTCCAGCGATCCAGTTCATCCAATACTAAAATTTTGGCATGGATGACTTTGTCCCACAGTCCATCAAAGCTGGCTTCCGGCGAATTGGGCGCATAGGCGCTGCGCAGATGATCTAACAGTTCGGCAGTGGTCAAGTAGACGGCCGTCCAATTGGCGGCCCGGCCCTCGTTGACCAGCACGCTCAGCATCCGGGTTTTGCCCCGGCCGTTTGGGCCGTGCAAAGTCAGCAGCCAGGCGGGAACGCTACTGAGAGTCCGCACTGTGTCCAAAACAGCGGCGTTATCGGCAGAGCAATCCGTATTAGCAAGCCGCCAGCCTAGCATTTCGCCGGTTAGCCCGCACAATTGGCGCAGGTATTGCTCTTGTTGCGCTTGGCCGCAAGTGTCGCAGCGTACTATCTCCTTGAACAGCCGATCACCCGGATCCGCGTCATGCGCCAGCCACCGCATTCCCTTGCACTTCGGACAAATCCGCTCGTCCGGCGGCCGCCAGACGGGCTGCCGTCTCAGCACGGGCGCGTTGAACCTCGGCAATTTGCTCGGAGGTGGGGGGAGCGTTGGCTGGATTAATGACCCCACCGAACGCGGAGATTCCGTAGTTGCCTGACCCATTGCCTTTGCCTTTCTGAGTTGGCTCGCCGGGCACGTGGCCGGCGAGATAATAGTCGTTCACCATCACGGTGTAACTCTTCGGTGACCACTGCGCACAATACCCAGCGACCACCTTACCGAACAGAACCAGGCTGGACATGTCATCTGTGACGCGTTCACAAATCCACTGGATGGCGCGGTCCCTCTTACTGGTGCCGTCTGTGAGTTTGCCAGTTGGCCACTTGCCCCCGTTGTCGATGAAGACTTGGGCTTGCGGGGGGAGCGAAGCAGGCTTTACCTTCAATTCCGATTTCGATCTCTTTACTTCTTTTAACTTCTCTTCTTTTAACTTAACTTCTCTTAACTTCTCTTCAGCAGGAAGACTGCCGGAAGACTGCCGGAGGATTGCCGGAGGATTGCCGGATACGGGCAGGAGCCTATCCTGGACAAGCCCCGTGATTGTCCGGGTATATCCCGGTGGACACTGAATTGTACTGGCAGGTTCTCGATCATAGCGCAGGCCCGCTTGATTCTTGGTAAATTTCAAGAAGAAAAGTGCGATACCGTCCGGTGTATCGTATGCTTGCACCAGGCCAGACGCAATCCATAACTCGACATAGTCGGCTACCTGGTTCAGTAGTTCCGGACGACGTGGGCAGACTCGCGCCCACAGCAGAGATGCATCTCCCAGAATCAGGCCATCCCGGTCGAGGTGGGGGATGGTCTTCAGAAAGAAAAGTTCAGCCTCAAGTGGCAGGTCCGCCAGGCGCTTGTCAGTGGCGATAGTGGTATTGATCATTCTACCGCGGGCCATGTCTCTTCCTCCGACCTTGAAAAACCACTCTCGCCATACTCAAAACGAGCTTGTCGGGTAGCAAGAATAGCGAACATAAAAAGAATACGGCCCACCGTGCTTCTAGGCGGCTACGAAATTTGTAGCCATTGTAGACAGTCTCGATTGCTTTCACGGCATCACCCCTCCGGCTCCGGTGGGTCGTCGAACGGCAGGCGCTCAGGTGGCGAGTAGCGCTTGATCTGCTCCTGTACGTGCGCGTTCATAGCGCGCAGGTCTTCGAGCGGGTAGCGGCGCACCATGCTAGCGATCACATTGCGCCGGCTGCTAGTGTCGAGCAGTTCCAGCCAGCGCAGGACCAACTCAGCATTTTCGGCGATCAGGGTGGCGCGTTGGTCACCCAATGGTGGCGACATGGCTTACTCCTCCGAGGCACTGTGGTTCTATTCGTCAATCAGGCCCTTTTCTCTGAGCCTGACCAGCGTCGAGCCGACTGTATTGCGATTGATGCCCAGGGCGCGGGCAATCTCACTTCGGCTGCTGTCGCCGTTGGCTTCGAGATAAGCCAGGATGACCGCGGCATGCCCCCGCAGCGACGCCGTCACGTGATAGACGCCAAAGCCCAGCCGCCCACACAAGCCGGGCTGTCCGGCAGCGATCAGGGCATGACATTGTGCGTAGTCCTCACATAGCCCGCACTTGCCACCGCGGGCGCGCCGCAGATCCTCAGCGGTCAGCAGCATTGACTGCCCCCCGGCTGATTCCACAACTCGACCGCCTCAGCAGGAGTCTGGC